>Ga0315281_10005172_pt1 | contig 18715 bp, 14 predicted proteins | sample YL17G07_0_MG_FD_204540 | JGI IMG/M metagenome (GOLD analysis project Ga0315281, IMG submission 204540) | Sediment microbial communities from Yellowstone Lake, YNP, Wyoming, USA - YL17G07_0 | ecosystem: Environmental > Aquatic > Freshwater > Lake > Sediment | place: USA: Wyoming | collected...
GGTCGATTTTGACGCGGATCGGGTCGAATTCAACAACGGCTGGGGCGTCACAGACTTGATGGGTAACACCATCAAGCAAAACCAGGTGGAATTCCCCGCGCCGCGGCAATGGGTTCCGGCGGAGTTTCATGTGGGCAAGAAGTGGGCCGCCACTTACCTCAGAGTAAATAAAAGCAAAGGCCGGACTTTGACGGTCAAATATGACATGCGGATTGTAGAGAGAGAAACGATAAGTGTTCCTGCGGGTAGTTTCGATACCTTCAGAATCGAAGGAAAAGGTTGGGACAGCAACAGTAACCAACTCGACCTGAAGCAGTGGCTAGTCCCGGGACTGAACTTCAATATCAGGCGCGAATTCATGTACCGTAGGAGGGATGGGAGTTACTACCTGACCGAACGACAAGAACTTGTTTCGCTACGTCAACATACGGTCGATACAGAATGCGCCGCGCCCGGCAAAGGCCTGACGCGCAACCTGGTAATCAAGAGCAATTGCGCCTGATAACAGTCGTCAACTTGGCAGGCACACAATGCCGGCGTTGCAACTTTGAAATGGAAAGAAGTAGAGTCGTTTCACATTTTTTGCCCAACGCAGGAAGAAGCAGCGCGGACGGTCTGACGTTTCAATGCAAGGCCAAAAATATCTTAGTTGGCGCTGAGCCCATTCTCTGAAAGTTCGCTTCGGGAAGGCCTGCTGTGTGGCGTGACCGGCCATTCGCGTTAAGCAGTGCGCAAAGTCGGCTCAGGGTCGCGTCCCGCCGCCCGCGGTTGGGGTAAGCGGACTTTCTCTGGAAATTCGGTGAACTGAGGGTATCAGAGGGCGTAGCCAGTCCATAGCATGGCGCTATCGCCTGCCCAAGGTCTTGGTCATACCAATGCCAGTGATCTGATAACCCATTTTCTCGTATAGCTTTCGTGCAGCATGGTTGTAGCCGAATACGTTCAGGCTCACCGTGTCGATGTCCATTTCTTGAATCAACTTCTCGATACGCTCCATCACTTTCTTGCCGTGTCCCTTCCCGCGCAGGTCTTCTCGAATGTTGAAGTCATAGATGAACGCCGACCTACCCGCGCGCCTATCTTTCACGGCAAACCAGATCATGCCGATGTTCTCATTCTTGTCGAGCGCGTCATCGCGAACTGAGAACAGGAACTGGTTTTTCGATAACAGGCCGTCAGGCAGTAATTCCTGGTAATCCTTCTGCGCGAGCGTCAATGCCTCTTCCGGCCGACAATCCCCCGCCTTTATATGTGCCTCCGCGTAATCCTGCACGGCCGTGCTGAGGTACGACTGGAACTGTGTTTCGTTCATTGGCTCAAGGTGAATCAATTTGTCTCCTTTCGTCTCGAGAGCTGCCGGCTAGACGCCTTCGTTTCAGCAACGCCGGTCCACATCACATTAGCGGAATGTCAGTTTACCCTTGAAAGGCTGCTACCAAGAATCTCGACACGCCGCTTAGGGTCGGTGAAGGTCGGGGTATTCCAGATGCGGACTCTGGCCGGAATTTCAGCTGGCTGCGGGCGCCAGGGATAACCGCCGACCACGATCGGTAATCTGGCTGTTCTAAGTTCTTCACGTTGCCGGCGTATAATCCGATCGACCAAAAGGGGAGGGACCATGATCGATCTCTACATGTGGGGTACTTCAAACGGACTGCGTGCGTCGCTGGCTCTTGCCGAATCCGGCCTCGACCACCGCATCCACAAGGTGGACCTCACGAAGGGTGAGCAAAAGAAACCCGAGTTCCTCGTGTTAAACCCAGCGGGGCAAATCCCGGTAATGGTGGATACGGATGGTCCCAACGGCGCGCGGCTCGTGCTGGCGCAGTCAGCCGCAATCCTGCTCTACGCTGCGGAGAAAAGCGGCAAGTTCATGCCTAATGACGGAGTGCGCCGCGCTGCCGCTTGGCAATGGTTCATGATGGGTAGCAGCGATCTTGCGGGCACCAGCGCAACGCTGTTCCTGCTCGAAAACCTGGCGCCGGAGAAATCGCTGAGGAACGCGGAGTTCTTCAAAGACCGGCTGTTCAAATTGTTCTCGCTTCTCGACCAACGTCTCTCAGGCCGCGAATTTGTCGCTGACGAACTGTCTATTGCCGACCTCATGCTCTACCCAATCTACGCGACGCGCAAACCATTTATTGATGCAGCGGGCGGTTTCGCCAACCTACACCGCTGGGGTGCCATGATGGCGTCGCGTGCAAGCGTGCAAAAGGGAATGAATCCTTAGCACAACTTGGCGGACAGCCCCGTGCCGGCTAGTGTGCGAAGGTGGGGCGTGGCCGGAGTACTGGACTTGGGGTAGAACCCGTGGCTGAAAAGATAAGCCTCGGGCAACGCTAGCGTTCAAGATCCAATCCGTTTAGTGACGAACCTCGAACGGTACTTCCGAGATGCGCGCTAGCAACCCACGCGAGAACGGCCGCGGCATGCTCGTGCGATCCCCGCTTGGTCCGGTTTGAGTTCCATTTATGCCCCGCGGCGCTACGCCGCTGTCAAAACAGATGCACGGCAGTCGGCCAGAAAAAGGCAATCAACGAAAACGCCACACCGACGGCACCGAGCGCGCCGGCGGTCCACACGAAAACCGCGAGCCCGGTAATGATGGAAGCCGATGCGAGCACGATGGCGATTTGCACCGCGCCGGAGGCGATCTCGTAGTTGTGGTACGCAGCGAGTGCGCGGTCGCGCTTGTGCTCGGTGGCCTTGGCGCGCGCAGCGAGTTCCTTGCGGCCCTCGTTGGTCTCAGGCTCGGAATCGTAGCGCTCCGCGTTCTTGCGCCAGGCGGCGATCTGCTTGTCGTAGAGTTCCTTCGTCTTCGGATCGGCGGTTTGCGCCAGTTCCAGCGCGCCGTTCTCGGCTGCCGTCTTCATCATGGTGAGGCGCACCGTCTTCGCCTGGAAGAAGGTCCACAGGTTCGACGCCTCGATGTTCAGGCTCAATGCCTCCGTTTGCGCGCCCTTGCCCAGCGTTTCCGAGAACGCCAGCACCAGCGCCAGAACTGAGATGAGCAAGCCGATCCTCTTGCTGCCCTCGTCGTGATGAGCGGGGCCGTGTCCGTGACCTGCCGACATGTGAGTGTCCTCCCAACATGATCAAAGGCGCCTATTGTCCTGCTTTTGCGTGGCTTGACAAGGGAGATTGCAGGCCGGCGGCAGTACCGGGGGAAGGACGGCACCGCGCCCGGTACGCCTGCCGGTGCCTATGGTTGGTGCCATTGCGCCGTCTTCGGACGGGCAACGGCGTTCACGCGGATTTCCTGGCGCGCTGGACTCGGCGCGGGACGGACCGCCATGCGCGGCTGAGGTGCCCGCCGCACTTCGATGCGGGCGTTGGGTTCGATCTGCGCTGTCTGAGGGTTGGCCTGCCGTTCCGGGCGGATTCGGGCTTCGCCGGCGTGCTCGAAACCCTGGCCCGGTTCACGGCGCATTTCCGTCCCTATGGCGCGGCCGCCGTGCGCCGGCAGCGCATGCGTGTGGACTTCGGGCCGCGCATCGGGCCGGCGACCTTCGATCCGTATCGCGATTGGTGCGGCAGGTGCCGGTTGTGCATGGGGGCGCGTTTCCGCGCCGGCTCGCTGCTGCACCTGGACCCCGCCGTAGGCGAGACCACTGCGGCGGTCGGGGTCGTGGTGCCATGCGCCGCGCCGGTTTACGCTTGACCGAGGGGTCGGGTTCGACTGGTGTACCGTGGTCGCGTTATGGTAGAAGTTGTTGACACGCACCACCGTGACTTCGCGCCGGGGCCAGTCTATGGTGCCGAAGAAGAACCTCGCCGAAATGCCCACCGGCGGTCCCCAGTAGAAACTTCCGGCGTAGGCCGGTTGCGCGTAATAGCCGGACCAGGGCCGCAAGTGCACCGGCGGATAGGCCGGCCACCACCACCGGCCGTACACGACCAGCGGGTCGTAGTAAGGCACATAGACGACCTGCGGATCGAACGGTTGCAGCAGCAAGTTCGGCCCGCTCTCGATCACGCTCAGGCGATCATCCGAGCGCAGCTTGTCCGCAGCCATCGCCTTGCGCCGCAGGGCCTGCACCGTAGCCATCACCTGGGATTGCCGCGCCAGGAACGCGTCGCCCAGCGCTTGCGTCCATTGCAGGTTCTCGGCCATGCGCGCGAGCACTTGCGGGAACGCGACCAGCGATTTCACGCTCGGATCCCAGCTCTCGGTTGCGGCCGCGTGCACTGCCGCGTCGCCCGAGATCTCGGGGCGGGCGCCGGCCCAGCGCGCGGCTTCGATCACCTCCATCGGGTAGGTCGCTGCCATCAGGATCTGCGACAGCAGCGCATCGGGATAGAGCGCAATCGGGGCCAGCATCTGGTCGAGCTCCGGCTGCGAGTACGCATATGCGGGCTGAGCCTGCGCGCCGCCTTGCGCAAATGCCAGCGCGAGCGCGGCGAGCAGCGCGAAAAACCGGGAAGCCAGGTTACGAAAAGACGTTTTCATGTGCACCCTCCGTCTTGGCCAGTGGCGCCGGCGCGGAGATCCGCGTTCCCGCCACGCCTGCCCCTATACGGATGAGAACGCGTCGCCGGCGCCCCGGTTCACGGCGAAAGTGCAAGAAAATGTAACAACCGCGGGAACTGTGTCGCCGGCGAGCACAGCGCCAAGGCCGCGACCAGGGCCGCGATCGTTCATTCTTGCCGCTTATCCCTGGGATCGCAAACAACTGCGGCACGCAGCATTTCATGGCATTGACCATGCTGCGAGTCCGGGATAAATTGCTTACATGGAGCGCCCGTGTGGCCGGCGCCAATGGATCTCTTCTTGGCCACCTAGCCATCACTGGGAGGAAATCGAATGCCACGCCTTACGATCAACGGTAAAGCTGTCGATGTCGATGTCGATCCCGCCACGCCGCTGTTGTGGGCGATCCGGGAGCAGATCGGCCTTACCGGCACCAAATACGGCTGCGGCGTCGGCGAGTGTGGCTCCTGCACCGTGCACCTCGACGGCGCGCCGGTGCGCTCCTGCGCATTGCCGGTCAGCGCGGCGGTAGGCAAGAAAATCACCACCATCGAAGGCCTCGCGGCAAACGGCATGCTGACCAAGGTGCAGCAGGCCTGGCTCGACCACGACGTGCCGCAGTGCGGCTACTGCCAGCCGGGCATGATCATGGCGGTCTCGGCGCTGCTGAACGAGAAGCCGAGGCCGAGCGACGCCGACATCGACGCCGCGATCACCAACATCTGCCGTTGCGGCACCTTCAAGCAGGTGCGCGAGGCCATCCATGCCGCAGCCAAGGCGTAAGGGGGAAACCATGATCCCATCTCCGAAAATCACTCGCCGCGCCTTCCTCATCAGCGGCGCCACAGTCGGCGGCGGGCTCATGCTCGGCCTGAACATTCCGTTCGGCGGGACGGGCGTCGTGCGCGCCGCGGACGGGTCGCCCGAAGTCAACGCCTGGGTGGTCGTCCGTCCGGACGACACGGTCGTCATCCGCATTGCGCGCTCCGAGATGGGACAGGGCACGCTCACCGGCCTGGCGCAGATGGTGGCCGAGGAACTCGAGTGCGACTGGGCCAAGGTGAGCACCGAATATCCGACCCCCGGCCAGAACGTCGCGCGCAAGCGCGTGTGGGGCGATTTCGGCACGTTCGGCAGCCGCGGCATCCGCATGTCGCACGATTACGTGCGCAAGGGTGGCGCGACCGCGCGCATGATGCTGGTGCAGGCGGCGGCCAACGCATGGAAGGCCCCGGCCGCGGAGTGCGTAGCCGCCAACGGCGTCATCACGCACGCGCCCTCCGGCCGCAGTACGACCTACGGCAAAGTGGCGGATGCCGCGGCGCAACTCGAGCCGCCGAAGGACGTGGCGCTCAAGGATCCGAAAGCCTGGAAGATCATCGGCAAGCCGCTGAAGCGGCTGGACACGGTCGATAAACTCACCGGCAAGCAGGTCTACGGCGCCGATCTGAACCTGCCCGGTATGCTCAACGCCGCGATCAAGGATTGCCCGATCTTCGGCGGCAAGCTGAAGAGCTTCGATTCGGCGAAGGCCGCGGCGATGCCCGGCGTGAAGAAGATCGTGCGCGTCGGCGATTCCGCGATTGCCGTCGTTGCCGATACCTGGTGGCATGCCAAGACCGCGCTCGATGCCATTGCCATCGAGTGGGACGGCGGCGAGAACGCCAAGATTTCGAGCGCATCGATTGCCGAGGTGCTGAAGCAAGGCCTCTCGGCCGATCAGGCGTTCGTCCACAACGAGAAAGGCAACGCCAAAGCCGCGCTTGCCGGCGCGGCGAAGAAAATCGAGGCCGTCTACGCTTATCCGTACCAGAATCACGCGTGCATGGAGCCGCTGAACGCCACTGCGCTCTACACGAGCGACCGCTGCGAGGTCTGGGTCGGGACGCAGGACGGCGAGGCGGCGCTCGCCGCGACGGCCGCAGCGTCCGGCTTGCCGCTTGCAAAGTGCGATGTACACAAGTTGCTACTCGGCGGTGGTTTCGGCCGGCGCGGATTCACTGACAACGTGGACCAGGCCGTGCTGATCGCCAAGGAGATTCCGGGCACCCCGGTGAAGCTGCTCTGGTCGCGCGAAGAAGACATGCTGCACGGCATGTACCACCCAGTCATGCAGGCGAAACTGAGCGGCGCGCTGGATGCGGGCGGAAATCTGAGCGCGCTGCACATCCGCCTGTCGGGACAGTCGATCCTCGCGTCGGTGTTCCCGGGGGCGCTGGATAAGGGCAAGGACCCGTTCACCTTCCAGGGTTTCTGGCCGTCCGGGGAGCACTCGCTCGAATACACCATCCCAAACTTGTTGGTCGACCATGCGATGCGCAACACGCATGTGCCGCCGGGCTTCTGGCGCGGCGTGAACATCAACCAGAACGCGATTTTCCTCGAGTGCTTCATCGACGAACTCGCCCATGCGGCCGGCCAGGACGCGCTGGAATTCCGGCGCAAGCTGATGCAGGACCATCCAAAGTCCCTGGCGGTGCTGAATGCGGTGGCCGACAAGGGCGGCTGGGGCAAGCCGGCGGCGCAGGGCGTGCACCGCGGACTGGCCCACTTCAGGACCTTCGGCAGCTATGTCGCCGCCTGCGCCGAGATCTCCGTCAGCGGCGGCAACAAGGTGAAAATCCACCGCATCGTCGCCGCCACCGATCCGGGGTACGCCGTGAACCCGGCGCAGATCGAACGGCAGATCGCCGGTTCCTTCGTCTATGGGCTGTCTGCGGTGTTCGGGCAGGAGTGCACGGTCAAGGACGGCCGCATGGAGCAGGAGAATTTCCACAGCTACAACTCGATGCGCATTGCCCAGATGCCCAAGGTCGAGTCAATTATTATGCCCTCCGGCGGTTTCTGGGGCGGGGTCGGCGAGCCGACGATCTGCGTCGCGGCGCCCGCGGTATTGAACGCGCTCTTCGCGGCCACCGGCAAGCGCATTCGCTCGTTCCCGCTGAAGAACCATGGCATAACGTTGGTGTAGGCAGGCAAAGCGGCGGCGAAATTGCCTCGTGCTGGTGCGAGTGCGCCAGCGTACGATTAGGCTGGGATGGCGTCAGTCAAGCCCGACTGTTTTCGGATGTGGCGGGGCGCGGGGATGAAAATGGAGACGCCGACCGTGCGCCCGCAGGAGCGAGATATCGTGCAGCCAGATGCAATGATCGGCAAAGTTCGCGCCTGGGTGGCGCAGGCGCGGCGCGTGGTGGTCCTCACCGGCGCGGGCATCTCGACCGAGTCCGGCATTCCGGATTTCCGCGGGCCGCAGGGCGTGTGGACGCGGGATCCGGAGGCGGAGAAGCTGTCCGACATCCGCTACTACATGGCCGATGCCGAGATACGCAAGAAAGCCTGGCAGGCGCGCCTGGTGCATCCGGCGTGGGAGGCGCGGCCGAACGCGGGCCACGAGGCTATCGCCGGGCTCGAGCGGCGCGGCAAGCTGCATGCGCTCATCACGCAGAACATCGACGGTCTGCACCAGAAGGCGGGCAACTCGCCCGAGTGCGTGATCGAGGTGCACGGTACGGTGCTGAAAGTGGTGTGCATGAGCTGCGGCTGGAAGGGGCCGATGCAGGAAACGCTGATACGCCTCTTGACCGGCGAGGACGATCCGCCGTGCACGCTCTGCGGCGGCATCCTGAAGAGCGACACCATCTCCTTCGGTCAGAACCTGGTGCCCGAGGTGATCGCGCGCGCGATGCGCTCCGCGGCCGAGGCCGATTGTTTCATCGCGATCGGCACCAGCCTGCAGGTCTATCCGATCGCGGGGGCAGTGTCCGAGGCCAAGGAGGCCGGCGCGCGCGTGGTGATTGTCAACGCCGAGCCGACGCCGTTCGACGGCATCGCCGACGCGGTCCTGCGCGTACCCATAGGCAAGACGCTGGCGCGCATCCTTCTATAATGAGATGATGCCAGCCGGCAAAACAAAGTGCCCGAGCGGGAATCTCGGGCACCGTGGGATCAGTAATGCGCGCGGCCGGTGCGCTCGTAATGACGCTGGCGCTGTTCCAGATCGGCGAGGTTCGCGGACGCGGCGAAGAAATGGTCGCGCTCCTGATAGTCCATGCGTTCGAGCCAGTCCGCCACTGCGATATGGGCGGTTTGCAACCCGTCGGCGATGGAGTTGTAAGCGCGTTTCAGCAGACGCGCCAGTTCCACGCTGCGTAACACGTGCGCGGAGTGCTCTATCGCATGGATATCGAGCGCGGTCTCGTTGGCGGCTGCGAGCTGGATATTGCTCCGCACAAAATCCGTTGCGGGAGCAGGGGCTTTGAAGAGTGTGCGAGCGGGTCCGCCAATGGCGGCGTCGGGACGCAGGATACTGTCACCTTCATACATCGGAGCATAAAGTCTCATGGCGAATTCCTTTAAAACATGTTTGATTCAGCACAATATTGTGCTTTATGTGTAGCATATTACGGCGTCCGGAACGGGTAATCCAATCGCATGATCGGATAGTCCCCATCGCTTTCGGTTATACTGGGTGCAATCCTATGATGCAACGCAACAAATCGGGCCAGGGCCGGGCCATGGTTCCACTGGAAAATCGGATCTGATATGGAGCTCTACCAACTGCGCAGCTTTGTCGCCGTCGCCGAGGCCGGTCACCTGACCCGCGCCGCGGAGAAACTGCACGTCAGCCAGCCTGCCGTCAGCGCGCAGATCAAGGCGCTCGAGGACGAGCTCGAACTCGCTTTGTTCGAACGCACTTCCAGCGGCATGGTGCTGACCTCGGCCGGTAAGCGGCTGTTGGCCGACGCAGAGAAAGTGCTGGCTGCGGCCCAGGTCTTGCGCAACGAGGCCAAGGCGCTGAAAGGCGAGGTCGCGGGAACGCTGCGCGTGGGCACCATGTCGGATCCTGGATTCATCCGTGTCGGCGAATTTCTGAATGCCACGGTCGAGCGCTATCCCTTGCTACAGGTCGAACTGCACCATGAGATCACCGGCGCGGCGTTCGCGAAAGTGCTCGACGGGGAACTGGACGCAAGCTTTTACTACGGCGATTTGGAACACCCGAGCGTGGAGCGGCTGCGGCTGCGCGCCAGCACCTATCGCGTCGCCGCGCCCGCGGCCTGGTCAGGCCGCGTGGTCGATGCCGACTGGAGCGGGATTGCGCTGCAACCGTGGATCATCACGCCGTCGATCAGCACCCACCACAAGCTGCTGCGTGCGCTGTTCGACAAGCACGGTATCGAGCCGACCAAGGTGGTCGAAGCCGACCAGGAGTCGGTGATCGCGAATCTGGTCGTATCCGGCGTCGGCCTGTCCCTGATCCGCGAAGAATTGGCGCTCGAGAAAGCGGCCGCGGGCGAAGTGTGCCTGTGGCGCGACGTGCGGCTCGAAACCACGCTCTGGTTCATCTACCTGCTCGCGCGCAAGGACGATCCGGCGATTCGCGCGCTGCTCGACGTGCTGCGCGACACCTGGAAACTGGCCGGACAGCCGGCTCGCAAGATCGGCCGGCAGGGCTGAACGACGCGCCGAGGCGCCCGGGCTGGCCTACCCGGCAAAGGCGGCGCGCGCCCGCGACCGGTAGAGCAGCGCCGCGACGATCGCCATATTGAGCAGGTTCCATGCGAGGCCGTTGACGAAAGCGGCGCGATAGGAGCCGGTGAGATCGAAGATCGCGCCGGACATCCAGCCGCCCAAGGCCATGCCGAACAGGGTCGCCATCAGCACCATGCCCACGCGCGCCCCGGCTTCGCGCGGCGAAAAGTGCTCGCGCACGATAAGCGGGTAGGCGGGTACGATGCCGCCCTGAAACAAGCCGAACAGCGCCGACACGACATACAGCGAGACCAAGCCCTGGAATGGCAGGAACAAGAGCAGCGCGATCCCCTGCAGCGTGGAACCGAGGAGCAGCGTGCGCAGCCCGCCGATCCGGTCCGAGATCCAGCCCGAGGCGAGCCGGCTGACGATGCCGAAGCCGAGCATGAGCGAGAGCATTTCCGCGCCCCGCGCCGGACCATAGCCCAGATCGCCGCAATAGGCCACGATGTGCACCTGCGGCATGGACATGGCGACGCAGCAGGCGACGCCGGCCACGCAAAGCAGCGTCTGCAGGGCGCCCGGCGAGAACCCGAGCGTGCCCGCGGAGCCGGCGACGCCATGCACGGACCCCGTCGCAGGACCCGATGCAAACTGCGCCGGCACGGGCGGGCGCCGGCGCAGGACCAGGGCGAGCGGCAGCATCGCCGCGAGGCAGAACACGCCGATCCCGATGTAGGTCTGGCGCCAGCCGACGCTGTCGATGAAGTGCTGCATCACCGGCGGCCAGACCGCGCCTGCCAGATAATTGCCGCTGATGCAGATCGCGACGGCGATGCCGCGGCGACGCGTGAACCACAGTGAAATGTCCGCCACCAGCGGCGCAAACGTGGCCGAGGTGCCGAGCAGTCCGATCATGAGCCCTTGGGCCAGATTGAACTGCCACAGGCTGCCGGCCGTGCCGGCGGCGACAAAGCCGGCGCATAACCCTAGCGCGCCGATGATGACCGGGACCATCACGCCATAGCGGTCCGACAGGCGCCCCATCAGGATGCCGCCCAGGCCGAAGCCGATCATGGTGAAGGTATAGGGCAGGGACGCATCCGAGCGGCTCACGCCGAAATCCGCCTGCACGCGCGGCAGCACGACAGTGATCGCGTACATGCCGGAGCCGCCGATGGTCATCAGCGCGAGCGCGGCGGCGAGGCGCGCCCAGGCGTGGCGCGACTCGACCGGGGATACAGCCTGGGTCAAAATCCCTCGAGCACGATCTTGCCCAGCGTGTGCCCGCCTTCGAGCAGCTTGTGCGCGCGCTTCAGGTTGGCGGCGTTGATTTTTCCGAGATGGGTTGTGAGCGTTGTCTTCAGCGTGCCCGCCTCGATCAGCGCCGCCGTCTCGTCGAGCAGATTGTGCTGCTCGATCATGTCCGGAGTGTTGAACGTGGAGCGGGTGAACATGAATTCCCAGGAAAGGCTCACGCTCTTGCCCATCAGCGGGGTCAGATCGACCGGTTTCAGCGCCGAGACGATGGCGCACATTTTTCCCAGCGGCTTGATGATGGGCGCGAACGCGGGGAACCAACGATCCGTGTTGTTGAGGCAGAAGATGTAATCGACTTCCTTCATGCCCAGCGCTTCGAGCTGCGGCGCCAAATCCTTGCTGTGATCGATGACCTGATCCGCTCCGAGGGCGCGCACCCAGGCCACCGATTCCGGCCGCGAGGCGGTGGCGACGACCGTGAGGCCGGCGAGTTTTTTCGCCAATTGGATCGCGATCGAGCCCACTCCGCCCGCGCCGGCGATGATGAGCAGAGTCCTGCCCGCATGCGCGCCGGTGCTGGAGATCCCCATGCGGTCGAACATGCCTTCCCAGGCGGTGATGGTGGTGAGCGGCAGCGCCGCGGCCTCGGCGAAACCGAGGTTCACCGGCTTCCTGCCGACAATGCGCTCGTCAACCAGGTGGAATTCGCTGTTACCGCCCGGCCGCAGGATGCTGCCGGCGTAATATACTGCGTCGCCCGGCTGGAACAGCGAGACCTCCGCTCCGACCGACTTGACCACGCCGGCGACATCCCAGCCGAGCACCCTCGGAGTTTTTTCGATGAGGTCCTTGGGCGCGCGCCGCTTGGTGTCGACCGGATTCACCGAGATGGCCTTCACCTCGACCAGCAGATCGCGCGCGCTCGCGCTGGGCGTGTCGAGTTCGAGGTCGAGGAAGGACTCCGGATCGTCGATAGGAAGATAGCGGTACAGTCCGACTGCTTTCATTTGTCTCTCCTCGACATTGGATCAAGCGAAATTCAGCTCGCGCACGGCACCGGGAGCGGTATCGGCGAAGCTGTAGTGCCTTACTCCACGCGTGCGCCGGATTCGCGCACCAAGCGTTCCCACATCGGCGCCTCGGCGCGCATCTCGGTGTCGAAAGCCTCGGGCGAGGCCGAAGGCGTGGGATCCATGCCCTGGATGGCGAGCTTGTCGCGCACCTCGGGCTTGGCCAGCGCTTTCACCGCGGCTTCGTGCAGGCGCCGGATCGCGGCTGCGGCCGTTCCCGCGGGGGCATACAGGCCGAAGGAGTAATTCGAATCATAGCCGGGCAGGCCTGCTTCCTCGGCGCCGGGGATACCGGGCACCGCCGCTGAAGCCAGGCGCGTGGTGACGGCGAGTGCGCGCATGCGACCGCCGCGAATGAAGCCCAGCACCGTCGGCGCGGTGGCGAACATCACGTGAGTGTCGCCCGCGATCAGGGACTGCGCGGCCGGACCGCCTCCCTTGAACTGCACGGTGGTGAACTTGACGTCTGCGGCCGCCTCGAACTGCACCGTGGCAAGATGCGGCGAGGAACCATTGCCCGAGGCTGCGGCGAACAGCTTGCCCGGGTTCGCCCTGGCGTAGGCGATCAGCTCTTTCAGGTTTTTTACCGGCAGCTCGTTGTTGACGCAGATGATCAGCGGCCCGGTCGCCGCGCGGCTGATGGCAACGAAGTCCTTGTCCGGGTCGTAGGGCAACTTCTTGTACAGCGCCTTGTTGATCGCATGATTGGTAGAGTTGAGCAGGGTGTAGCCGTCGGCCGGGGATTTTGCCACTGCGTCGGAGGCGATCGAGGCGCCCGCGCCGGGGCGGTTTTCCGTCACCACCGGGACGCCGAGGTTCTTCGACATCTCGTCCGCAAGCAGGCGCGTGAGAAAGTCGCCCGAGCCGCCCGGCGGATAGCCCACAACGATCCTGACCGGCTTGGCCGGAAAGGTTTGCGCCGTTGCGCTTGCCGACAAAACGAGCGCGGCGAGAAGCGCAGCGAGTTGCGCGAGGAATTTGGCTGCCATCGGTGTCTCCTGTTGTTGTCGGGTCAATTGCCGGCGCTGTAAGTCAGTCTGCGTGGCACCCGACGCTACGCTGTCACTTTTGCCAGATGTCCTTCAAGGTCACCGCGCGATTGAACACCGGTGCACCGGGTTTCGAGTCGATGCGATCGGCCACGAAGTATCCATGGCGCTCGAACTGGAAGCGTTCCTCCGGCTGGACGTTCTTCAGCGCGGGCTCGAGTTGCGCGCCGAGGACCTTCTTCGCCTCCGGATTGAGCTCCAGCAGGAAATCCCTGTCGCCCGCACCGGGGTGCGGGACGCGGAACAAGCGATCGTAGAGCCGTACCTCGCACTGGCAGGCGTGCTTGGCCGAGATCCAGTGGACGTTGCCTTTGACCTTGTAGCCGTCCGAACCGGGCGTGCCCGATTTGCTGTCGGCGAAATAGGTGCAGCGCACCGCGGTGACCCTCCCCGCAGCGTCCTTGTCGCAGCCGGTGCATTCGACGACGTAGCCGTAGCGCAGCCGCACCCTGCTTCCCGCACGGGGTTCCCCGGCGGGTGTTGCGCCGGGAGGAGATAAGCGGAAATAAGCCTTTGCCGGAGTTTCCATGAAATCCTCGCGCTCGATCCAAAGTTCGCGCGAGAACGGCACCGGGCGCTTGCCGAGTTCCGGCTTCTGCGGATGGTTGGGCGCAAGGCATTCCTCTTCCGCGCCCTCGGGGTAGTTGTCGATGATCAGCTTCAGCGGATCGAGCACGGCAATGCGCCGCGGCGCGACTTCGTTCAGGTGCTCGCGCATGCATTCCTCGAGCTGGCCGTAGTCGATCCAGGAGTCGGACTTGGACACGCCGATGCGCTCGGCGAACAGGCGAAAGCCCTCGGGCGTGTAGCCGCGCCGGCGCGCTCCAACCAGCGTCGGCATGCGCGGATCGTCCCAGCCCTCGACGTGCCCTTCGTTGACCAGTTGGATCAGTTTGCGCTTGGACAGCACGACATAGCTCAGGTTGAGGCGCGCGAATTCGATCTGCCGCGGCAGGGGGCGCAGCAGCAGCCCGCCCTCGGCCAGGCGCTCCAGCAGCCAATCGTAGAACGGGCGCTGGTCCTCGAACTCCAGGGTGCAGATGGAGTGGGTGATTTGCTCCAGCGCGTCCTCGATCGGGTGCGCGTAGGCGTACATCGGGTAGATGCACCAGGTGTCGCCGCTGCGGTGATGCGTGGCTTTCTTGATGCGGTAGATCGCCGGGTCGCGCAGATTGATGTTGGGCGAGCGCATGTCGATTTTCGCGCGCAGCACCATGCTGCCGTCGGCGTGCCTGCCCGCGCGCATTTCGCGCAGGCGCGCCAGCGACTCGGCGGCCGGGCGGTCGCGCCAGGCGCTGTTCTGGCCGTGCTCGGTCAGCGTGCCGCGGGTGGCGCGCAGTTCCTCGGCGCTTTGTTCGTCCACGTAGGCGTGGCCGGAGTTGACCAGATACTCCGCCGCCAGGTACATGGCGTCGAAGTAGTCGCTGGCGTGGTAAAGGTGCTCGGTGCCGTTGGCGCTCCAGCCGAAGCCCAGCCAGCGCACCGCGTCGAGTATGGAATCGACGTACTCCTGCTCTTCCTTTTCCGGATTGGTGTCGTCGAAGCGCATGTGGCAGACGCCGCCGTAGTCGCGCGCGAGGCCGAAGTTGAGGCAGATCGATTTGGCGTGGCCGAAGTGCAGGTAACCATTGGGCTCGGGCGGAAAGCGCGTGCGGATTTTCGCCGGATCGGCCTGCGCCCCTGCGTGCGTCGCGGCCAGGCCGGGACTGCCGCCCCAGGTGCGCGACGCGTACTTGCCGCTGGCGAGGTCGGTCTCGATGGCGTTGCGGATGAAGTTGGTGACATGCGCGGCGGCCGCGTCGGAGGGCTTGTTCATGGAATCTGAGTGTCCTTGGATACAGGGAATTCTAGCATCCCGTCGCCCGATGCCCGCCGGAAACGCGCGCGCGACCGGGAATGGGCTGGATGCCCTGAAATATTCGCGCGGCGGGCCTGCTGCTTCAACGACCGTGACTGGCGCGACACCCGCGCTTCAGACGCGTGCCTTGAATACGAAAAGCAGGCGCTCGTTACTCACCATGGATAATTGAACTTCAACGTCGGCAACACGGCCATCGCGGTCGTTGGCACTGGTTGAATCTACTTCTGCATCCGGCCACGAGCCGACGCTCGCACGAACCGACAATCGAACCGATGAGTGACCGGTCATTGGCTGTATTGCGGACTTATACGACGAGCAAGCTGATGGCTCTTGAACGACCCAAGCGGGCTTTTGCGATCTGCCTAATTAGTTACCAGCGCCGCGGGCAACCGTCCACTCATTGCCTACCGTCGAGATGATCGCGCCAGACTTCTGCGCGACTCCGTTTATCAACCAGATCGCCGCCTGCCCGTTGCTGTTTCGCCACAGGATGTCGCTCTTGCCATCGCCGTTGAAGTCCCCCGTGCCGGCAATCGTCCAGCCAGTGCCTACCACTCCCAGCGATCCGGCGGACTGCTGCGCCATCCCGTTCATCAACCAAATCGCCACCTCACCGTTAATGTTTCGCCACAAAATGTCGCTCTTGCCATCGCCGTCGAAGTCTCCCGAGCCCGCAACCTTCCACTCATTGCCTACCGTTGCGATCACGGAGCTAGACTTCTGCGCCATTCCGTTCATTAGCCAAATCGCCACCCTTCCGTCAATGTTTCGCCAAAGAATGTCGCTCTTGCCGTCACCGTCGAAGTCTCCCGTGCTGGCAATCGTCCAGTCATTGCTCACCGTTGAGACCACTCCACTGGATTTCTGAGTCATTCCGTTCATTAACCAGATCGCCACCTGTCCGCTGCTGTTTCGCCACAGGATGTCGCTCACGCCATCACCGTCAAAGTCTCCTGTGCCGGCAATCATCCAGTCAGTGCCGACTGTCGCGATAACGGCACCAGAGCTTTGCACCATCCCGTTCATCAACCAGATCGCCACCTGCCCGTTGTTGTTTCGCCACAAGATGTCGCCCTTGCGGTCGCCATCAAAGTCCCCCACACCGGCAATCGTCCAGTCAGTACTCACCGCCGCGATGACCGCACTGGAGGTCGGCGCCATGCCGTTCATCAACCAGATCGCCACTTGCCCGTTGGTGTTTCTCCACAGGATGTCGCTTTTGCCATCGCCGTTGGAATCAATCGCATTGCTTCTGGCTGTGGTGCTAGCGATTGTCGTCGTACCGGTCGGATTGAACCACTGGCGCATAAGCGCTTCCGCGGGCTTGTTGCGAATTGATACTGCGAGATTCGGAAAGGTGGACTGCGGCAGGACAATTGGGGTAAGCCAATAGCCATCAGTTGCTACACCATAGGTCTGGAAATAAGTCTGATCTCGTATAGCCTCGAGTTCGGCCTCGACAACCATCGCCTGAAAGGAAAAATCGGTTTGCTTTTGCCTCTGGATACAGTCGTTCCCCGTTTGAGCAATCACATTCGCGTCTGATGTGCAGAACGTCTCCTCGAGATATCCGGAGGTGAAGTAGTCCTTTCTCGACGGTACACCTACCGCCCATAGGATCGGCTTTGACTTGTCAATCTGCTGGTTCCAACCGGAAATCAATTCCGCAAATTTTGTCTTCAAAGTCGGGACATTCAGATTCTGGAGTTCAGCACTGGAAAGATTGGGGTTCAATGGATAAAGCTCGACAATGTCCAATGCATTGATCAGTTGTGCATCAGAGTAGATTTTTGGAGTCCACATCCAAATTGACAATTTGCCGGAGAAGACCGCTTTGATTTTTGGCGCGAGTTCGCTCAGTTTGGCGACGAAGATGCTTTCGGTTTCTCCCTGGGGATAGAACCAGCAAATGCACCCGATCATCATGACGTCGGCCTTGATGCGCTGAAGTAACGCCGCGCGTTCGAGCATGTACGATTCGTATGCCGCCATGAATTTGGTCACATTTTCTACCGTCGCAGCTGGAATGGAGCTGTCGACAGCGCCTTGAATCTGATTCCGCCAGTGAACCTCGAGGTTAAGCCCATGTGCTGTATTGATCGCCCACTCCAGATCGGCGTCGTTCATCGTGGATGTGTTCAATGCCGCTGGATTCTTTATCTCCCAGGCAGGTTTTGAAGTATCTATGAACGTCCAGGGTGTAACTTCAACGAATTTCCCGCCAATCCCCTTAATGTGCTGCAATGTCTGAAGAAACGCTGCGCGTACGTCGCCTGCGCAGCCGCTGTTATACGTGGGGTTTCCAACCTGCCATACGTCTTTCATGATGACGCCAAACTGCACAGACGCAGCGAACGGGGCGCCAGATGGCGACGGCAGTGGATACGATCCCAAATAGGAAGCCGGGAAACTGATGGTGCTCGGCGTCAAGTTGCAATAGGGATCAGCAACTTCGACCGTCGACGGGATAGCGAGCGAAAATGAATCCGGGTAATTGATTGCTCCAACATCAGCCGGGACTGTAATTGCGTTTGCAATTTGTTCTGCCGGCACGTACTGGGCAAAGAAGAAGCTTAGTGCGACAAAAAATGTTCTAGTCATCGGTGTCCTTCCCTTATGCGAACAGCAGTTTGGGAGTGCTGCCCAGGCAAGGGGGGCATGACGCCAGCCAGGCGTTACCCGCGCACGCATGATCAGAACCCACCCTTATTTTCTTATTTATTGTTCTTAGCGGTGAACATTCTACCGGATCAAAGCATCTTTTTTTGCAATATTGGTAGCGCGCAATGGTTTTGGCAGTGGAGGCAATCCTGTGCAGGATGTGGGCTACGTAAGCCAACTGCCAGGATCGACGTTTCGCGCCAATTGCAGTCCGAGTTCTTTGAGTGGCCGCTACTGGTATTAGTGGACATTCGATCTGCGCCACTCTGTGTGACCGTTATGGGTCGGCTTCGGAATTTGGCGCCTTGGGATCAAATGGCTCCTTGTATTCTACGGAGCCGACCTTGGCTGCGGCGACGGTCGCGCGCTGCGCCGGCGCGGCTACGGGGCGGCAGACGGATGACCAGGTCATGCCGTTCGACACCGCGGGCTTCGCGCTCGAGGATGTGGCGATCGTTGCGCTCGCGTGCGCCCGGCTGGTCGAATTGTGAAAGACCTGGCAGGGGTTGAAGTGCGATAAATGTCGTTTGATTGCCAATTCGCAATATCGTACTATCGCCTCTTGATTTGTTCTCTTTTCCAGCTTCCTGGAGCCTGAATGAAAGCCGTAGCCACGAATCCCCCGGGCCCACATTGGGCCGACGAAGTGCATGCCATGTTCAAGGCGGCGAAGATACGCCAGATCGCCATCGTCCCCGATGCCGGCCATGCGCGCTTGATCCGTTTGTGCGAACAGGACCGGACCATGCGCGTGGTCAGGCTGACCACGGAAGAGGAGGGCGTTGCCCTGCTTGCCGGCGCCTGGCTCGGCGGCGAGAAGGGCGTGCTGCTGATGCAAAGCAGCGGCGTTGGCAATTGTATTAACATGCTC
>Ga0315281_10005173_pt1 | contig 18710 bp, 16 predicted proteins | sample YL17G07_0_MG_FD_204540 | JGI IMG/M metagenome (GOLD analysis project Ga0315281, IMG submission 204540) | Sediment microbial communities from Yellowstone Lake, YNP, Wyoming, USA - YL17G07_0 | ecosystem: Environmental > Aquatic > Freshwater > Lake > Sediment | place: USA: Wyoming | collected...
CTATTTTGACTCGCTCGGACTTCCAAGATTAGTTGTTCGTAACGCTTAACCAGCCGAATCGCCGTGTACGGACCCGTACGCACGGTGGTGTGACAGGGAAAGCCCGTGAGGGCCTACCTATGTCGATACATTTGAATTCAGTCAGATGATTGTTATTGCCTGTCAGGCTGTTTCCCCTCCGCATGGTATAATAACCCTATGGTACGCAAAAAATTTGAAAGGCTGATGAAAAGAGGCGTTCTCTCCGGTGATGAGCTGGATCGGCTTATTCGTGAATCTGCGACGTCGGGTTCTGTGCTTGAAGAGATGCTGATAGGGCAGGGGGTCCCCAAGCATGAGATCCTTCTTTGCCTATCGGAATATTATAACGCTCCTTTTGCGGAATACGACGAGGGGGTCATCGTCTCTCAGCACATAATCCGGCGGGTGGACATGGAGAGGCTGAAACGCGTCTTGTGGCTACCCTTGTCGATCCAGCAGGATGCCGCCGAGGTCATTGCCTGTTATCCCGACGACCCGGCGGTGCTCGAAGATATCCGGAAAACGCTTCAGGTAAAGAACGTTGAATTCCGGGTCGCCCTTCCTGTAGACCTTATCAGGATCATAGAACACAATCAGGATTTGAACCCCGGCTTCCCTCCCTCGGCAGGCAGGACACCGCTCGCTAAGGTGAGGACCTTTCTCGCTGACCGTCGTTCAATGCTTTCCTATATTCGGACGGCGTTGGCAAAGGGGAGGACGGGGCTGGCATTCCTGCGGACCGGTCTCTCTTTCATCACGATCTCTCTGGTACTTTTCCGAATCTTCGGCATAGGCTATCTCATTATCGTCGAGGCGCTGCTCTTTGTCACCGGCGTGGTAATGACGATAGACGGCCTGAAATGGTATCTCCCGGCCCGTAAGGTCGGGAATAAGCGCCTGGACTGCTCATCGACAGAACCGACCAACGGATCGACCGTGCTTCAGGTCTCCAGTCCCGGGGACGAGCCGATCTTTAACCGCAGCGGCGAGGTAGGAGGAGCTGAAAAACTGCGGAGCGAATGGAACAACCTCTCTCCGGTGATGCGGCGCAGATTTCTGGCGAGCGACAGGACGGACCTTGCCGAGGAGCGGACGGTCCTCGCATGCTATCGCACACTCATGGCGCGGGCGCGCACGGGGCTTTCCTTCACGCGCACGGGGATCGCCTTTATCGGGATCGGCATCGGACTGCTCAGACAATATCACGACGGCCTCTGGGTGGCGCTTGACGCGGCACTTATCATCCTGGGAACGGTCATGGTGGCGGAGGGATTCACCTGGTACCTGCCCGGGCGCCACGCCGGCGCAAAAGGTTCGCAGGCCGTAACAAGCTCGGAGGACAAGCCGAGTATCTGGGATGCGGTTTTCCCTCTGGTGTTCAAACACGGAAATATTGAAACCATTCGTTTGTCTCCTCCCCCGGTCAAGGGGTTCAATTCTCCGGGGATCTGGGCCACCACCGGTCTTGCCCTGGAACGGACGCTCCTTGCAGAGCGTCGGAACGTGATGGCGCGGCTTCGTACCGTCATGGCACGTTCCCGGACCGGAATGGCGTTCATCAGAACGGGAATGAGCATCTCTGCAGTGGGCCTGGGTTTGCTGGTTTATTTCGGCGCAGGAAATATCTGGTGGACGACCTTCGATCTCGCGCTGATCCTGTCCGGACTGCTGTTTATTGCCGACGGGCTTTACTGGCACATCCCCGCTGAAAACACCAGGAAACAGTTCCCGTATTGTTACGGGGATCTGGAGATCACGCTTCCGGATTACGGGACGCCGTCCCGTTCCTGGAGAAAAGCGGTATTCAGTCACGATGACCTCTAAGACAACATATAACGATAGGACGGAAAAGCAGGCCGAGCGGTTTCTCATTCTGATGGATTGGGGGGTGCTGACGAAAGAGGAGCTGCGACAAGCCGAACAGGCTGCCGTTGCCCGGGGCATCGATATCGAGCGTGTGCTCATCCATGAGCACGGCGTGCCGAAGAGTACGCTTCTGGCTGCGTTGTCTGAATACTACAAGTGCCCCTTCGTGGAATATGATGAGCGGATGCCCATCCCCCCGCAATGTCTGACGGGACTCGACGGTGAACGGCTGTCCATCAGCCTGTGGTTCCCGATCATCCATGACGGCACAACCGTTATTATCGCCGCACATGACCCGCAGGACCAGCGGGTGTATGACGAGGTCAGAAAATCGATCACGGCCGAACGGTATGAGTTCTGGGTGGCGCTTGAAGAGGACCTCCAGTGGTTCATCCAGGACTACCTGCACGCGAAGCCGGGACTCCTGATCGGGACGGAGCGGACCGGCCTCGCCTACTGGCGCAATACCATGGCCCATTGGAGAACACGGCTCGCCTGCTACCGCAATGATCTGGCAAAGGGCCGCACCGACCTTGCCATCCTCAGATGGGGGCTCGGTCTCATCGCGTTGTCCGACGTACTGATGCGAACTCACACAGCCGGTGCCATCACCCCGCTCTACTGGTTGATGATCGCGGCCGGCATCTCCCTCGGCGTCTTCGGGCTGAGCGGGTATTTAAACGTACGGAGAACCAGGATGAAAACGCCAGGACACCAGACGCTTATCGAGGTCACTGCGGCGACACTCCAGTTCCTTGATAACTTCCATTATCTCGAACAATGCACGGTCGCATCACCGACAAAGGGGACCATGCTCGCGCGGCTTGGCGATTGTCTCGGCGGCCATTGCACCATCCTCTTTCCCTCACCGGCCAGCAGGGAGCGCACCCACCTGGCGCGCGAGCGTAATGTGCTCGCGGCCCAGCGGACTGTGGCCGCCTGCTACCGGACGATCTACGCGCGCGCACGGACGGGACTGGCGTTCATTCGCACCGGCGTTTCGTTTACCACGGTCGGGCTGGGGCTGATGCATTATTTCGGGTTCAGTTTTCTGACGGTCTTCGATTCGCTGCTTGTTGCAGCGGGGGTGTTCATGGCCGTGGATGGCTTCCTGTGGTACCTGCCGGTCAGAAAGGAACAGGCGGAGATCCCGCGGTGTCCCGTGCCGCTCTGACGGAAGAGTGAACCATCATGAAAATAGAAAACAAACTTATCTTTTCGAACATTATCAACGGCGCGTTCATCATCCTGATCGGCTTTTTCGCCTTTCAGAACATGAGCCTGGTGCTTACCAAACTCAGGTTCGTTGAGATCGCAGATGACCTCAATGCGTCCTTTCTCGAAATGAGGCTTTCGGAAAAGAACTTCTTTCTGTACCATGACAGGAAGGCGCTCAAGGATATCCGGGAAAAGGTAACATCGACGATGACCACGATCGAGGCCGAGAGGGACGATATCATCCGGGCCATCGGGGAGGAAGACCTCAGGAAACTGGTATCCCATCTCAAGATCTACTCAGCCGTCATCCAGATGGCGAGCACGAAGGATCCTCAGGACCCTGAACTGGAGACGAGGATCCGCGCGGCGGGAAAGAAATTGAAGGAGTATTCCGATTCCATCACACACCTCGAACGCACCCGCGTGAACGATATCATTCTGAATTCGAAGCGTATCCTGATCTTCTCCTTCTGGGCAATTCTGCTTTCCGCGCTCTTTATCGGGCACTTTATTTCTCAAAAGATCCTCAGGTCATTGCGCGAGATCGAGAAGCTGGCAAAATCCATATCCGGAGGGAACTTCAACAAGATAGAGGGATTTCGGTCCAACGATGAGCTCGGTGCTGTTATCACGGCGATCAACTCCATGTCCGAGGAGCTCGGCCACCGCGAGGAAGAACTGATCCAGTCAAAAAAACTTGCCTCCCTCGGCATCCTGACGGCCGGCGTGGCACACGAACTCACCAACCCGCTCAACAATATATCGATGATCGCGCAGACCTACGCGGAACTGTACCCAAAGCTCGGTGAACATGACAGGATCGAGTTCATGAACAAGGTTGATGCTGAGACGGAGCGGATACGGAAGATCGTCAAGAACCTGCTCGATTTTTCAAAACCCAAGGATGCTAACCCGAACGAGGCGGACATCAACATGGTGGTGCAGAAGACGCTCACCCTGGTGCAGAACATGATCGATGTGTCGAACATCGATACATCGATCCACCTCGCCGACAGCCTGCCGCATGTGTTCGTGGACGAGCATCAGATCCAGCAGGTCCTGGTGAACCTGATCACGAATGCGGTCCAGGCCATGACCTCCGGCGGCAGGCTCGTTCTTTCATCAAGGCCGGGGAAGAAGGGAAATTCCGTTGAGATCGGTGTTGCTGATACGGGCAAGGGCATAGCACCCGAGTTCCTCCCCCATATTTTCGATCCCTTTTTCAGCACCAAGGGAGAGGGGGGGACCGGACTCGGGCTCTCGGTCAGTTACGGGATCATCAAAAATCATCATGGAGAGATCAGAGTGGACAGCATGGTTGGGGTCGGAACGACCTTTACCATAGAGCTGCCCCAGTACACTAAAGAGGAGAAGAACAATGAATAGTCACAAGATCATGGTCATTGACGATGAAAAGATCGTAGGCGACATGGCGAAACTGTCCCTTGAGCAGGAAGGTTATATCGTTGAAACCTTTCTGAACGCCGAGCCGGCGCTGAAGAGGTTGCAGGAAGAAAAATTTGACGTCGTCGTCACGGATTACAAAATGAAGGGAATCGACGGGATGGAGGTGCTGAAGACCGTGAAAAACCTCTATCCTGCGACACAGGTCATCATGATCACGGCCTTCGCCAACCTCGATGCGGCCATTGAGGCGCTCCGAAGGGACGTACATGACTTTTTCCCGAAACCCGTCAAGATAAAGGAGTTGAAGGCTTCCATCAAACGGGCGCTGGAAAAACAGCCTTAAAGGCCATGACAAACCTTGCAGGAAAACTGAACTCGCTGTACCGGACCCTCCGGAGCGTTCGCCGCAACCGGGATTCGTTCGAGCTGCTTTTTTCCCGGTTCCGGGAGGTGCTCGACGATAACAACAGGGCGCTCGAGATCATTACGGACATGGGTGATACCCTTGGTGGGGACTATCTGTTCGACATTCAGTACGTCAAACAATCCTATGCCGACCTTCACGCCGCCGTAGGCGACTCCCTCCGCGATTTTGACCTGCTTACGCACGGCCGGTATCCAAAGCTCCGAGAGAAGTTCCGGGAAATCGACGAAGGAATCAGGCATGTCATCGACGAAACCGTTATCGCGGCAAAGGACCTCGTCGTTTTCTATGAGAACGTTACCGGCGATAGGGTGCGGGACATCGGCGGTAAGAACTCCAACCTCGCTGAGATCAAAAACGTACTGAAGCTGAACGTGCCCGATGCCTTTGCGGTAACGAACCGGGCCTTCGACGCCTTCATGGGCCATAACCGGATTTTTGAAAAGATCCAGCTCCCGCAGAACAATGACCCGGCTCCCGGGGCGTCCCTGCATGAAGTGCATGAGCTCATCCTGCATGGTGAGATGCCGCCCGACCTTCACCGTGCCATCGACAAGGCCGTCAACAAGATCAGGTCGCGGTGCAAGGGGAAGTGTTCCCTCGCCGTGCGGAGCAGCGCGGGGGAGGAGGACGGAGATTTCTCGTTCGCCGGACAGTTCGAAACCGTACTGAACGTGCCCCTCGAAACCGCTGCAGTTGAAAAGGCGTACCGGAAGGTGATCGCCAGCCTTTTCTCTGAAAAGTCATCGATCTATCAGAAGAGACTGGGGTATGACCTCAGTGACATGAAAATGGCCGTGGGCTGCGTGGTGATGGTGGATGCCGATACGAGCGGGGTCCTGTATTCGATCGATCAACAGGGAAGCCGTGACACGCTGATCATCAATGCTACATGGGGGCTTGGCACCTCCGTTGTGGAAGGCCAGACCGATGCTGATCTTTACAGGGTGAATAAGGGAAACCGGGAGATCGTCGACACGAGGATCGGCACGAAAGACTCGATGGTCATCGGGATGGAACAGGGCGGTGTGAAGGCAGTCGCGACGCCGGAGGGGAAAAGAACACGATCGAGCCTCGATCACGTGCAGGTTGCTGAGCTCGCCCGGCTGGCGCTGCTGATCGAAAAGCACTTTCGCAGGCCCCAGGACATCGAGTGGGCCATCGACAGCCAGGGGAGGGCATTCATCCTTCAGGCGCGGCCGCTCAGACTATCAGGCGATGACACCAGCACGGGTGTCGCGGGCCCGGGCGTGCCTGATGCGCAGGTTATCGTGAAGAACAGCGGGCTTGCCGTGCAGAACGGCGTGGCAGCGGGCAGGGTCTTCATCCTTAAGAACATCAAAGAACTTGATGCCATCCCAAAGGGCGCTATCCTCGTTGCGCGGCACGATTCTTCTCACTTCGTCCGCGTGATGACCGACGTGTCAGCGATCGTCACCGACATGGGAACGCCGACGAGCCATATGGCCGCGCTGTGCAGGGAGTTCAGAATACCGACAATCGTGAATGCGGGCAATGCAACGCACCTGCTTGCCCACGGCCAGGAGATCACCATCCAGGTGGAGAATGATGGGGCGACCATCTACGAGGGGCTGGTCAGGCAGGTCGTGGAGCGCGCGCGAAACGATTCCATAAAGATGGAAGAACTCCTGGAGTTCCGTAAAAAAAGATATCTCCTACGCTACATCGCGCCGCTGAACCTTGTCGATCCTTTGCGGGATGAGTTTACACCGCAGGCATGCAAGACCATACATGATATTCTGCGCTTTATCCATGAGAAATCGGTCGCCGAACTTATCGAAACCGCGCAGTCCGGCGTGAAGGCCGGTGCCGTTACATTAGACCTGACGATCCCCGCCGGGATCATGGTGATAGATATCGGCGGAGGCCTGGACAATTCCTCACACAGCGATCATGTCTCCTCCGAGCAGATTGCTTCGCTGCCGCTTCGGGCGCTGATCAGGGGAATGACCCGCCCCGGCATCTGGCGCTCCGATGCGGTCCCGCTGAACGTCAATGATTTTATGTCGAGTATGCTGCGTATGCCCGATATCATGTCCGACAGCGGCGGCCGCGTGGAATCGAACATGGCCGTCATTTCCCGGGAATATGCGAATGTCAGCCTGAAGTTTGGTTATCATTTCATCGTACTGGACTGCTTTTGCAGCGAGAACACAAGAAACAACCACATTTATTTCCGGTTCACCGGCGGCGCCACCGACATGACCAAGCGTTCGAGGAGGCTGCAGCTCATCGCCGAGATCCTCGGCGAGTACGGTTTCAATATCAAGACAAAAGGCGATCTGATCGTTGCCCGACTCGCGAATATCGACAGGGGTGAGGCGGAAAACGTCCTCGATCAGCTTGGCAGGCTGATCTCCTATACCCGTCAGCTGGACGCCGTGCTTCGGGACGACCAAGCGATAAAGCGCTATGCAAGGAATTTTTTAGACGGAATCTATCAAACGTAAGCGTCCGGAAAAAGAAAATTCACCGGAGAGGATGTATCATGGCCGCGACAAACATCGACAAAAAAAACGTATCAAGTCATATTTTACCGACAGCAGCAAACCTGCTCGGACTCTGTTTTTTGATCCTGAACCTCAAAAAGCTCTGGAAGGCCGGCAAGATCGTGGAGATCGTCGACAAGGCCGATGGAATAGCGATCCTGATCTTTCTCATGGCAAGCGTATTATCGTATGCCTCTATGCGTTCCTCAAAACGGGAGGCATTGTACGAAAAGATCGCGGATATTGTTTTTCTCGCAGGTTTGTTATTGCTCTCGCTTATAGCCGTGATTACGGTTTTTGAACTGGCAAATTAGCAGACCAGGGTGCGGAACGCTGAGAGCGGTGACCGGTCCGGTTGTGTAACATATTTATTCACCTTGCTTTTTTATTTAAACTGTACTATGATTTTATCAGCAGTATCCCTGCTATGCCGCATGTTAATGAAGCCTCGCCTTACTTATGCCTGACAAAGCATCCCCAGCCAAAGGAATCATAAGGTCACTCGGTCTTGTGTTCGGCGACATCGGCACGAGCCCGATTTATACGCTCACCGTCATCTTCCTCCTGACCAAGCCGACAGGTGACAACGTCGTGGGCGTGCTCTCGCTCATCGTCTGGACGCTCATCATCCTCGTTACCGTGGAGTACGCCTGGCTGGCCATGAGCCTCGGCAAGCGCGGTGAGGGCGGCACCATCGTGCTCCGCGAACTTCTGGTCCCGCTCCTCAAATCAAGCAGACAAGCCACGGTCGTCACCATGCTCTCCTTCATCGGCATCTCGCTCATCATCGGCGACGGCGTGATCACACCGGCCATCAGTATCCTGAGCGCCGTGGAAGGTATGCACCTGATCAGGGGGTTTGAGGGCATGAACCAGACGTCCCTCGTCGTGATCGCCGGCGCGATCGCCATCCTGCTCTTCTCGTTCCAGAAGAAGGGGACCGAGCAGGTCGCGGGGGCCTTCGGTCCGCTCATGGTCGTCTGGTTCGCTGTATTGACGCTCTCCGGCGTGGCATCGATCGTCCAGGTCCCGTACGTGATCAAGTCAGTGAACCCGTACCATGCCTTCAGGTTTTTATATGAGAACAGAATCACCGGGTTCTTTGTCTTGTCCGAGGTCATCCTGTGCGCAACGGGCGGCGAGGCGCTCTACGCGGACATGGGGCATTTGGGCCGTGCGCCGATCGTGCGGGCCTGGTATTTCGTGTTCATTGCCCTCGTGCTCAACTATCTCGGGCAGGGTGCCTTCCTGATCCAGCATCCGGAGGCCAAAAACGTGCTGTTCGAGATGGTCTATTACCAGGCGCAGTTCTTGTACATCCCTTTCCTCGTACTCTCGGTCATCGCTACGGTCATTGCCTCGCAGGCGATGATCAGCGGCATGTTCTCGATCGTGTACCAGGGCATCACCACGCGCATCATGCCCATGTTCAAGGTGGAATATACCTCTGAAGAGCGGCGTTCGCAGATTTACATCGGGTTCGTCAACTGGTTCCTGCTCTTCGCCGTCATCTTCATCATGGTCGAGTTCCAGCAGTCGAGCAATCTTGCCGCGGCGTATGGCCTCGCGGTGACCGGCACCATGACCCTCACCGGCATTTTCATGACCTGGATCTTCTATCTCAAGAAGAAGTTCGGCAGGTCGGCGCTCTCGCTCGTCGTGACCTTCGTCTGCCTGACGTTCCTCCTGTCCAACACCTATAAGATCCCTCATGGCGGATATTGGTCCATCATCATCGCGCTGATCCCGTTCCTGATCATCATGCTCTACCGCACCGGACAGAGGAAGCTCTATATTGCCCTCCAGCCGCTGCCAATCGACGTCTTCCTGCCGAGCTACAACCAGATTTATCAGACAATGAGCAAGATCAAGGGAACCGCTCTTTTCTTCGCGCGGGACGCGAAGGAAATACCGCCCTACATTGTGCATACCATATTCAAGAACAACATCATTTATGAAGACAATATCATCATCTCCATCGTCAAGCGTGAGGACCCCTTCGGCACCACGGGATTCTTTAAGGAAGAGCTGGCGCCCGGGCTCAGGTCGTTCGAGATACAGACGGGATACATGGAGGTTCCCGATGTGGAGGAGATACTGCGCGAGGCGGGGATTTCCGAGAAGACCATCTTCTACGGAGTAGAGGATATCCTGCCGAGCAACGTCATCTGGCAGATATTTTCGGTCATCAAGAGGCTTACCCCGAACATTGTTCAATTCTACAAGCTCCCGTACAACAAGCTGCACGGCGTGGTCACGCGGGTGGAGATGTGAATGTGTCGTGTATGTTATTTCAGGAGGGCATTCCGAATCAACACAGGGACACCATTGACTCTAACAACGGCAGTTGCTCTTATTTGGCCGCAAAGAACACAAAGAACTCAAAAGGGTAAAACGTAAATGCGTTCACCTTCTTGGTGATACAGCTTTTATCTCCAACGGTTTTATTTATCTCTGCGAGCTATGCGTTCTCTGCGGTTAACTTTATTTATCAGGATGACGGTTTCCTTGACGCGTGGTGATTTCATAATCACAGCGGCAGTTTTTTCGTTTCTTCGATCAACGGGCCTGTTTCAGTTCCGCTCAGGGATTGGAGACGGTCTCCGAACTTTTCCAGTCTTTTGTCGGCATCATCGTATTTGCTCTTCGTATTGGTCAGGTGCTTTCCCACCAGTTCAAAGTCCGCCCTGAATTTCTCAAAATCACCCGATAGCCGCGCCAGGTCCTTCAGGATTTCCTGCGCCTGTTCCTCGATATGCAATCCCTTGAGCCCGAGGAGGATGGTCTGAAGATAAGCGTAGAAACTGTTCGGAGACACCGGGATGACGCGCCTGGCAAAGGCGTAGTTTAAAAGTCCCTTGTCGGTATCAACGGCCTCGTCCCTGATAATGAGCTCATAGTACACGTTTTCCGCGGGGATGTACATGAGCGCGAAGTCGAAGGTCCCTTCATCGGGCAGGATATACTTTGTGCTGATGGCATCGACATGTTTTTTTACGTCGCTGATGAACTTCCGTTTGGCAGCCTTGCGCTCTTCCTCAGACGCCGTCTCAACAACGCGCTTGAAGTTCTCAAGGGGAAATTTTGCGTCAACAGGCACCAGGTTCGGGCCGATCCTGATGGCGGCATCGACAGCCTCGCCGCTCCTGAACCGGTGCTGGAGCGAGTAATGGGCCGGAGGGAATATCTGTGCCAGGAGGTCGCCAAGGAAGAGTTCGCCGAGCCCTCCGCGCAGCTTGGGTGAACGCAGAATCTCCTGCAGGCTCGCGATGTCCTTGCCCACGTCGAACACTTTTTTTGTAGCTTCGCTCAGGCCGCCGAGTCCCTTGCTTACTTCCTGCACAACGCGGGCGGCGTTGTCCAGCCTGCTGTTCAGATCTCCCGTGGATTTCTGGAGCTGCTGGGTGACCTGGTTCAGCTGGGAGTTCACCTGGAGCGTGACCTGGCTGAGCTGCTGGTTCATCGAATCCCGGCTCTTGAGCATGGCATCGGTCAATTGGCCGCGGAGAGACTGCACTTCCTGCTGCATGAGGGTCATGGCGGGATCGGCGATCCTCCTCCGGGACAGGAACGTGAGCCAGAGAAGGATCAGTATCGTTAACGCTAATAGTATGATGATCGCTGTCTGCATGTTAGTTTGTACTTGGGGGTATTTAGTCGGGAGTATTCGATTCGGAGTCCGGAGCACTGAATCATCTGGCTCCAAACGCCGAAATGTTTCACGGTATCGCCAGCATCCTGTCCAGCGTGCGTTTTGCCGGGACACGGATGTCCTCGGGGACCTTGATGACGTATTGCATTTTCTCCATTGCGGTCGCCACGCTCTCTATCTTGGTCAGCTTCATGTTGGGACATACCATCTCATTGTTCAGCACATAGAAAAGCTTGCCCGGGTTCTCTTTTATCAGGCGGTGGAGCAGGCCTTCCTCTGTTCCGATAATGAATTCCTTCTGGTTCGATTCCCTGCAAAAGCGGAGCATGCCCGAAGTGCTCGTTATTTGGTCCGCCATGTCCTGCACCTCGGGAGGGCATTCGGGGTGGACAACGATGACGGCGTCGGGGTGGTCGGCCCTGGCCCTTTTCACGTCCTCGACATCAAGGTGGGCGTGATGGACGTTGCAGAACCCGTCCCAGGAAATGATCTTTTTCTTTGTCCTTTTGGCGGCGTAGGAGGAGAGGTTCCGGTCAGGGATGCAGATGACGGTGTCTTCTTTCAACGATTCTATGACCTTCACAACGTTCGATGAGGTGCAGCATATGTCGCTCTCCGCCTTGACCGCGGCGGAGGTGTTCACGTACGCCACAACCGGCACGCCGGGGTATTTCTTTTTCATGTCCAGAAGCGTGAAATCGTCGGGGAACTCGAAGGCGATGCCGAGCTTGTCGGTGTAGAAATCCCGCCTTGTCTTACGCGGTCCCTTGACCGTGACCATGTCGGCCATTGGGCATCCCGCGCCGAGTTCGGGGAGCAGCACGGTCTTGGTTGGGGAGAGGATCGAGGCGCTTTCGGCCATGAAGTGGACCCCGCAGAACACGATCACGTCGTAGTCTGTTTTAGCGGCCGCACGCGAGAGTTCCAGTGAATCTCCGGTGATGTCGGCGATGTCCTGAACTTCCGGTCGCTGATAGTTATGCGCGAGGATGATGGCGTTCAGGTCTTTTTTTAGCTTGAAGATATTCTCGCGGAGGGTGTTGATGTCAATCTTATCGGTAGTCATAGGTGAATGATAATACAGACAATAGGCGTGAATTGTCAAATGGAATTTGATCGAAACTTGAAGAGCATGGGGCATGGGGCAAGATATATGGGGCGTTACCCTTTACCCTATGCGCTCTGCGCTATGCGTCTGTATTGCAAGCCGGCTTTTCTATTGCGCGGGCCGCTGATTTCAGGTATTCTACCCCCCATGACAGAGAAAGAACGGTTCAAGTCAGGTTTCATCTCCATCATCGGCAGGCCGAACGCAGGCAAATCCACGCTCCTGAACGCCCTGCTTGGTGAGAAGATCGCCATCATCTCAAGCAAACCCCAGACCACCCGGAACCGCATCCTCGGCATTGTGAACCAGCCGGGCGTGCAGCTCGTGTTCCTGGACACGCCGGGCATCCACAAACCCATGCACAAGATGAACGAGGTCATGGTCAAGACCGCGCTCCAGACCTACAACGAGGTGGACGTGATCCTCATGCTCGTCGAGGCCCAGGAGCAGCCCGGCGGGGGAGACAGGTTCATCGTCGAAACCCTTTCTGAGGTGAAGACACCCGTTTTTCTTCTGATCAATAAAACAGACCTTGTAAAAAAGGAAACTCTTCTGCCCCTGATGCAGGTATACAGCTCGATGTACAAGTTTGCCGAGATCATCCCCGTGTCAGCGCTCAAGAATGACTTGGGCGGCCTTGTCGAGACGATCCTCAAGCGTTTGCCCCAGGGCCCGAAGTATTTTCCCGACGACCAACTGACGGACCGGCCCGAGCGGTTCATCGTGTCCGAGCTTGTGCGGGAAAAGGTCTTTGAGCTCACGAAGGAAGAGATACCCTATTCAACGGCGGTGGTGATCGAGGAAATGAAGGAAGAGCCGGAGCTCACGCGGATATCAGCTGTTATTTACGTGGAACGCGACTCGCAGAAGGGCATCCTGATCGGCAAGGGCGGGAGTATGTTGAAGCAGATCGGCACGCTCGCCCGTCTGGATGCGGAGAAACTGCTCGGGACGAAGATATTTTTGAAGCTCCTGGTGAAAGTAAAAAAGGGCTGGCGCGAGGACGAGCGCATGCTGAAGAACTTCGGGATACTGGCGGAAGGATAAATGCAGTGCGGAGTGCGGATTGCAGAGTGCGGAATTTAAAATAAAGTCCGTCTATCCCGAAGGGTTCTAAAGCCTGCCCTGGTATGATTACTGCCGAGAGAAATGCATCTATTATCTGTACGTGAAATAGTGAAGGGAAACAACTATTATGCATGAACTGGTAAACTGGCTGCTCGTGACCATCGGGACGCTGGGCTATCCCGGCATCTTTCTGCTCATGGCCATGGAGAGTTCGGTCATCCCGGTCCCGAGCGAGCTGGTCATGCCGCCGGCGGGGTATCTGGCGCAGCAGGGGCGGATGAATATTTGGGCAGCCATTCTCTGCGGGACCGCCGGGAGCCTTGTTGGCGCCTACGTGAACTACTATGCGGCACACTATCTGGGAAGGCCGCTACTGTTGAAGTACGGTAAGTACGTCTGGATCACGGAGGAGAAGTTCGCCAAAGTGGAACAATACTTCCACGATCATGGAGAGATATCGACCTTCATCGGAAGGCTCTTCCCCGTGGTGAGGCACCTTATTTCGCTTCCCGCGGGGTTGGTGGGTATGAACCACCTGAAATTCTCTCTCTATACGCTGCTCGGCGCGGGCCTCTGGGTGACCATCCTCACCTGGATCGGATACGTCATCGGAGCGAACCAGAAGCTGATCATGGAATATTCGCACCAGGCCTTGATCGGAGTGGCGCTCGTGAGCATCGTAATTATCATAATCTACATCAGGGCGCATAAAAAAAAGAAACAACAGCAAGCCAAAAGCGCGGTGTGAAGCGCAACAACCGTCAACAAAATTATATTTTTTCATTTAATCTTTTCCGAAGCAGCGTTTTTAGCATGGCCATGCTGGAACATTCAACGGCGTGGTGGAGGCGGAAATGGACAGAGAAAAACGCACTCTCCTAATTGTCGACAGCAGCGCCTCCCATCGTTTTTTCCTGGCGACGATGCTCAGAAGGCTCGAATATATCGTTCATGTCGCCGCGTCTGAGGAGGATGCCGTACAATTAATGACCGATATTCTGCCTTCGCTCGTAATAACGGATTTTGCGCTCCCCGAGATAAACGGTATCGCCCTGCTCTCGAGGATGAAGCAGGACCGGCGTTTGAAGACCGTTCCCGTTATCATACAGAGCGCCGATGACGGCCCGGGCATGAGGGAGCAATGCATGACCGCGGGTTGTACGGCATATTTCAAGAAGCCGGTAGATATTGAAGAGTTGTACAAGACCATCCAGGCCGGGCTTGAATCCTCACCGAGACAGACTGTCAGGATCGAAACGGCCTTCAAGGTGGAGGTGGGAGACAAGAAAGCTCCGGGAGGTCCCGTGAGGCAGGAATCCGTCACCGAGCTGTCAGATGGCGGTCTCTATATAAAGACACTCACACCCGATCCAATGAAGGCGGTTGTTCCCCTCACGCTGTTTATCGAAGACAGAGTGATAAAGGCAACGGCCATTGTGCTGTACGTCTCAAAGCAAACCGGAGGGCAGCATCAAGGACCGGGGATGGGAATGAAGTTCATCCAGATCGACGAGAAAGACAGGGTGTTTATTCGGGACTACATAAAAAAACGGATATCACAGGGCCTGTCCTCCTGATATTTATGCAATACAATTTATTCGGAACATCGCGTCGCACCCCGTCGTTAATGCGGAAATGCCATGAAATCCAAGACCGAAGCGATCATCATCAGCAGCATGAACCTGGGCGAGGCGGACAAGCTTGTCACCTTTTTTTCACTCGACCGCGGCATGCTGAAGGGCGTTGCCAGGAACGCGCGGAAGTCCTTTCGCCGCTTCGGGGCGGGACTCGAGTCTTTTACGATATCCAGGCTGCAGCTCCACGAGCGCGAGCACCAGGAGCTTGCGCGGATCGAGTCCACGGACATTATCGAACAGCACTCATCACTCTCCCGCGATCTGGGCCGCGCCGCCGTCGGCGCGGTGATGCTCGAATTGGCGCGGGAGATGGCGCCGCTCGGCGAACGCAACGCGCCCGCCTTTCTGCTCCTTTCCCATGTCCTCCACCTTCTCGACGAGGGTGAGGACCCGCACTTCCTCCTCCGGATCTTCGAGATAAAGTTCCTGTCGCTCCTGGGCTACCAGCCCAAGCTTGACCACTGCCTCTCCTGCGGCCTTCAGCCGAAAGGGGACGTTCTCTTTCTCGGCATGAAGGGCGGCATGCTCTGCCCGGATTGCATGGTATCGTCCGGCGATCAGCGGATACTTCTTTCCCAGGGTTCCGTGGCGTTCTATTACCAGGCGCTCAGGATGGACATGGACAAGATCCGCAGACTCAAACCCTCTCCCGCTATCATGCGGGAGCTCGACCAGGCCTTCTCGGCGCACACCTGCCACATCCTCGGCAAACGGCTCAAGTCAACGGAATTTCTGAGATCGGTCTGCGCTCTGTCCGGGTAGACTTGATGCGGTTGTCATGAAGAGATTGTACTGCAGATAGGAATCAGGGAATAATCTCAAAGGTCAAAGCTCAAATGCCAGATCAATGTCAAAATGACGGGGGCCGCGTTTGGTGGTCATTTATTGATCCCTGATTTGAAATTTTTATTTTGAACTTTGAACTTCTCTCTGATTATCGCATAGACTTGTCAGTCCGACGGGACCCTCTTATTAGGATCAGCACGATGCTTGCAAGCACGCAGAGGTAGGAGAAAACGTCGCCGTGGCGGGTATAAAAGGTCTTGTCAGCGCCCGGGATGATCGTGTGCGTCAAGTGCGTCCGGGTGAAGATCCCCGACGCGGCCAGGATATGACCTTGCGCATCAATGAAACCCGATATGCCGGTGTTCGCCGCGCGGGCCACGGGTACGCGGTTCTCAATCGCCCGGAAGACCGCCATGGAGAAGTGCTGGTACGGGGCAGCGGTCCTGCCGAACCATGCGTCGTTCGTGACCGTGGTGATCACGTTCGCCCCATTGTCCACAAATCTCCTGACCAGATCGGGGAAGATGATCTCATAGCAGATGACGGCGCTCAGCCTGGCGCCGGCATGAGCGCCATTCCCCTGAACAGGGACCGTCATCACCGTGTACTCATCGCCGGCCTGAAAGTCCCCGATAGCCTGGACCATCTTTTCGACAAAGAACAGGACATTCCTGAGCGGTATGTACTCTCCGAAAGGCACCAGGTGGACCTTGTGGTAGGTCGCCGTAACCAGTCCGTCAGCGGAGATCAGGAACACCGAGTTCCGGCCGATGAGCTGTCTGTTCGGTTTTACTTCATACGTCGGACTGCCGAAGAGGAGCGGGACCCTGTTCTGTTTCACGAACGCGGCGAGGTCCATGGTCATGGCCTGGTCTGTCGGCGCCGCACCGCTAAAGTAGAACGGCACGGCGGTCTCGGGCCAGATCACGAGGTCCGGCCGCTCCGTGAGCGCTTCACGGGTCAACCGCGTGTACACCGCCAGCGTTTCCGCCTGATATGCGGGGTCCCATTTTTTGTCCTGCTCGATGTTTCCCTGCACCACCGATACCTTCATTCCGGGCGTCTGCTCCGGTGTCCGTAATTTCATAAATCCATAGCCCAGCACGAGCGTCAACGCAACCAGGGCGGCAATCAAGCCGAACCAGCTCTTTCTGTTCATGATGAATTCCGCGAGAGCGGCATTCATCAGTACGATCAGGAACGAGATGCCGTACACGCCGGTGATGTCCGCTATCTGGACCACGGGCAGGGCAAGATATTGTGAATAGCCGAGCAGCGACCAGGGGAAGCCGCTGAACACGTAGGTGCGCGCGAGTTCGAGCATGGTCCAGAGCGCCGGCGCGGCGACAAAAAACAGTGATGGGTGTTTTTTCCTGATATGCACGGCAGCGGCGCCGAAGACCGCGGGGTAGAGCGCCAGGTAGGCGCAGAGGAGCAGGGTGATGAGCGAAGCCGGCACGATCGGAATGCCGCCGTAAAAGTGCACGGAGTTCGTGACCCAGTGGACAGTGCCGGCAAAATACACTGTCCCGGCGATTCCGCCGAGCCAGAAGCCGTTCCTGACGCTCTGTCCCCTGAGCGCGAAGAACAGCGGCAGCAGGGCGATCCAGGCGAGGTAGTGGAGGTCGAGTGTGGGGAATGCAACGGCAAGGAGAATACCCGAGCACGCAGCGAGCGCAGTGCCCCTGAGATTCATGCTACTTTGCGGCCTTCTGTTCCCGCATCCATTTGAGCAGTCCGTCCTTCATGTTGTTGTTGAGGCCCTCGGTCGCGGATGGGGGAACCGTCTGAGGCTGCGCAGGCCTTGGTTTATGTGACGACGCGCTCTTTACGGGTCCCGGGTTGACTGTCTTTGCCATTGCCGGCCGGTTCGCGGCAGGCTGGCGCTTGTGCGCCTCCTGTGCAAGCGGGGAAAGGCACGAGATCGCGTGGCGGTACAGGATCTCCTGTTTATGGTCTTCCATGACGATGACGTAGCTGTCGAACGCCCTGATCCTTCCGGAAACGCGGATTTTGTTCTGAAGGGTAACGGTCACGGGAGTATGTCCCGTCAGGTACGTGTCCAGCATTCTATCGAGCAGATTTGTTTCCATGGAAACTACCTCTAACGATTGATTGTGGTGATCGAGTGTTTATAGTAGAGGTGCTGCTTGCCGCCCTCTTTAAGCAGGATGGTGAAGCTGTCATAGGCCTCGATATTGGCCTTGATCCGCTGGCCGTTGATAAGATAGAGCGTGAGGAGCTGGTTCTCCTTTATGGCCTTGTCGAGGAATTCATGCTGGATATTAGGCCTGCCCGGTGCGGCGTCGGCAGGGGTCCGGGCGGTTGAAGCGGATGACTGCCGTGGCATGGGAAGAATGAGGATGGGACGTGGAGCGGTGACACAGGACATCTCCTGCTTCAGAATGGTGACCGTCCTGCCGTTCTCTTCAAGATTGAGCTCGTAGCGGCCGATGTCGCGGATGGCCCCTTCATGCTCGGTTTTGTTCATCTGACCGATACGGAGCGTAATGCCGCTTGCCTGCGCGCGCGAGAGGAACTGCGGTTCGATGGCCTGCCTTGACTCTTCCTTCGTTACATCCATTGGAAAAATCATATCTGAAATCGCGAACGATTGCAAGAAAATTTTCTTTCTCCATGTATGCAACCGAATATACCCTTATGCAAATTGACAGCGGAATTTCAGGATGCCCTCATCGCTTTTCTTGTCATCGACACGTTTTCTGAAATTGCCCGTGACGCTCAGAGACAACAAACAACTTCCCCGTAATAAACATTGCTGGATACGTTCGAACGATGAACTATTGTCGGAAAATATTACACAAAACTGTATAAAATAGAAATCCTTTATAAATGATGCTTATAGATCATAAGTATTAGAGGCTCATGTTGTTTTCCGAATTAATCCGGCCTAATCTTCCTGATTATAATAACCCTTTCACATTCGTCCGGCCTCTTTGAAGCAAAAGAACCGGAGAGCAAGCGCCCCCCGGTTTATTTCAGATGAGCTCCG
>Ga0315281_10005174_pt1 | contig 18710 bp, 15 predicted proteins | sample YL17G07_0_MG_FD_204540 | JGI IMG/M metagenome (GOLD analysis project Ga0315281, IMG submission 204540) | Sediment microbial communities from Yellowstone Lake, YNP, Wyoming, USA - YL17G07_0 | ecosystem: Environmental > Aquatic > Freshwater > Lake > Sediment | place: USA: Wyoming | collected...
GGACTGAACTCCCTGTATCTCAACCTCCGCGGGAGGGAGCGGTACGGCATCGTCGCGCCGGGGGATGAGGCGGAGGCGCTCGTCAGGGAAATCAAGGAGAAACTTGAAAAGGTGACCGATCCGGAGAACGGCAAGAGGGTGATCCGGCGTGCGCACATCGCGAGCGAGATCTATTCCGGCGATTATGTCGGCAATGCTCCCGATATTGTGGTCGGATATGACTGGGGATACCGGACATCGTGGGAAAGCGCGCTCGGCGACATTACGGCAGATCTCATCAAGGTGAGCAGTGAGAAGTGGAGTGGAGACCACTGCGGGGCCACTGAGGTAGTGCCCGGCATCCTTTTCGGGAGCAAGAAAATCGATCTGGCACAGCCTCACCTGTACGATCTCGCGCCGACGATATTGGCTGAGTTCGGGATCACGAAACCGGCGGACATGATCGGGAGTAATATATTCGAGCCTCCGCCAGAGATTGGCAAGAGTATCAAGGCACTGCCTTACATGTAAGATGTGAGACGGGAGATGTGAGACGGAGATGTGAGACGGGGGATGTGAGACGGGGGATGTGAGACAAGAGATGTGAGACGGGAGATGTGAGACTGGAGGAGATAAGATGGCGAAGATAAAGATCGATGATGATTTGTACGGCAAATTGGAAAAATGCGCCGCGACGGCGGGCTATTCTGGAACCGGGGAGTTCATCACCCACGTGCTCGAAAAGGCCGTCGCAGGAATGGACGCGGGCGACGATCCTGAAAAGGTAAAGGAGAAGCTGCGCGGGCTCGGGTATCTCTCGTGAGCTTCCTGCGCGGATATCAAAAATGATGATCAGAGCCATGTACGCGCTCCTCGCCGCAGTGACGCGAGCATTTGATCTGCTCCTCTATCCGTTCAGAAACCTTGCGCCGGTATGGGGGGTGGCGTTCCTGGCTCTCCCCACCGCGATATTCGTGCTCCTCGCGTACAGGCGATGCTCGGACCAGGCTGCGATACGGAGGCTCAAGAAGCTTATCCAGGGGCATTTCCTCGGCATCTATCTTTTCCGGGATGATGTTTCACAGATCCTCCTCTCCCTCGGGAAGGTGTGCGCGAACGCGCTGCGCTACATGGGTCATTCGTTCCCGCCGCTCGCCGTGGTCATACTCCCGATAGCCCTCGTCTGCGCGCAGATGCAGGTGAGGTACGGCTATCGGAATCTGAGCCCTGGAGAAACGGCGATCGTGTCGATTGAGCTCGCGCCGGGCATTGACACGCTTGCCGCAGGGAGCGGGCTGAGGGCATCTGACGGGCTGAGGGTGGAGACTCCTCCCCTGAGAATCGGCAGCAGGGGAGAGATAGACTGGAGGATCAGGGTAGAAAAATGGGGGGCGCAGAGGCTGGCCTTCAGCGCCGGCGGTTCGGTTGTTGAAAAGGGGATGTCAATAGACAGGTCGGTCGGGAGGCTCTATCCGGTGCGGGCGAAGGAGTCATTGTTCAACAGCCTCATCTACCCGGGCGATGAGCCGATCGCGCGCGATTCTCACATACGCGCGGTGATAGTCGGGTATCCGTCTGCCCGGGTGCGCCTCCTCGGCATCGGTATGCACTGGAGTGTCGCGTATTTCATTCTGACCGTTGTGTGTGGTATGATGCTCAAGCGTTTTCTGAGAGTCGAGTTTTAGGAGGGCGCGGAGCTGATATGGATTACCTGAAGGAATTGGAGAGCCGGACGATCTATGTTGTGCGGGAGGCGTACAGCCGGTTTTCCAGGATCGGGATGCTCTGGTCTATTGGAAAAGACTCGACCTCCCTCCTCTGGATGTGCCGGAAGGCGTTTTTCGGCAGGATCCCCTTCCCGATAATCCATATTGATACGGGATACAAGTTCAGGGAGATCTACGACTACCGCGACAGGTACGCGAAGGAGTGGGGCCTCAACCTGCTGGTCGCGAGAAATGACAGGGCCATTTCCGAGGGCATGGGCCCCTCGAAGGGGTCGAAGCTCGACTGCTGCCATGCCTTAAAAACGCAGGCGCTGAAGGACTGTATCGCCGCGCACGGCCTCGACGCGATCCTGCTGGGGATACGCCGCGACGAACATGGGATCCGCGCGAAGGAGCGGTATTTCTCTCCGCGGGACGAGGAGTTCCGGTGGAACTACCGGGACCAGCCGCCCGAGCTCTGGGATCAGTTCAAGTCCAGCGCTGAGGGGCACCACCACCTGAGGGTCCACCCGATCCTGCACATGACGGAACTCGATATCTGGCGCTATATCGAGCGCGAAAAAATTCCGATCGTGGATCTCTACTTCGCCAAAAATGGGGCGCGCTACCGCTCGATCGGCTGCGCCTGTTGCTGCGCCACCGTCGCGTCCAGAGCGGATACCGTTGCCAAGGTCATCCGGGAGATCGAGACGACGGATGTCTCGGAGAGGGCGGGGAGGGCTCAGGACAAGGAAGACGCGTACACGATGCAGAAGCTCCGTGCGCTCGGGTATATGTGATACAGCAGGAGCTCGTGGTAAGAAGGTGTGAGAAAATCGCCTCCCGGCTTTTTTGTAGGGGTCGGATTTATCCGACCCGTCAGCGGGCTTGATAAAACTTGTCCTGAGCGAAGCCGAAGGATCAAGCCCCTACACGATGGTTTACATACGCTGACTGCTCACTTCTATGGGTGATGCGATGACCGATCGGGAGAACATGAAGATCGTTATCGTGGGGCACATGGATCACGGCAAGTCCACGCTGATCGGGCGGCTGCTCCATGATACCGGATCGCTCCCTCCAGACAGGATGGAGCTCATCCGGCGAACCTGCGAGGAGATGGGTAAGCCCGTGGAGTTTGCGTTCGTGATGGACCACCTGCGCGAGGAGAGGGAGAGGGGGATGACCATCGACACCGCCCAGACCTTTTTCAGGACGCCGCGAAGGGAGTACGTCATCATCGACGCGCCGGGCCACAAGGAGTTCATGAAGAATATGATGACGGGGGCGAGCCAGGCGGAGACGTCAATCCTGGTCATCGACGTGCGCGAGGGCGTGATGGAGCAGACCACGCGGCACGCGTATGTCCTCGGCATGTTGAACCTGAGAAGGAATATCCTCGTCCTGAACAAGATGGACCTCGTCGGCTACCGGGAGGAGAGATTCGAGGAGGTGCGCGGCGAGATCGCCCGTTTCCTCAAGAGGCTGGACATTGTTCCCTCGTTCGTAATCCCCGCCTCGGCTACCGACGGTGATAACTGTGCGAGGAGCTCGGACAAAATGCCGTGGTATGGAGGCCCCTCCATCCTCGGGGCCCTCGACTCGCTGGAAAAGGAGGAGGAGATAGGCGAGAAGCCGGTCCGCATGCCGGTGCAGGACGTGTACACTATTGACGGCAGGAGCGTCATTGTGGGGAGGGTCGAATCCGGCGCGCTGAGAGAGGGAGACGAACTCCTGCTCCTGCCCGAGGAGAGGAACGTGCGCGTGACACGGTTTGTGGAGTTTGGCGCCGAAAAACACTCCGCGGAGGCGGGAGAGAGCGTCGGCCTCGCTATTTCCGGAGACGGTAGCGCCCGGCGTGGCGACCTCCTGTGCGCGGCCAGCGACAGGCCGAGGCTGGGCTGCCGGATCATGGCGAATGTCTTCTGGATGTCTCCCCGGCGTTTTGCCATCAGCGAGACGCTCACGCTGAGAGCGAATACGCAGGAGCGGCGGTGCGTGGTCAAGGAGATACGGAGGAGAATCAATTCCTCGACGCTCGATACCATCGAGGAGCACGCGCGCGCGCTCGATGAAACAGAGGTCGGTGAGATCCTCATCGAAACAGAGCGCCCCCTGGCTTTTGAGCTCTTCTCGTTCATCCCGGAGCTCGGCCGTTTTGTCCTGGAACGCGGGAATGACATCGTCGCCGGCGGAATCATCACTCATTCGGCGTAGGGCGTGGGGCGTGTCGGCGTTACGGCGTGATAAGAACATCGTGTAGCCGGGCCTTCAGGCCCGGTATGGCGGCCAGCCTTAGTGGTCTATTTCATAAATTTGGTAGCGTATTATAACCGGGCAACAGCGATCGCTATCAGCCATAGCATGTCATTGCGAGTCCCGAAAACTTTCGGGACGCGGCAATCTCAACTATATTGGCCCTTTTGAGCGAGATTGCTTCGTCGTCCCGCTGAGCGGGACTCCTCGCAATGACACATTATAAAGTTTTTGCTCGCTGTAAAAATTATGTAACCGTATTTATGAAAAGGTGTACTTCGTGCCTGCTTTTTCCTGCAAAGGTCCATAGCGGGGAACTCAGTCCCGGCCGCTCCTTATTCCTTCCCCCCTTTATGGGGAGCTTGTCCTGAGCTTGACGAAGGAAAAGTCAGGATGGGGGATATCGGAGAGGGAGGACATGGCGATCAAAAAACGGGCCATTATTATCGGCGTTGACGGCGTCCCGCACGGGCTTGTCACCCGCTTTTCTGCCGATGGGACGATGCCCAACATTGCGAGGATCCTCCATGACGGCACCCTGAGGCAGATGGAATCCTCCATCCCGGATGTCTCGTGCGTGGCGTGGAGCACGGTGATCACGGGGAAACCCCCGGGTGAGCACGGCATTTACGGGTTCATGAATCTCTCGCCGGGGACCTACCGCTTCGCGTTTCCCACATTCAATGACCTCAAGGCGGCTCCGCTCTGGGAGGAAGCTCCCGGGAGGCGCTCCGTCATCGTCAACATCCCCGCCACGTATCCCGCCCGTGAACTCAACGGGGTAATGATTTCCGGTTTCGTCGCCGTCGACATCGAGCGGGCGGTATATCCCAGGAGTCTCGTGCCGAAGCTGAGGGAGCTCGGCTACCGGATAGACGTGGACGCGGCAAAAGGCCGTTCGGACATGGCCGCGTTTCTCAGCGATTGCGAGGAGACACTCGAGGCGAGGGTCAGGACCTATCGCTATCTCTGGGAAAAGGAGGCGTGGGACCTCTTTTTCCTTGTCTTTACCAGCACCGACCGCCTCGGCCATTTTCTCTTCGAGGCGTTTGAAAAAAAGGATCATCTCTATCACGAGGCATTCCGGAGCCACTTCCGGAGGATAGATGAAGTTGTCGGGGAGATATACGGGAGGCTGCGGGACGACGATCTCTTCATGGTGCTCTCCGACCACGGTTTTGGAGCAATCGAACTGGAAGTCAACATAAACTATTTTTTGAAGGAGAGGGGATTCCTCAACACGGTGAATCCCTCTCCCGACTCGTTCGATGGGGTGGGGGAGGGGTCAACGGCGTTCGCCCTCGACCCCGGGCGGATTTACGTGCATACGGCAGGCAGGTACCCGAGGGGCTGCGTGAAACGGGAGGATAAGGGCAACGTTATAGAGGATCTGGAAGAAGCCTTAAGGGCGCTCGCCATAAATGGGCGGCGTGTGGTACGACGGATATGCAGAAGCGAGGAAATATTTGCAGGGCCGTGTATCGGTCATGCCCCTGACCTGGTCATTCTCCCCCAGCGGGGCTTTGATCTGAAATCCCGCCTGGTGGCGAATCAGCTCACCTCAAAAAGCGTATTCACGGGAGCCCACACGCAGGATGACGCCTTTCTCTTTGTGCGATCGGGCTCGTTAAGCGAATCAGAAATTCCCGCTCACCCGTGGGTGGGCGATGTCCGTAGCCTCATAGAAAAAGGCGTCGCCCGGGGGGAGTGAGCGCCAGCATGACCGCGTGAGAGTGTGTGTATTTTTGGTTCTCTTCCACTTTGTGTGGATAAGGGATCAGATACTGCTGCCTTACCCTAACACTATAGGGGTTCGATTCATCGAACCCGCATCAAAGCGGGCTTGATAAATCAAGCCCCTACAGACTAAAAACATACAGAAGCACCTGTAGCGCATTCGCAGCTGATTCAGCCTGCAACGCAGGTCACTCACACAAAACGAAAGAGAACGGTATTTTTTAAACAGGAGGTGTGCCGTGGCTACACAGAGAAGATTTTTGAGCGCCCTGTGCTCAACCTGCGAAAATGTAACCTCAACCCTTGACCACCATGAAGCGCTGCGCTCCGTGGTTGAGAAGGCCGCTCAATGCCTTAAGGCTAAAGCGAGTTCGATAAGGCTGGTGGATAAAACGGGAGAAAGACTTGAGATCGCTGCGACCTATGGACTCTCTCAAAAGTATTTAAAAAAAGGGCCCGTAGACCTCGCAAAAAGCCTTCTCGACAGAACCGTACTGGGAGGTAACGTATTACAGATTAAGGATGTGACGAAGGACAAACGGTTCCAGTACGGCGCAGAAGCAAAGAAAGAAGGAATCAGGTCGGTGTTGTGCGTCCCGCTCAAATTCAGGAATAGGATGCTCGGGGTGCTTCGCATATACACAGGCACGACGCATCTGTTCACCGATGAGGAGATCATCTTCATGGAAACCTTTGCCGCCCAGGGTGCGGTGGTAATTAAAAATTCACAGAGGTACCGGAGGCTGAAGACACTCAATGAAATAGGGAGGAACATCACCTCGCAGTTGGATATACAGAGCGTGCTCACTATGATATGCGCGCATGCGACGAGGGACATGTCGGCGAAGGGTGCGGCCATCATGTTGATAAGCAGAGATACGGGTCAACTGGAGGCGGTCGCAACGCACGGACTCAGCGACAGGTTTATTCACAAAGGGCCCGTGCGCGCGGATAAATCCATACGAGAGTGTCTCGAGGGAAAAAGTGTGGTGATAGAAGATACGGCGAGAGACCGGCGGATTCAGTATCCCGCGGAACTTAAGCGGGAGGGGATCAAATCATTGATCTGCACGCCGCTAAAACTGAAGGGCGGCGCTATTGGAACATTACGGATTTACACCGGGTATAACTATACGTACGATCAGGAAGACCTTGAATTTCTCGATATACTCGGAGATTTTGGCGTGGTTGCTCTGGAAAATGCGCGACTGTATGAGCATATTAAGAGAGATTACGAGGATCTCACGAAGGATGTCTGGAAATGGTATGACTGGGGAAAGAGGTCACCGCGGATATGAGACTCGAATACCCATTTTTCAGGGCAAAAATCGAACTATCGACATAATGCCTATCAAGCGCAAGATGCTGGCTTCTCTGGGGAATATATTTTGCACTCATTTGAGGGTACCGCGGAAAAGTGGGTTGAGCTGTTAGCAAGAGGAAGCTAAGATTAGGATTTATATGTTGGGTCAAAAAATTCATAACCAAATGTAAAGTTGGAAGAATTTAACCCAATCTCTAGCATGCATTGTGAAAGGAAATTAGAAATGTCTATTTTGGTTGTTCAAGCCTTATATGAAGGAATTATTATGGGTGCTGATCGTAATATCACAAGCACATCTATCACGAAAACTGCGGATGGTAGAACAATCTACGTGTTCCAAGGACAAAGCCAGAGACCTAAAGTTCTGAGATGGCCAAATAGCAGGGCGCTTGTAGGCTATGTTGGAGTCGGAACAATAGGTGGATTGCCAACGGACGAATGGCTTTATAACTTCATTGGAAGGAATATGGAATTTTGTACTTTGGAAGAATTAGCACAATCTCTAGGAAAAGAAGTGCAATCACAAAGGATTATAGATGAAGGGCGAGAAAAGGCAGAAGCCTTGATTATTCACCTGGCAGGATTTGATAATAAGAATGGGATTCCTATTCCTGTAATTTGGTTTATCAGAAATCCTTATCGACTCGATCCGATAGAAGGATATGTAGATATTAGAAAAGAATATCTAGTAACCGAGGAACTATGGAAGAAAGAATATATTGGGGATTCTCTACCAGAAACTATAAGAGAGTATTTGAGGCAAAGAGCTAGGGATTATCACCCTCATTGGTTCCATCAAGGTTTTGATCTTGGTGTGTTTAATACACTGGATGCATTTTTAAGAGCATCTTTTCGTTTACTGATCGAGAGGCATCCTAAACACTCTTTCCCTGAGACGCTAACTGAATGGAGTCGCCATCTTTCTATGGCTATTCTAACTTATGGGGCATACTTTCAATCATTTTATGGTCCAAGCGAACAATATGTTGGCGGGGGCGTTGATATTGTCTCTCTCCCCTGGCCTGATTCATAAAACTTTGTAAAAGGACTCGCCGAAAAGAGGGGAATAGATAAGGATCTTTGGGTCAAAATATTCATCAAGCAGATTATTTATTTACCACAACAAATTGAACTGTAGCCGAGACTTTGGTCTCGGATATAATATTAATTCAAAGCATTTCGACGCGCGAGCATTTGAAGTATTTTAGTCAATAGTCGAGGCCTGCTTCTTTTATTTCGCAGCCTGTCTCAAAGAGGGAATCGCTTCCAGCCAAGACAAATGCAAAGGATAAAGATTCGACCCCACTTGCAATTTTTTCGGGCAGGTAAGATTTGTACCGAATCTTTTAAAGGAAAGGACTTCTTGTATGGGTTCTCAATCTCTTAATGGTACTGAACAAAGATATATGGACATAAATCGTCAGATAAATATTTCATTATGGAATGCCCTGCTTACAGTTAATGGTGTATTGGTTGGTATTTTTTCTATTCTAGCCTTAGTCATCGGAGAAATTGGCGGTCCATTATATAATCTAATTTGGCTTTGCTTAATCTGCTGTATGTCTTCACTTGTTTTGATCGTATGGAACTTTTCCGCCCTACAAAAGGTATATTTTAAAATCGGAAAGGTTATTTCAGAACCTCCCGCTAGCTTATCGAACGAGCAAAAAAGAAAAAACGTACAACATGCACAGCGAATACATAGACATAATAAACTACGGGAATTCATTGTGAAGACATTGCTTTTTGTTGAGCTTGTTTTGGTTGTACTAATACTAACGGTACGTCGAAGCACTTAGAAGCAGTCAGCTACTACCGCCTTCCAAGCGGTAGTAGCTGACTTTGAAAGAGAGTGAATAGTGTCTAGAAAGCCAGATATTTATCCCCATTTAGTTCTCTGGAAGAATCTCCAAGAAGTACACAGGTTATTGGAAATTCATGCCAAGATGTCCGGCAGAGGGCCGGGCCACAAACACAATGTTGGTACATTGATTATTACTGTTATGAGCAGTGGTTGGGAATACAGGATATAAAGATATGAATGAAGCGCTTAGAGATTTCGGCTTATCCGATGATAAATTCGGCGAACAAGTCAAGCCTGACATTGTAAAGCGCTTTGTGCGTGCGGCATATACCTTATTAGCAATATTCATATTTGCCCTTACGCAAGGGATTAGAATTGGTTTTGATGCTTCGGATTATTCATTTTTGTTGGTAGGGTCAATCTCAAGCATTATTCTGATTTTTTGCTATGGGATGCTTGCGGTGTTAGATGCTTACGGGAATCCGAGATATGGATGGACTAGTAGTATTGTAACATTGGGTTTTTTGCCGTATTTGTTTTTTCTGTATTTAATTTTATATCGTGGTCTTTGGTCTCTAACAGAACTCAGAAATGAAATATCGTTAATTCCAATATTTAAAACCATAATCTTTGTATTTTTAGGGTATCAGGGGCTAAATCAATATTACAAAATTACAGAAATAGTGCGGATAGTTTCTAAGATAGTAAAAGATAATTCGATGCCGAAGCAACTCTATAAAAAAGATTCTATTACAGTTGCCTTGCTTAATTTAGTAATCGTTTGGATATTTGGAATACTCTGGAATTGGCCTTTTCTTAGGCTAGGTAATGCGACTACATGCCTTGCAACTGAAAAAATAAACTATTTGGGGTGGGTAATATACGTCCCCATAATGTTAGTTTTGTTTTGTACTGGCATTACTGCACTGTATAGCTTTCTAGGCGCTTTATGGGTTGCTGTAAGAACTCTTTTGGGATTCTCAGCGCAGGATAGAGAAGGGAGTAGGTTGATGCGGCAAATGTCATTTTGGCGAACAGGATGCGGGAAGTTTATACGTTGGATAATATTCCTACCAATCGGTGCCATTCTGGGTAGCATACTTCATGCGATACCGCTTTTGATAATTAGTACAGCTGCCAATTATAGGATTGCTGACCTAACACTCCTCCAACTTATTGGCATTATTATTTTGCTCTCCATTTTATTATCAATTATATGGGGTTGGTTTAGAGGAGTTGTTCTTTGTCCAGTCTTGGCTTGTTGGTGTATTGCACCTAATAATAAAGTTGCGTCTGTCATATATGGTACTGTCTTCTGTCTTTGCGAAGTATTGTATATTCTTTTTCTTATTGCGTCTCACGCCCCTTGGTTGCTTGCCGCATACACCATATTATTCTCGATATTGACGATAGGTGGAACGGTTGTGGCATATAAGTATGAGCATGCGCCATCCAGTCCACCTTCACCCGATACACATTATGACGTAAGCCTTAACTGAATTTCCATAATGATGACATAAACCCCCGCCACGCTCACCTGTGGCGCGGATAGGGAAGGGACTTGGGATAAAGGTTAAATAAATTGACTTCACGGCATTGGAGGGTATTTATGACCCTGTCTCTGATAAAGTAATTTTCACGAGCAGGGCATTTTTTATGTCGCGGCAATGATAGGAGTCCGAAATATGCCACTAGATACATCATTTTCCAGATTCGGCGAAGAGGGCGATATTATTGAGGAGTATTACAAGTCTGGACTGGAAATAAATTCTTGGTGGGAATTTAGGGCGAGGATAAAAGGGGGGACTGAGGCGAACAAGCATATTAAAGCAGAAGTAACCGTCAGAAGTGAGATAGTTCTGCAGATTAAAGACTGTTACAGGGATTTTGGTAAATCCAATTATCGGGTATATACAGGTATTGCAGCAGCAAGTGAATCTCTAGATTTATTGAGGTCATTGGAGAATGATATAAGGAACATTACTCCAACAGGCAGGCATTATTTACTCTTCCAAAAAGGATTAAGTGATTTTTATCATCACATATGTACAGCGTTGGATGGACTGGCCAGACTCATATATTCGATTTACGATGATAAACCTATTGCCGAATATATAGATAAAGACCTAAAAAACAGAAAAGAAATGAAATTTGGGTGGCTACTGAATGACAAACTTAGCAAAGATATTCGGGACTGCGGATTCAGTCTAGACCTGAAGGATTCTCAACTTACTAGCATACGGAACATCAGACATAACTTGGTTCATAATTGGACAGTGCCCTACCAAATCACGGATAGCCGATACTTATGGGATGATAATATAAGACAACAAAAATATTTAGATTGGCCATACGAAAGTTGTTATCCCTCTGGCTACCATTCAGCGGTGGATGCATCTCGACAAGATTTGCGTTACATCATAGACCTATTAGAACGGGCATATCCTTTATTGACCAAAGGGGTAGCTATTTGGGAAACAAGAAATAAAGCTCAAATAATTCCCTTTGCAGATATTCACGGTATAGAAACAAAACGTTATGGGCCTCTTACTAATCAATTAGATACTAGCAGGTTTAAGCAAATCGTTGCTTCAGGAGAAGGATAGCCTATAGTGCCATAGATAAAATCAGGCTCACGCCCTGATTGAAGGTGTTTGGGGTCAAATCTTTATCCTTGACAGTTGATACAGCGGTGATGCCTTCTCCCCATCAGTCTCTGAGATTATTCTTTCGGCAGCGGTGAATTGCGTTCGGCAGAATGAGCGGATGGGGAAAGAGGTCACCGCGGATATGAGACCGCACATGTTAAAATGAAAAACACGAAGACAGGTTTTCTTATATCGCAAGAGGAATTATTGAACTGGTTAAATACGCTGCGCAAGGATTTTGCTCTTTTCGGGCCTGTTCTTAAGCGAAAGGAAGAGACTGTCTTCGAAAAAATAAATGATACGCACCTGCTCAATTTGGATTATTGCACAACGATGGCGAGCCCGCGCAGGTTTATCTACCCCCCACGGCAGGACCTCTTTAACATAAACCGCCGCACAAACAAAATTCAAACGATCTTCCCGGATGAAGAGAATAAGATTATCGTGGGAATTCATCCGTGCGATATGCATGCCATTTCGGTTCTGGATAGGACGTTCTTAGGCGATTTCAAGGATGTGTACTATCGAAGGTTGAGACAAAAAGCTGTCACGATAGTTTTGAATTGCCGCACGGCGTGCCAAAAGGCATATCCTTCTTTTATTTTTAGAGGTTTCTGTGCTTCCATGGATACAGGGCCGTTCCTCAAGTTAAAAGAAGGTTTCGATATAGAATTGACATTACTACCGCACCACGCCGGGGGATCAACCGCACCGCAAAAAGATTATTTGTTGGAATTCGGTTCTCAGAGAGCCAGGGCACTGGTAAAAAAAGCCACAATGTTAAGGCGTGCGGCTGAAAAGGATTTTGTTAAAAAGGTAGAATTGGAGAAAAGCGCCTTAGCCACATTTACAAAAACATTGGATATCAGCGGTTGTGCGGAATTGCTGGCAAGAAACTTAGACCACCCCGTATACAAAAACACTGCAGAAGCGAAATGCCTGAATTGCACGAACTGCACCATGGTGTGTCCTACCTGCTATTGCTATGACGTAAAAGATTATACGTCATGTGATTTAAAAACCACCGCGAGGAAACGCCACTGGGATTCCTGCTACGAGTTACATTTTGCCGGAGTGCATGGCGGGAATTTCCGCTCATCCCGCGAGGCTCGCCTGAGACAATTCGTCACTCATAAATTATCCACCTGGATAGAACAGTATGGTTGTTCCGGATGTGTTGGTTGCGGGAGGTGTATGACCTGGTGTCCCACGAATATAGACCTCACCGAGATGGTGAAAGAGATTCAAGAAGATCTCAAGAGGGGGAACGCGCGATGAAGAGGGGCTGCGAAAATCCACTCATGCCTCGCCGCGCGGTCGTGGAAGAGAGAATCCGTGAAACCGGGGATACCTGTTCGCTCAAACTGACGCTCCTGGATGAGGAGAGGTATTCTTTTAACGCGGGTCAGTTCAACATGCTCGGAGTCCCAGGGTTCGGCGAGGCGGCGCTCTCTTTCAGCTCGCTCCTCGTGGATGACAGGAGCTTCTATCACACCATACGAGTGGCGGGAAATGTGACCCGGGAGATCTGCCGGAGCCGTGCCGGTGATACGCTGGAGGTGCGCGGGCCGTTCGGCAACGGGTGGCCTGTGGAGAAGGCGTGCGGCAGGCACCTCATCATGGTGGCCGGGGGCATCGGCATGGCCCCGTTGAGGCCGGTGGTGTGCCATGTCGCGAAAAACAGAAAAAAGTACGGCCGCGTATTTATTCTCTACGGCGCGCGAACAGAGGGCGATTTTCTGTACATGAGGGAGCTCGGGAAATGGGCGAGGCTGGATGATTTTGTGGTGCTGCGCGCGGTGGATGAGGCGCCCAGGAAGGCGTTGCCCGATGTTCATGTGGGCGTGGTGACCATCCTGTTCGACATGATCGATGTCCGGTTGCAGGACGCGGTTACCTTCACCTGCGGACCTGAGATCATGATGCGTTTTGTCGCCAGGCAGCTCATCCTGAAAGGGCAGATGCCCCGCGACATCTTCGTCTCCCTGGAGAGGAGGATGAAGTGCGGTATCGCGCACTGCGGGCATTGCCAGATAGGCGCGAAGTATGTATGTAAGGACGGCCCGGTGTTCCCGTACGATGATATACGGAGATTCGCGGATACCTTGCTTTAGGAAATCCCAAAACCCAAATCCCAAAGATGAAGAAGCCTAAGATTGGCATATTTAAGTACAGCTGCTGCGCGGGGTGCGAGTTTCAGCTGATCTATTTCCAGAAGCAGGTTCTGGAAACATTCCGCGCAGTGGATATCAGCTATTGCAAAATGCTGGACTCGGGGGGCGCGGAAGAGGGACCATTCGATGTCGCGTTGATCGAGGGCGCCATCACCGAGGAGTGGCAGGCGGCGCAGCTGAAAAGAGTCCGTGAGGCGAGCACGTACCTCATTCCCATCGGCTCCTGCGCCGTCTGTGGCGGTGTGCCCGCGATAAAGAATACGATGCAGGAGATGGAGGTGGAGAAAAGGGTCTATGGGGATACGTCCCGTATCCATTCCATGAAGGCGCGGCCTGTGGACAATTACGTGGAAGTGGATGGCGCGGTGCGGGGCTGCCCGATGGGGGAGAGGGATCTGACCGAGCTGGTTACCTCACTGCTGCTCAATAAAAAGCCGGACTTCCTCGAGTACTGCGTCTGTGTCGAGTGCAAACTCAAGGGGAGTATCTGTGTGCTGGTGGCGTATGGTGAGCCGTGCATGGGCCCGGTCACGGGGGCGGGCTGTGGTGCGCTCTGCCCTTCCAGGGGACGTGCGTGTTATTCATGCTGGGGGCCGATGGGGGACGCGAATGCAAGGGCGCTGGCGGATCAGTTCGACAGGATGGGATTGAGGAGGGAAGACATCTTCAGGAAATTCACGGAGTTCGGCGAGCCGACAGAGGAGTTCAAGCCGGGGGCGCAGAGGAAATGAGCCACAGGGAACGCATCGACATAGATTGCCTCGCCAGGGTCGAGGGCGAGACCGCGATCAGGATAGAATTAGAGAAGCAGCCTGCCATCGAACTCAAGATTTTCGAGCCGCCGCGGTTCTTCGAGGGGATGCTGGTGGGCAGAAGATATGATGAGGTCGGTGATATCGTTTCGAGGATATGCGGCATATGCCCGGTCTCGCACATGACCACCGCGATTCTTGCCATTGAAAAGGCGATGGGCATAAGGGTGAGCGCGCAGACCGGGGTATTGCGCGCTGTTATGACGATCAGTCAGATTGTCGCGAGTCATCTCATACACCTCTATATGCTCGCGATGCCCGATTACTACGGATTGAGCGGTGTGGTGGAGATGCTGCCGCGCTTCAGGAAAGAGGTTGGCCGCCTCGTTAAAATGAAGGAAGTGATGAACGATCTCACCTCCCTCATCGGGGGAAGGGCGCTCCATCCCGTCACTCATATGCCGGGGGGGTTCACGAGCATCCCCGGAGAAGAGGATTTTCACGCGATCCTGGCGAGGCTCCGGAAGATCGTGCCCGAGGCGAAAAGAGTTGTGGAGGATATTTCAAAACTTCCGCTGCCGGACTTCCATTCAGATTCCGAATATGTGGCGCTGGACAGGGGAAATGAATATGCGATCAATGAGGGGAGAATTATTTCCACCGCGGGGCTGGATATCTCGGTGGATGAGTACGGGCGGCACTTTCAGGAATCCCAGGTGTCCTACGCGATGGCAAAGCAATCGGTGATGCGGCAGCGGAATTCATTCATGGTGGGCGCCCTGGCAAGGGCCCACCTGAAATTCGATAAATTCCAGGAGGAGACGAAATCGCTCGCCGGGAGAATAGGATTCTCAATCCCCTGTGATAATCCGTTCTACAATAATGTCGCCCAGGCGCTCGAAGTGCATGACGGTGTTCTGCGATGCATACAGCTCGTGGAATCAAATGTGTTTGAGGATGAAGCAATAAACGTGCGGGTGAGATCAGGGGAAGGGGGCGCCGCCACGGAGGCGCCGCGGGGACTTCTCTACCATTGGTACAGGATCAACAGGAATGGCGTGGTAGAGAAGGCCAATATCGTGACTCCCACCTCTCATAATTTTCTCACTATCGAGAAGGACCTGAAAAAATTGGTGAAAGAAAATATGCGCAGGGGAAGAAATGAGATACGCCTGCTCTGCGAGCAGCTGGTGAGAGCCTATGATCCCTGTTTTTCCTGCTCGGTGCACTGATTGATGGGGGGAGACCGGTGCTGATGGCATGGCTCCGCGTGGGGTGGTGGAGCCGGGAGAAGTCTGTTGGAGGGGGAGCACCCTAAGAGGTAATGCCGCAGAAGGTGTGAAATAATTGAAAAAATCCGGTTTGTCGCTTGCGCATGTGTAACCCATCGTGTAGGGGCTTGATTCCCGTCTGAAGCCGGGCAAGTATCAAACTTGCCACGTGGAACACGTGGCCCACTGACGGGTCGGATAAATCCGACCCCTACAAAAAAGGGGCGGGAGGCAATTTTTTCACACCTTCTGACCCCCGACCCTAAGAGAGGGAGGAGGGACATTGCGGGGTGCTCCCGGCTTCCTTCCGGGCGATTGCGCGCGCGGTGAATAGCGCCAGGGAATCGCAGACGAGTTCAACCACTTCATCCGGCACGCCGTTCCACGCTTTGGATTGCAGCCGCATGTCGCATGGCTCGTTGACATAGTCCACGGATATATATTTCATTGACTCCGTGAGGGCTATCTCCGTGGAGAAGAAATTCAGCCTCGAAATTTTGTGGATTCTGGTGGCGATCCTTTCAATTTCCTGGAGTCCGTATCTCACCGTATCTTCCGGCGCGAAATTTTTGGAATTGTGAACCTGGGGGTCCCACCAGCAGGCAATCACGTTCCCCCCCGCGTAATAAACCCGGAACCAGGCCTTTTTCCCATCCAGGATGCGGGGGATGATGTTCTCCTGTATGAGCAGCTGGTCATTGACATAATCCTTTCTCGCCGCCATCACTTCTGCGAGTGATTTCGCTCCCAGAAGCACTCCGTCCCCTCCGCCGCCATGCGCGGGTTTTATGATAAAGGGGATGCCGACATTTTCAAGCTTGAGAATGTTCTCCGTGGGGCCGTCTTGTTCGAACACGGGGAGTATGATCGTGTAGGGTACGTTTATGCCGTGGGTGATAAATTGCAGGTGCATTGCGGCCTTGTTGCACGCCTCTTCCGCGTCGCGGGGGTGATTTATAAAAGTGATATTATTATTAATCAGATACTCGGCGAGCAGTACAAAATCTTTGCGGGTATCGGAAGCCCTGTCGAAAAATATAGTGAAGGCGATCTCGCCGGACAAAACCTTTTGTTCGATGTCTGCCAGATTGCCGGGGTTGATAATGAAGGTCGAGATCTTGTGCTCCTGGCACTTCCGCTCCAGGACGGAGATAAAATCGTAGTCGAGCTCCCACTCCCACGCGATGCCCAGATCGAATTGCTGACTCATGTCGCTTCCCACCGCTAAGTGGCGGATGCCGCAGCAGGCATGATGGCCTCTCTCAATGAATGGTGAACAGATTGGAATTCTCAACCGGCAGATCCGTGCGGACAAAGGCTGCCGTGCCGTGGCGAACAAAAGCAGTCGCGAAAACATAGTTCCCCGCCAGGCCTGATATCGCAGGGACCGGAATGGAAACGAGCCCTGCGGTCGGGAGCGGTGGGAAGGAGGCATTGCGGAAGGTCGGCTCGCGGACCGTGCCGTTATAGCGATAGGGAACGAGGTGGCGCCCGAAGAGGTAGACCGTGCCGCCGCCCAGCGCGTCACTCACGGTCGAGGGGCCATCGCTGACCTTCGGATCCTTGATTGCCGCGAGATAGATGTCTACGGGATCACCCTGGTAGTCCCAGTTGCTGAAGTCGCAGGAGTAGGCAAAGGTGGCGATGCTCCCCGGGATAATCGGAACGGGGTTGACAGAGAGATTGATATAGTTAAGGGGAGGCCCTGCAAAAGCGTAGAAGACATTGTCATTGGATCCCGTATACACACGCCCATCAGACCCTATCGCCGGAGAAGACCAGATTGAATCCGACGTTCCGTAGCTCCAGAGGAGTGTGCCATTTGCGTTGAAGGCATAGATATTGTTGTCCGCGGAGGCGGTGTAGAGCCGCCCATCCACACCGATGGCGCTTGAGGAGTCCACGTAATCCCCGCTCGTATAGCTCCAGGCGAGGGCGCCGGCAGAATTGAAGCTGTAGAAATTGTTATCTTCAGAACCGACGTAGATTATGCCGGTAAAACCGAGCGCAGGGCAGCTCTCCACAAATGCCCCCGTGGTGTAACTCCATACGAGGGACCCGGTTGAATTGAATGCGTAGAGGTTGTTGTCGAGGGAGCCGATATAGACGCGCCCATTTGTACTGATCGAGGGTGAGATAGTCCCATCGCCCGTACGGTAGCTCCATGAAAGACCGCCCTTCGAGGTAAGGGCGTAAAGGTTGTTATCGAAGGAACCCGCATAGATCTTCGTGTCATAACCAACCGCAGCGGAAGCGGAGATGAATCTACCAGTAAGGTAGCTCCATGAAAGCGTGCCGGCGCTCCCCAATGCGTAGAGGGCGTTGTCGTCGGAACCGATGAACACGGTGCCATCGGTGCCGATAGAGAGAGGAGAGAAAATTGGCCCATTCGTGTAGCTCCAGCGGAGCGAGCCTGATGAGTTGAAGCAGTATGTGTTTTTATCGCGGGAACCGACGTAGAGCCGTCCCGAGCTGTCTATGGCAGGCGAAGAAGCGACAAAATCTCCCGTAACAAAGCTCCAGGCGAGGGCGCCGGCAGAATTGAAGCTGTAGAAATTGTTATCTTCAGAACCGACATAGACGCGTCCGGCGGAGTCGAGCGCGGCAGACGAATCCACAATCTCGTCGGTGAGGTAGCTCCAGGCCAGGACGGGCGTCTCGGGTCCGCGGTAAAAGCCCTGTCCGGTATGTTCGAGATCGTGGCAGAACATCGGCCACGGTGAGGTGGCGAGCTGAGGAAACGCATGCTGCATTCCTGCCATGGTGAGAGCAATGATCAAAAGGCTGACGTAACAGAATTTCATAATCCACCTCCCCTGGTTTGTTGAAGAACCCACGAATTACGTACAACGTATGCTGGACTGATTATAGTACGTATTCAGGGCAGATTATAGTATTTTCATCAATGAATGAGAATAAAAATATGCAAGAGGCGTAATGGGACAGTTATAGGGGGTAGCCGCAGATTTACGCAGATGAACGCTGATACACCTATATAAAATCTGCGTGTATCTGCGTGTATCCGCGGCAAGAAACCTTGACCACTCAAACAATCCTTT
>Ga0315281_10005175_pt1 | contig 18709 bp, 26 predicted proteins | sample YL17G07_0_MG_FD_204540 | JGI IMG/M metagenome (GOLD analysis project Ga0315281, IMG submission 204540) | Sediment microbial communities from Yellowstone Lake, YNP, Wyoming, USA - YL17G07_0 | ecosystem: Environmental > Aquatic > Freshwater > Lake > Sediment | place: USA: Wyoming | collected...
GTCCTCTCTCGCCTTGGCGGTCAATCATCTGTTTCACACCCCGACGGATCTGCTCTGGCTTGCCGGATTCGTAGCCGCGGGTCTGGGTGTCTATATCGTCTTCCGCCGACGCTACGGGCGGAGTACGCGCTCCAGCGCGGCGGCGTCTTCACGGGAGGCGTAACGATGTGGGATGTGCTTCAGCAAGGCGGCGTGGTTATCTACCCGCTGGGCTTGTGTTCGCTGTTGACCCTGGCCATCTTCCTGGAGCGGCTGGTGAGGTTCTCCCGCGCCGACCGAGACCCGGCAGTCGTGGCGCGACGGGCCGAGGCGGCGCTGAAGGCCGCGAACTCACCGCCCCAGTGGCCCGATGAACCTGCACCCAGCATCCGAGCTGTCGCCGCAGCGTTCGCGGGGCGCGGGCTATCTTCAGAACGCGTGGAGGAGCGGGTTCGGGCGGCGCTGTCATCCGAAGCGCTCCGCCTCAGCGCGCACGTCAGCATCGTCGGTACCATCGGGAACATCGCTCCCTTCATCGGGCTGTTTGGCACCGTACTGGGGATCATCCGAGCCTTCCGGGACATCGGGCAGGTAGGGGCGGCCGGGCCAGCGGTCGTCGCCACCGGCATCTCAGAGGCGCTGGTGGCCACGGCGGCCGGATTGTTCGTGGCCATCTCGTCGGTGATCGCCTACAACCTCCTCATCACTTGGCAGTCGCGGATTCTGCGCCGCGCTGAGATCGCGGCCACCCAAGTGGTGGACATGGTGGCGGAACACTGACATGGCGATAAAGGGCCTCGCGGACAACGACGGCATTATCTCCGAGATCAACATCACGCCGCTGACGGATGTGATGCTGGTGTTGCTCATCATCTTCATGGTGACCGCGACCTTCTTCGTGGCCGAGCCGGCCATGCAGGTGGAGCTGCCGCCAGCCGTGACGAGCGAGCTTGTCACGAAAGAGGAGGGCGACATCACCGTCATCGTGAAGCAGGATGGCAGCATGACAGTGAATGATCGGCCGACTACAGAGGCGGGTCTCACGAATGCGCTGCTCGAGGCGGCCAGAAACACCCGGGCGGACAAGAAGGTGGTCGTTGTTCGGGGCGACCGCGAGGCTGCCTACGGCCGCATCATCTGGATCATGGACGCGGCGCGACTCGTCGGCCTCCGCAACGTGTCCCTGGCGACCGAGAAGCCCGCTAGCGACCAGGGAGGCTGAAGGGACCGCAAGCCATGAGCGCTATCCGGATCATCCCAGAGCGCGGGCGCCGAGGCGACTCCCTGCTGCTCATCATGCTTGCCCTCTCCGCGTTGCTACACGGGAGCGGCCTCTATGCGGCCAACCGCTGGGGCGGCTGTCTCTGCCGCCTCGGCAAGGTTGTCTGTCCGAAGATCTGCTTCGAACCCGAAGCACGGATCAACCTCCAACTGAAGCCACTGCCCGCTCCCCCGCCTCAGCCGAGACCAGAACCAAGACCGCAGGTGGTTGCCCCAGCGCGTCCGGACAAGCCCCTGGCCGCGCCCAAGCGGGGACGTGTGGTGCTGCCGGACGAGGCGTTGCAGCCGCGAACAGAGCCGCCCAAGGAGATGACAGCGCGGCTGCCGAGCTTGCCGGAGGAGGTCGTGGTAAAGGAATCTGAAGCGAAGGCGCCGGTGATGGCGACCCCGGAGATCTTCGCCCGTGCGGGCGAACTCTCCGCGGGGCCTCCTGGCGAGTTCGGCCTCGGCGGAACGGGCAAGGGGACCGGAGCCGGCCCATTCGGCACTGCCGAAGACCGAGGCGGGGCTGCCGGCGCATCGTCCCCAGCGCCTTCCCCGCCCCCTTCTAGCAAGCCAGAGCCACCTTCCAGGCCGAAGGGGCCCTCTCGCCCTCCAAGAGTGCTAGACTGGACTGATCCGCCATACCCGGAACAAGCGCGACAGCAAGGCGTCGAGGGCACGGTCGTACTACAGCTGACCGTAGGGGCCGATGGGTTGCCTGGCAATGTACGGGTGTCGAGATCATCCGGCCACGCCGCGTTGGATGAGGCAGCCATCGCCCACGTGCGTCGGGCACGGTTCTCCCCGGCCTTGAAGGACGGCAAGGCCGTGCCCATGGCGATAACGTTCAGGGTGAAGTTCCACTTGGTGAATGCATGAGCCTGACCGCGAGGCGAGCCGAGACTCTGGAGCGCCTTGCACGCGAGCATCCGTGCTACACCGAGCAGGCGAGGTCAAATCGTGGCCGGATTCATCTAGCGGTGGCTCCCGCCTGCAACCTCGGATGCAACTACTGCGAGCGGACAATCGGATCGCGAGCGCGGCTGGTGAAGGGGCCGGGCACGGCCGTTCGCGTGCTCTCTCCGGAGGAGGCCGCCCTGCTCGTGGACCGAGTCGCGGCGGAGGGGTGGCTGTCAGTGGTTGGCGTCGCCGGCCCTGGCGAGCCCCTGGCGAACCCGGAGACGTTTGAGACGCTTCGCTTGGTCTCGGCGGTGTACCCGGAGATGCTCCTGTGCGTCAGCACGAATGGTCTTCTGCTGTCGCAGAAGCTCGATGACCTCCTCGCAAGCGGAGTAACCGCGCTGACGGTCACGATCAACGCAGTGAGGCGAGGCACGGCAGAGCAGTTGTATGCGTGGGCTTTGTTGCACGGCCGGCGCGAGCCCGGGCACACCGCGGCGCCGCTGGTCCTGGACCGGCAGTGGTCCGGGCTGGCGGGGGCCATCAAAGCCGGGCTGCTGGTCAAGGTGAACTCGGTGCTCGTGCCGGGAGTCAATGATCACGAACTCGTAGAGGTGGCACGCCGCGCCGGTAAACTCGGCGCTACTCGGCACAACATCATGCCCCTCATCCCGCGCGGCCGGATGCGACACATCCCGCGTCCTGATCCCAGCATGGTGGAGCGGGTTCGCGCCGAGTGCGATCGCTACCTCGCTCAGTTCCGGGGGTGTCAGCAGTGCCAAGCTGATGTCGTCGCACCCCCGACGAGTTTGGCGCAAGGAGTCTGTCGTGCAAAGGCATCTATCGCGGAAGCCTGATCAATCACCTCTACCCCGCCGCGAGGAAGTGACTCGCCGCGACTTCTTGCGGCTGGCAGCGGGCGGCGCGGCCGCATCGCTACTCGCCGGTTGCGGCGCCCTTGGCCTGGCCGCTCGGGGCGGAACTCTCCGGGTATGGTCGTGCGGCGGAAACTACGATTTGCTGCTCGACTTCAACGAGTGGTTTGAACACGAGACCGGCTGTCGCATCACCTACTCATCCGCCCCAGTCGAACGACTCGTGTCGCTGGTGTCTGCCCATCCTCAGGGGGTTGATGTGCTGGTCGGCCGGTCGGGTCCGGGATGGAACGAGTTGCGCGAGAAGGGCCGCTTGGCGGGACCACTGGAGGTGTTTGCGCTCGACACCTATGTCATCATCGTGCCCCCGGGCAATCCAGCCAACATCCGCGGGGTGGCCGACCTCAAGCGGCCGGGCGTGCGCACGGTCTATTCGCCCCGCGCCTCCGGGCCCTCCGGAACGGTGGTCCAGGCCGTGCTGGAGGCGGCGGACGAAGTGGTGGAGCCGGGAATCTGGGAGGGCTATGTGCGCAATGCTGTCGCCGCCTACGACTGCGGATGGAAGGTCTTCGATGCCGTCATCGAGGGGCTCGCCGATGCCACGGTCGCGCGGTTGAGCATGACGACCGCTCCAGAGACCCGCGGCAAGGTCGAAGTGATCCCGATTCCGGTGAAGGTGATGGCCGCGATGCGGACCGGGCATGGGGCGATCCCACAGCGGAGCACGGTGCTTTCCGATGCCCCCGAACCGGAGCTCGCCCGGGCCTACCTGGACGCCCTCTCCGGCGACCCAGGGAGGCGTGCCTGTGAGCATCACGGCTACGTCCATCGCCTGTCCCCCAACGCAGATGACTATCGCCCGCTGTTTGAGATGGGGGTGGGGAGGGGCGGGGCGCGAAGGGGTCGCGCCGCGCGAGATGCAGGAGGGGCTGAGGCCCAGCCGGCCGGGCGCGGGACTGGACGTGGATTGGGTCGACGCGCGGGCCGAGGAGCAGCGGCCGGTGCCCGGGGAAGGAGATCGGCGGAATGACGAGTGCCACAGGTATGACGAACTGGCGGGTAGCTGTTCTCGCACTCGCGGCCGTTGCGGTCGGGCTGCAGGGCCAGACGCGAGCCATCGCGGGGCAACTGCTGACACCCAGGTCGGTACCCGTTCAGGTGAAGTTAGCTGAGGCAATGGCTGAGAACGAGGATTGGGATGAGGCGATTCGGCGGTGGATCGACATCCTGTACTACTTCGGCCCGTCAGATGCCGACGCCAGGGCCCACTTCGAGATCGGCGGGCTGCTGCTGAGACGAGGTCGTTCCGACCTGGCCGCAGGGCAGTGGGAGGAGACCACTCGGCTTCATCCTCAGAGTGAATACGCCGCCAAGGCGGTCGGGGCACTCCGGGCGCTTGGGAAGGAGCCGCCCGGCGGACCATTCGAACCCGCCTCGCCGCTCGTGACCAAGGACACGCCCGAGGATGAGCGGCAGTTCGTTGTCGCCGAGGCCGATCTGGCCGTCGGCCTGCTGGAGTTCGCCATCCGAGACTACCTGAAGGTGCCGAGCCTGTACCCGGCAAGTCCGCGTGCTCCGCAGGCGCGATTCCAGGCCGGTATCTGTCAGGCACTTCTGGGCCAACCGGAGCGCGCCATCGCCCAGTGGCGGCGGCTCCAGAGAGACTACCCCGCAGCGCCTGAGGCGGAGAAGGCGGCCGCTGCGGTAGCCGCGTGGGAGGCCGTGCTGAAGGCAGCTGGAACCCAACAGGCTTCGGCTGCTGACAGCAAGTGGCGGCGCTTCACGGCCTTGGATACCGAGCCGGACCGAGGCCTGAGCTATGCCGAGGACCTTTACGAGAACGGCATTCTCGACTATGCGCTCCAGGAGTACGCGAAGGTGCTCTGTGATGTCTACACGCCGAAGGGTAAGGGCAATCCCCACCGGGCCTACGCACGGTACCGGATGGGCGTCTGTGCATACGACCTCGGGAGGCCAGAGCCAGCCGCTCGCCAGTGGCAGCGACTCGTCGCCGATTCGCCTGAGTCCACGTGGAGTGGTCGGGCCGGCCAAGCGCTCTCGGTCTTGCGCGCCGAGGGCCTCGATGTCCCATCTCTCGGCATGGCACCCGCGCTGCCTCACGGCCTGTCTTCCTCGCTGGTGTCTCGGCATACGCTCGCCGAGCAGTTGCTCGATTGCGGCCTGCCGCTCATCGCCAGCAAGGAGTACCTGAAGGTGATCCATGTGGTGACGGCGGGCCGGCCGAACCCGTCGCAGGCAGAGGCGATGTATAAGCTCGGGGTCTGCCACCAGCGCCTCGGCCGGTTGGGCCTAGCGAAGACTGCTTGGCAGCATACGGTGGACCAGTTCCCTGATAGCCCCTCGGCCGAGCGGGCCCGCCTTGCCCTCGCCCGTGCGGACGAGTTGGGCAATATGCTTGCGACGCCCTACGATGCAGCGGAAGGACTGATGCGGTGAGCCAGGCCGGGAGGAAGCGCCGCATAATCGGGCCGATCCGCCAAATCGTGCAGCTTGGTGCGCTGGCCTCTACCGGCGAATGGCTTTGGGTCGGGGCGCTGCGCTGCCCCTACGGCATCCCATTCATGTCCTGCGGCTCCTGCCCCATGCGCGTCTGCCCGGGGACCTGGCTCCAAACATGGGTGATCGGATTCCTTGTCGTCTCAGGGATCGTCGCCGGCCGCGTGTTCTGCGGCTGGGCCTGCCCGATGGGCGTCATCCAGGACCTTCTCGGCCGGGTGCCCAAGTTGCGCGCGCTCTCCCGGCCGCGATTCGGCCGGGTGGACCGTTGGCTCAAGGGCCTGAAATACGTCCTGCTGCTCGTCACAGTCACTGCTTTCTACCTGCTCAACGAGCGCTTCGCCGTTCCCGTGCGCGGCCATAGCAACTGGAGCCTGGACGCGGTTCGCGTCGCCTGGCTCACTTACGACACGGCCTCGCGTGTGCGAGTCGTCATCCTGGTGACGGGAGTCGTGCTGGCGCTCGGGTTGACCCGCGTCTGGTGCCGCTACCTGTGTCCGTTGGGTGCGCTGCTGGTTATCGGCAACCGCATCAGCCTCTTCCGGCTGCGGCGGAATCCCTCTCTCTGCGTTAACTGCGGCAAGTACCCGCGGGAGTGCCGGACCTACACGACGCCCGGCACCGCCGACTGCGTGCTCTGCGGGGACTGCATCGAGGGGTGCGCGAGGGCAGCCGTCGGCTTCCGGGCTCCGCTGTCGGCGCGCATGAAACCCGGCGAAGCCGGCGTGCGCCAGGAGCGAGCGGTGACGAAAGTATGAGTTCCGACGAAATGGAGGGTTGACAGGTAGTGGATTCGTGGTATTATAAATGCAGGTTACAGGTAACGCACATGCGAAATCAGCGACGACACTGCCACCGAGGACATCCAGACGGGTCGCCCTGCTCCTGCGAGATGGGCAACCTGTATCGCTTCTGTGAGCCGATAGTGCTGCTCACGCTCGCCCGGCTGGTGGAAGCCCACGGCTACCAGATCGTGAGCGAGGCCGAGCAGTTCGCCGTCACCCACGCTGGGATGGACAGCGCCGCGGTGTACCGCGCCCTCCGGCGGCTGGAGGCGAACGGCCATGTCACCTCCTCATGGGACACCAGCGGATCGGGGCCTGCCCGTCGCCTTTACAAGTTGACTCCCTCCGGCGATGAGCATCTTGCCGAGTGGGTGGATGTCATGGGGGAGATCGTCTCTTCACTCGGCAGTCTCGTGAAGGCCTCGCGTCGCGCCCTGAGCGGTGGCAAAGCTGCGGCGCTGGCGTAGCTTCCCGTGTTTTCCGTGTTGAGTTCGGACCGCGCGCGTGATTGGCACACAAGCTGCAAGTTGCATATAGAGGACATTGGCACAGCGGCGAACCGCCGGAGCTACTCAAGATGAGTGAGAAGGCTGAGCGAACGGAACAGACCAAGCCGGACCTCGCGGCCTGCCTGCCCCGTGGGACTGCCTGCATCGGCGTCTTGAGCGGCAAGGGTGGGGTAGGCAAGTCTGTAGTGACAGCGCTCCTCGCCACGGCCTTTGCGGAGGCAGGGCATCCCGTCGGAATCCTCGACGCCGATATCACCGGTCCAAGTATTCCGCGGATGTTCGGCCTCAATCGGGGGCCGGAGCATCTGGGCAAGCACCTTGTTCCGGTGCAGACGCGCCGGCTCGGCATTCAGGTCATGTCCATCAACCTTCTGATAGAGCGCGACGATGATCCGGTCGTCTGGCGCGGCCCCCTCATGTCGAACACGGTCGCCCAGTTCGTCTCTGACGTGGATTGGGACGGCATCGCCTACCTGCTGGTGGACTTACCGCCAGGCACGTCCGACATCCCGCTGACGGTCATGCAGCGGCTTCCGCTGGCTGGGGTGGTGGTGGTCACCACGCCGCAGGAGCTGGCCGGGATGATCGTACGTAAGGCGATCCGGATGACCGCTCTGCTCGACGTCCGAACGCTCGGGATCGTCGAGAATATGGTCCACGCAGTCTGCCCGCACTGTGGCCGGCCGTTCGACGTGTTCGGAACCGAACGCGCACCGCAGGCAGCCGGTACCTCTGGCATCCCCGTCCTTGGCAGTCTTCCCCTGGACCCCGTTCTGGCTGCCCTGTGCGATTCTGGCGAGGTAGAGTCGTACCGACCCAACCCCCTCGCCGGGGCGATCACTGAGCTCATCCGTGCGGTTCACGGCGGAGGAGCCTGATGCCGGCGCTTGTCCGGAGAGTCACGGTGACCATCTTGTGCGATAACTCCGTGGCCGGGCCGGGCGTGCTCGCAGAGCATGGCCTGAGTCTGCACGTTGAGGCCGATGGCCATGCCTTCGTGTTCGACACCGGCGCCTCCGGCGTGTTCGTGGGGAACGCGGCGCGCTTGGAAATCGATCTGTCTCAGGCGGTCCCGGTCGTTCTCAGTCACGGCCACTATGACCATACGGGTGGCCTGGCCGCCCTCCTGTCGGCCCATGGCGGTCGGGAGGTTATCGGACACCCGGAAGTGTTTGCGGCGAAGTACTCTCGGCAACGCTCGCGGCCTGCGCGTGCTATCGGATCTCCTCAGAGTCGGCGTCGGCTATCTCGTCTGGGAGCCACCTTCAGGCTCAGCGCCGAACCGCAGGAGGTCGCGCCCGGGGTGATTACGACCGGCATGGTCCCGCGCACCACGGACTTCGAACACATCCCTTCGCATTTCGCGGTGAGGCGAGGAGGTAAGCTCGCGCAGGATTCCTTTGACGATGAGCAAGCAGTCGTCGTGCGCACGCGGCGCGGTCTCGTGGTGATTCTCGGCTGTGCTCATCGGGGGCTCATCAACACCATCCGGCGCGCCATCGAGCTGACGGGGGATGGCCGCGTGCGCGCGGTGATCGGAGGGACGCACCTGGCGGCCGCGGCCCCTCCGCAGGTGGAGAGCACTATCAAGGAACTCCGCGCTCTGGACGTGGGCCGGCTCGTGGCCTGCCATTGCACCGGCTTCGGCGCGAGCGCAGAGCTAAAGGCGGCCTTTGGTGAGGACTTCAGCCTGGGTGGAGTCGGGCTGACGTTACAGCTGTGAGATAAGGAGGATCGGGATGCGCGTTGCGATCTCAACAGACGGAGAGATGGTCGCCGCCCACTTTGGGCGGTGCGAGGCCTACACGCTCGCGGACATCGAGGACGCGAAGGTGGTGAAGAGCGAGACTATCGCTAACCCTGGGCACGAGCCCGGCTTTCTGCCTGGCTACCTGGCGGAGCGGGGGGTGGAGTGCATCGTCGCGGGAGGCATGGGGCCGAGGGCGCACGGGCTGTTCGCCGAGCGTGGCATCCGGACGCTTGTGGGGGTGTCGGGAAACGTCTCCGATGCGCTGGAGGCGCTGGCGAAAGGTGAGCTGGAGGCCGGCGAGAGCACCTGCGACCACTAGCGGTCAGCGAGGTCGAGCGTGGGTACGCGAACGCCTGACATGGGGAAGAGTCTCAGGAGAGTCATCTACGGTCCAGTCCCATCGTGGCGACTGGGACGGTCGTTGGGCGTGGACATGGTCTCGCAGCAGGCGAAGACGTGCAGCTTCAGCTGCGCCTATTGCCAGCTCGGCCCGACCCACATTCGCTCCGCCCAGCGGAGAGAGTTCGTGCCCCTCGATCGAGTCATCGTCGAACTGGACGCCCTGCCGCAGTTGGAGGTTGACACTGTGACGTTTTCGGGCACGGCCGAGCCGACGCTGGCGGCAAACTTGGGGGAGGCGATCACGGCTGTCAGGGAGCATCTCTCGGCACCTGTGGCCGTGCTCACCAACTCGTCTCTCATGTCCGATCCGAAAGTCCGCGCCGACCTCGCGCTGGCCGACGTGGTGGTAGCGAAGCTCGACGCGCCGACTGAGGCGCTCTTCCGGGAAGTGAATCGGCCCGCGCCGGGCATTACGTTGACCAGGATCGTGGAAGCACTGCGTCTCTTCCGGCAGGAGTATCACGGCCGCCTCGCGCTTCAGATGATGTTCTTCGCCGCCAACGAAAGCTGCGCGGAGGCGTTGGCTGCGTTGGCGCGGGAGGTGTCGCCGGATGAGGTGCAAGTGAACACCCCGCTGCGCCCGTGTGCGGTTCAGCCGTTGCCGCCGGAAACGATCGGGCGCATTCAGCAGGCTCTCGGCGGCCTGCGAGTCGTGTCAGTCTATGAGGCGCGTCGCCCCAAGGTGGACCCGCTCGACGTTCAGGAGACGGCGGCGCGCAGGCCTGAGTCTCGGCTCGAAGGGCCGGCACATGCCGGCCTTGGCAGCAAGAGCATGTAACGAATGCATTAGGGAGGTGAACAGATGCCACGAGGAGATGGAACCGGACCCATGGGTATGGGTCCCATGACAGGACGAGCAGCCGGCTACTGCGCCGGCTACGGTGTGCCCGGCTACGCGAACCCCGGGTTCGGCCGAGGCATGGGCATGGCCTGGGGCCGCGGAGGCGGCTTCGGCATGGGAATGGCGTGGCGGCGCGGCCGCGGCCGGGGCTTCGGCTTCGCGCCCAGCTTCGCCAGGCCGTACACCGCGCCTATGCCGCTCGCCCCGCCGACTCGCGACCAGGAACTGGACATGCTCCGCAGCCAGGCGGACTGGCTGAAGGAGCAGATGGACGCCATCAGCCAGCGGATCGGTGAGCTCGACCAGCAGAAGAGCTGACAGCACCGCATCTCGCCGGAAGAATGACGGGATGCGAGAGCACGCGGCTGCGCCGCGCGCCTAGCCGGCGCAGCCGCGCAATCGTGTAAGAGAGTGGAGAGAAGACCATGAAGATCGCAGTGACGAGTACCGGACCCGGTCTGGACGCGCCAGTAGACCCACGGTTCGGTCGGGCGCAGTACCTCCTGGTCGTTGACCCGGAGTCCATGGCAGTTGAGCCAATCGAGAACCCCAGCGTGCAGGCATCGGGAGGCGCAGGCGTGCAGACGGCACAGATGGTTGCAGCCACCGGAGCGCAGGCCGTGCTCACCGGGAACGTCGGGCCGAATGCCTACTACGCGCTGTCGGCCGCGGGACTCAAAGTGCATGTCGGCGCAGCCGGCACCGTACGCCAAGCCATTGAGGCTTACTCGCGGGGCGAGTTGCAGGAGGCGACGGAACCATCGGTCAGCTCCCACTTCGGTGTGAAGCAGGCGCCCGGCTAGCCGGACTTGGCGGGCAGCCGGGATGGAGGACCTGCATTGTAGGCCAAAGGCACGGCCCATGATCTACTCGGCCAAGGTCCTTGATTACTTCCTGGACCCCCAGCACGCCTACCGGATGGAACAGCCGGACGGCATCGGCGTGGTGGGAGACCTGAGTTGCGGGGACTTTTTCGTGATGTACGTCCGCGTCCGCGATGAGCGCTTGACAGAGGTCAGCTACCAGATCTTCGGCTGCCCGGCGGCCATCGCCACATGCGAAGCCGCGGCGCAGATGGCAGCCGGTAAGACGCTCGATGAAGCGCAGCGCATCACCGATGAGTCTGTCGCCGAGTTCCTCGGGGGGCTGCCGGAGATGAAGCTGCATTGCTCCAACTCGGCGGCAGACGCCCTGCGCTGCGCCATCGCGGACTACCGCGCTGAGACCCACGGCGGCGATCAGAAGACAACGGAGGTGATCGAAGATGCCACGAGGTGACGGAACCGGGCCAGCAGGACAGGGCCCGGGCACCGGACGCGGCCGCGGTCTGGGCCGCGGAGGACGCGGTCGCGGAGGCGGCTTCGCGATGGGACCGGGCGGCAACTGCATCTGCCCGAGTTGCGGACACACGGTGGCGCACCAGGTCGGAGTGCCCTGCAACCAACTCCCGTGTCCCAAGTGCGGCCAGCCGATGACCCGGCAGCGTTGATGAGATAAGGAGCGACCAGATGCCGATCTACGAGTACCGCTGCAGCCAGTGCGGCGAGCGCTTTGACCGGTTGGTTCGGACTGCGGCGGAGAGCAAGGAAGTCGCCTGCCCAGAGTGCAGCAGCACGAGCATTGAGAAGGTCCCGTCTGCTTTCGCCCTGGGCAGGGTGCGGGCGAGCGCAGACAAGGGTGCCAGTTGCTGTGGCCTGTCCGAGCCATGTGCTGATCCGAGGCGCTGCTGCCAACGGTGACGCGCATGTCACTCGCCGAGGGCGTTCCCGGGAATCACCGCCGCAAGGCAACGACCTATGGAGTTTCTCGCATTACTGCTGCGCGGTTGCTGCGCAGCCCGCGCGGTATAGTGATCCGAGCTATGATGCAAGAGACTCCTCAGCGCAGAGCGTGACGCCGCTACAGGAGATTCTCTTGCATTACGGATCTCGCCGTAATGCAAGAGAATCTGTAACATGGCAGCAGTGGAGGCCGGCTTGGGCAGCATAGTGAGCGCCATGGCCGCCCTTCTGCTCGGAGGTGGTGCATAGAGTGACGGAAGCATCAGCGCCCATAGCGGAGCGTCTGCTGAGCTACCTGAACCCGCGCTTGAGGGGCCACGCAGTGGTTGACCTCCGCGTTGGACTTCTCTACGTCGCGGTCCGGCTCAGCAATAGCGCGACCGGCGTGGCACATCTGGTCGCTCAGCGGGGAGGCCCGTGTCGGCCGCTCCCCGGGGCCGGTGGCCTCGCAGGCACTCCCGCACAGGAGATTGCCCAGTGGGTTTCGTCCCCTGACTCCTCGGAAGCCAGCGTGGGCCTGGCCGTCCTCAACGCGGCAGCCGCTGAAGCGGCGCAAACATGCAACGGGGCAGACATCCGCGATTTCGTGAGCATCCGCAGCCAGGATAGGGTTGCCATGGTCGGCTACTTCGCCCCCTTGCTCCCCTGGCTGCGGGACACTGGCGCTCAGCTCGACATACTCGAGCTGAAGTCCATTCCGGGTACGCGTTCGGCTGCGGAAGCTGTCGCTGTTCTGCCACACTGCGACGTCGCACTCATCACGGCAACGGCCCTTGCCAACCACACGCTCGAGAGCCTGCTCGAGCTGACCGGGTCCGCACGCGAGGTGGTCCTCCTGGGCCCCTCCACCCCGATGGTCCCGGAGGTTTTCGTCGGCACACCGGTCACGCTACTAGCGGGAATCGAGGTCCTCGACGGGTCAGCGATGCTCAACATAGTGAGCGAGGGCGGCAGCACACGACAGTTCGGGGTGGCTGTGCGCAAGGTATGTGCGCGGGTTCCCGATCCCCCTCCCACCAGCGCCCTATAGCTGCATACCGCCTAACGAGTCTCGCCCGGAGAAGTAAGGGCGAAACTCGTCAGAAGACTAGCAAATGCCTCAAGAAAGGCGTTCGCGCAATGTTGCTTCGAGGGCGCACTTGCGCTGGGGCAAATGCGCGGTATTGCGCGAACGTCCGTAGAGCACTCGGTAGGGGAACCGAATACGATGGACAGGCACCCCGTCGCCCGAGCGAGTTCGATCCAAGACGAGAGGTCAACATGAAGATCGCAGTTGCCAGCGGCAAGGGCGGAACAGGCAAGACCACCGTAGCGGTGGGGTTGGCTATCGTCGCGGGGCGCGCTCAGTTGCTCGACTGTGATGTCGAGGAGCCCAACGCCCACCTGTTCCTGCACCCGCGGCTGACGGAACACAGTCCCGTCACCATCCTGGTGCCGGAAGTTGATGTGGAGCGCTGCACCCGCTGCGGCCGGTGCGCGGAGGCCTGTCAATTTCATGCCATCGCGGTGATCGCCAAGCAGGTGCTGGTCTTTCCCGAGCTCTGTCATGGCTGCGGGGCCTGCACCCTCGCCTGTCCTGAGGAGGCGATCCGAGAGGTGCCCCGCGAGGTCGGCGTGGTGGAGTCGGGCAAGTCATCCAAGATCTCTTTCGTTCACGGTCGCCTCAATGTCGGCGAGCCGATGGCCACGCCGGTGATCCGGGCGGTGAAGGCGCACCTGGAGGGCCGACCACTGACCATCATCGACGCCGCCCCAGGGACCGCCTGTCCGGTGGTGGAGGCCGTGAAGGGGAGCGACTTCTGCCTGCTCGTGACCGAGCCTACCCCGTTCGGGCTGAGCGACCTGCGGCTGGCGACGGAGGTGATGGTGAGACTCGGTGTGCCCTGCGGAGTGCTGATCAACCGAGCGGGGGAGGGAGACGAAGCGACGGAAGCCTTTTGCGTTTCGGAGAACGTGCCTTTGCTTGGCCGCATTCCCTTTGACCGCCGCATCGCTGAAGCTTACGCACACGGTCAGCACCCGGTCTACGCGCTGCCGGAACTCGGTCGCCACCTGGAGGAGATTCTGGAGCGCACCCTCGACTGCGCGCAAGGGGGCCGGCGATGAAGGAGCTGGTGGTCATCAGCGGCAAGGGCGGCACGGGGAAGACGACTATGCTCGCCTCCTTTGCTGCTCTGGCGGGCCGGAGCGTGCTAGCCGACTGCGACGTGGACGCCCCGGATCTCTATCTGCTGCTTCATCCCGAGATCGATCACCACGAGGAGTTTCGCGGGGGCCAGCTCGCGGTCATCAACCAGGAACGCTGCCTCCGCTGCGGACGCTGCCGCGAGGTCTGCCGCTTCGAGGCGATCACGCCCGAGTTCAGCGTCGAACCGCTCAACTGCGAGGGGTGCGGCGCCTGCCGCGTGGTCTGCCCGGCGGAGGCGATTGAGCTCCGGGAAAGGGTGGCCGGCGACTGGTTCCGCGGACAGACTAAGTACGGCCCCATGGTCTATGCTCGTCTCCGCCCGGCCGAAGAGAACTCCGGTAAACTGGTGGTGCTGGTGCGGAAAGAGGCGCGAGCCTGGGCGGAACGCGAGGGAATCGGGCTTCTTCTGACCGACGGCCCGCCGGGCATTGGATGCCCGGTCATCGCCTCCCTGGGCAACGCGAACCTCGCCCTGGTGGTCACCGAACCTACGCCCTCGGGCGTGCACGACCTGGAGCGCGCGCTCGGGCTATGCCGACACTTCAGGGTGCCGGCGACGGTGTGTGTGAACAAGTTCGATCTGAACCCGGGCCTGGAAGAGCAGGTCCGCGACTTCTGCGCCGAGTCCCAGACCACGGTGACGCAGAGCATTCCTTTCGACGAATCCGTAACGAGGGCGATTCAGCAGGGCCTGCCGCTGGTCGAGTTCGACCACGGCCCGGCGAGTCGGGCGGTGGCCGGAGTCTGGAGAGAGGTGCAGCGGGGGTTGATGGAGGAGATACGGATATGATGTACTTCGCTCTGGTCGCCGTCGGTATCCTGGCGGGCCTGCTCGGCGGCCTGATTGGAACCGGCGGCTGCTCGGTGATGCTGCCGATTCTCCACTTTGGCTTCGGAGTCGGGACGCCCACTGCCATCGGCACCACTTTGTTCGCCGTGATCTTCACCGCCGCGTCGGGAGCTTGGGGGCATTTTGCGAAACGCAATCTGGATGCACGGGCCGCGTTCTGGCTTGGTGGTGGAGGATTGCTGGGCGTGCTATTGGGTTCGTGGGTTTTCGGCTATGCGGCCAAGGCCCATTTGCCGGTTCTTGACCTGGTGCTTGGCGTCTTGTTTCTTTGGCCTGCAACTCGCATGCTGTGGGAGGGGCTTCTCAGACGCACCGCGCCTAAAGGCGAGGGGACGCAGATTCCAGGTGGAAGGGTTGCCAAGTTCATCTTCGGCTCCATCATTGGCATTGCCACCGGGGTTGTCGGGTTAGGCGGCGGATACGCCCTGGTGCCTGGACTTATCTATCTCTTCGGTGCGCCTGTTTACGTCACCATGGGCACTTCGCTCGCGGTAATGGTCCCCATGGCCCTGGTGGGTGGTGGAATCAAGCTCGTGCAGGGGTTTGTTGACCTGCCCGCGGGGATCGCGCTTGGTGCTGGCGCGGTAGTCGGTGCCCAGTTAGGCGCGCGCGTGATCAAACGATTTCGCCCCGCAACCTTGAAGGCCATTTTCGGGGTGTATTTCCTTTACGTCTCGCTGAAGTACATCCTGGTCTACTTTGGGATACAAGTCTAGAATCCGCAGTAAGGCAGGATGAAGGAGGAGAGTCGCGATGCCAATATACGAGTACCGGTGCAAGAGCTGCGGGCAGGTTACCGAGGCCTTGATCAGGAACGCGCGAGAGGCCGAGCGTGTACGCTGTGAGCAATGTGGCGATAGGCGGCTCGAGCGGGTGTACCTGTCTCCGATCTCCCCTGTGCCCGCGGCGAAGAGCGCCCAGGCGGCTCCTTGTTGCGGTGACCAAGGAGGCTGCTCTGATCCCAAGCGCTGCTGCCAGCAGTAGACGTGGAGAACCGATTGGACAGGAGAGAGAGCGAGATGCCAACTCTGACGGTCAAACATGAAGGGGGAATGAGCTCAAGCCTCAATGTGCGGGGCCACCGGATCATCGCGGATGTTCCGCCGGAGATGGGCGGAGATGACCGCGGCCCGACCCCGGTGGATCTGCTGGCGGGTTCTCTGGGAACCTGCATCGCCTTCTACATCGCCCGCTGGTGCAAGGAAGCGCAGATCGCGTGCGACGGGTTCCAGGTGAAGGTGGACTACGTGCACGATCGGGAGAACCACTGCGTTCCGGTGCTGGGCGTGGAGGTCTCCATGCCGGCCACTTTCCCGGAGGCGAGGAAGCCCGCGCTAGTGAAGGTGGCGAAGGCCTGCACTGTCCACAACACGCTCTGCCGCCTGCCGGAGATCAGAGTCGCGGTAGCGCCTGAGACATCAGGCGAAGGGAGCTGACGGACAAGCTGGCGGTGCAGTGCGCACGTTGGAGGTCCTGGCAGGGCAGGAGTGCGGCCAGCATGAGGCGACTGCGCTGACAGATGGTCAAGAAGAGCCTGCTTCCCGTGGGATAGCGCCATCACCAGGCACGCTGAGGTGTAGGAGAGATGCTGCCGATGCACGATCGCGATATCGAGCAGATGCTGAGAGAACGAGAGTCCCTGCTGATCCGTGAGCACGACGCAGCGCTCGATCTGGCGGGCTTCGGCGCTCGGGACACCGTCTTGGATGTTGCCACGGGCTCGGGGCGAATGCTGCTGCAACTGCTGCAGCGCGGATATTCCGTGATTTCCGGGGATGTCGACCGAGAGGCGTTGGACAGAGCCAGGGAAGGACTCGGCGACCTGGCCGACAAGGCAACGCTGGTCATCATGGATGCTCACAAGATCCAGTTCGACGATGACGCCTTCACCGCCGCGACCCTGGCAAATGCCATTCACCACATCAGTGACCCGGCCGGCGCGCTGGACGAGATCGCGCGGGTATTGGCACCCAGCGGCAAGCTCCTGGTTACCGAGTTCAACGCGGAGGGGTTCAGGTTGATGGAACTGCACCACAGAATGCTGGGACGAGGAGAGCATCCGAAGGGCGAGATGTCCACCGAGGCGATTGACCGATATCTGCGGTCATCATTCGACTGTGTGGAGACCCAGGAGTTCGGCCTCATACGCGCTTGGGTCGCCTCCAGCAAGAAGCGGAGTAGCGAAGCCGATGAGCCGTTCGGGGGTCAAGCTGAACGAGAGGAGGACGATTCGTGAAACTGGGCATGATCATCAAGCAGAACCACGCCGAGACGTTGTTCAACGCCTTGTGCCTGGCCCTCTAACTGCCTCTCGCGAAGGACGCGCCAACCATGGCTACACCAACCAAGACCTGTGAGAAGGGCGTGGACCCCGAGACCTGTTCTCCGGAACAGATCAGGGAATGTCACGGGGATGCGGCGAGTCATTCGTGTGGACCGGCGGCCGTCCGGCTGTCTTTGCCAGCGCAGGCCGAAACAGCAGCAACGGCGAGTGCTGAGCGGGATGCCCGACCCCTCCGCCCCTCCGTGCCGCGGCTGTTCTGGGAGTTCTTGCGCCTCGGGCTGACCGCATTCGGCGGCCCCGCGATGGTGTCCTACATCGGCGAGATGGCGATCGCGAAGAAGCGATGGCTGACCAGACCATCGTTCAAGGAAGGGGTGGCGGTCGCGCAGACGATTCCAGGAGCCACGGCGATGCAGGTTGCCGCATATGTGGGTCTCAGGGCTCGGGGGGTGGGCGGCGCGGCGGCGGCCTACATCGGTTTTGGTCTGCCCGCATTCGTCCTGATGGTTGTGCTATCCGTCGTGCACACAGCCACTAACAAGTCACCGATCAATCTGGCGGTCTTCCTGGGCCTCCAAGTGATCGTGGTCGCCATTGTCGCCAGAGCGACCGTCTCCTTCGGGCGAACCACAGTCAAGGGATGGGAAGATGCGGTCGTGGGCCTGGCGGTGGCAGCCTACCTGGCCCGTGGAGGAAACCCGGTAGTGGGGATCGCGGCCGGCGCGGTGGCAGGCATCATCCTCTACCGGAGGGTCCAATCGGGTGGGGCAGACGGTGCCCAGAAGATGCCGGTACTTCGCTCAACCACCCATCTGGTGCTGCTGATCGCCCTGGCTGCACTCGTCGGGCTGGCCGCGCTGCTGCTGGTGAACCGGCAACTGTTCGACCTTTCCGTCGTGATGCTGCGAGTTGACGCGCTCGCGTTTGGCGGCGGGTTCGCCTCCGTCCCGGTTATGCTCCATGAAGTCGTCGGTGTGAAGCAGTGGATGAGCACGCGGATCTTCATGGATGGGATCGCGATGGGACAGGTGACGCCAGGGCCGATCGTGATCACGGCCACGTTTGTCGGCTACCGGATCGCCGGCATCGCCGGAGCGGCGTTGGCAACGGCTGCGGTCTTCCTTCCGTCATTCCTTATCCTTGCCCTCGTGGTTCCGCACTTCGACCGGATGAAGGCCAACCCGTACTTCCAACGCGCCATGAGGGGCATCCTGGCCTCGTTCGTCGGCCTGCTGCTGGCAGTCACTATCAAGTTCGCCCTTGTCGTTCCGTGGTCTCCGCTCTCGCTGCTACTGGCCGGCGCAGCCTTCGTGGCGCTGATGCTCAAGGTGGAGGTGCCGTGGGTGGTAGTGCCGGGCGCGATCATCTCCGCGCTCGTGTTCCGGTAGGGGTGCGGCCTGGCTTTGAGTGACGTTGACGCCGAAGCGAAGCGGACAGCCCGCTACAGGCAGTCCATGCTCGCCACCGGCGAGAGCATGATCGGCCGGCGCGAACCAGAATGCCACGCGTAAACAGAGAAGGGGATAAGATGGAGATAGCGGACAGGCTAACGCATCTGCTGCCGCATTGGATTGAGCACAACGAGGCGCACGCTGAGCAGTTGTCGGAATGGGTCGTGAAGGCGCGGTCAGCGGGCATGGGAGAGATAGCTGATTCGATCAGCGCCGCTGCGGATGCGATGAGGCAGGCGAATGCGAGGCTGACCCATTCCAGGGTGGTACAGAAACGGGGAGCACCCCACTGCGGACCGTGCCTGGAGTACCACCTGGCGGAGGCGCGCGGGCT
>Ga0315281_10005176_pt1 | contig 18709 bp, 16 predicted proteins | sample YL17G07_0_MG_FD_204540 | JGI IMG/M metagenome (GOLD analysis project Ga0315281, IMG submission 204540) | Sediment microbial communities from Yellowstone Lake, YNP, Wyoming, USA - YL17G07_0 | ecosystem: Environmental > Aquatic > Freshwater > Lake > Sediment | place: USA: Wyoming | collected...
CGGCATGATCTTCGCGGTTTCCTTTTTGGTGATGAATTTCCAGTCTTATAAAAGCATCGTTTCAAGTGTGCTGAACCCCGAGGCTCAGGCTCAGGCAGAGCAGGTATTAACCAGTTCATCCACCGGAGCAGTACGTGAATCGCTGACCGTGCTTCCTGTGCTTCCCACCAAGCGGGAAGAGATGAAGCGTTTTACCTTTGTGGATTTCCCTGTGGCGCCTACGGACAATCGGATCATTATACCGAAAATCGGAAAAAGTGCCCCTTTGGTAGATATGTCAACCGAGTACATTTCTTCTGAACTCTGGAGCGGTCTGGAACAGCAGATTCAGGATGGGCTGCGTAAGGGTGTTGTACATTACCCCGGAACGGCTAAGCCGGGTCAGTATGGTAATGTCTTTATGACCGGACATAGTTCCTATTACCCGTGGGATGACGGCAAATTCAAGGATGTTTTTGCTTTGCTAGGCAGGCTGAAAGAGGGCGATGAATTTATGGTTTATTACGATCAGATCAAGTATGTATATAAAGTTACGGGTAAGCGTGAGGTTCAGCCCGATGAAGTGAACGTGCTGGAACAGCCTCAGGACAAGAAGATCGCGACTCTTATGACCTGTACCCCCGTTGGTACCACGCTACGCAGATTGATCATACAGGCGGAACAGGTGAGCTAATAAGCTTATAACGATTAGCAATTAGCTATTAACTATTAGGCTAATTGTTTAAAGTACGTACAAGATACATTGTACGGGATTTAACCTTGCTTAAAGTGACCCCTTTCCTCCCCAATTGGATTATCCTAAACCGAAGACACGATTCCCTAAAAGCCTGCGAGGATGTGTATCCTCGCCTTCGGTTCATTATACTTTCATGATTCCAATCACTTTCCGGAGCGCCTTCTGAATGACAGTCTCCTCCCCTGCTATGTCTATGGCCAGATTCACCAGGGCAAGGGGCGTAATATCCTGCTGGTCCTTGAGTTTTTTGGTCTGATCGACCATGTTGCCTAAATTGTTGGCATAAATGAAGGCCGCTTGGGGGATACGGGTGAAATGAAGCTTTTTGTACCATTTGCTGTTGTTCAACGCCTCTTTTATTTCGGGTAGGTGAGTTCCGCCTCCTGCCAGAAGAATACGGGAGGGCAGACTTTCAAGGTCCTTGAATTCTGACAGAGAGAGCACCACACCTTCGAGCCACACATCAATGTCACTCAAAATAATGTCGCTGATGATTTTTTTGGACTTTTGCTCCAAGCGGTCTGCCGTGTAGGCCAGTTTCAGCTTTTCGGCTTCTTCAAAGGAAATATTTAATTCTACCGCCAGCCTTTTGGTGAAGGTCCTTCCACCCAAAGCGAACATCTTGGTGCCCACGACTGAGCCTTTTGAAACCACGGCCATTTCGGTGGTTCCCCCGCCGATATCAATAAAAATCGCATTCACTTCCCCCTCTTCCCTATCCATACAGCGGGCGAGGGCGTATGGTTCAGACATGATGCCCAGAAGTTCTATCCCGAGTTCATCGGCAATGTTCTGAAGCGCGCTGTAATGTGCGATGGGTGAAAAGGAATTGAAAATCGACATCTCCACTTCCCTACCCTGAAACCCCAGCAGGTTGGTGACTTTTAGTCCGTCAATTTTTACCGTAAGAACGGCTGAATCCACCAGCTTGATGTCGATTTCAGGATAGCCAGTTTCTTCACTCATCTGTTTTCGGGTGTCCCCAAACGCTTTCCACTGAAGCTTATGAACGATGTTGCGAAGCTCGGAAAGGTTGATTTTTTCGTCTTTTTCCTCCCGTTTGTGTTTGATGGTGCTGGTGGCGCCTTTCACAAATTCTCCCGCAATCCCCATAATCATGCGACTGGGTTTCATGTCTGCTTCCTGGCTCGCTGAACGGATGGCTTCTTTGCAGTTTCCGACGACAGATCCGATATCGGTCACGACTCCGCTCTGAATATCACCCTGACGCTGGCCCACTTTTGCAAAGCCACGGATGACGGCGCGTTTGCCTATCACTTCGCCGTTGACGCTGTGCTTTTCTTCAATGCTAAAGACCACCGCTTTCACGATTTCGGATCCGATATCCAGGGCCAGAAGTGCCTCTTCCTGTTGTTTCTTTTTAAATAGTTTGATCATTTCCGGACTTGCTCCAATAAATCTAAGTAATATCTCCTCTCAAATTGATTCTGATTATATCCGAGCTCATGAAACATGGCTATCAGTTCTTTTTTCGCTTTTTCGACCAGCTTGGAATCTTTTACCACTTTCTCGATTTCGAGGTAGTATCCAAGGTCACGGATATGATTCAGTTCAATACTGAAGCCTTTGTAACGGTAGGTCAGGGATTTCTTGCTTTTGCTGATAAAAGGGCGGATTCCCAGTTTTGAGAGGAGTTTTTTCCAGCCAGTCGCGTCCCTTATTTCCCACTCCATTTCACAGTTGGCCTCAACCGACCCCTTCAGCGCCTTCTGTTTGATGGTAAAGATGATCTTTCCATCGACCTCACGGGTTCTTATATGAACCTGTTTCGTGTCCGCGTAGTAAGTGTCGTTTTTTTCTGTTTTATGAGGTTCTCCGGCCAATTTTTTCAGGGTTCCGACCAGACGCTTGCGCTCTGCATTGGTGATATGCACTTTAGCTTCCACTTCAAACATAGTTTCTAATTACAAAATTGAAAATTGAAGATTAAAAATTAGCTAAGGTATTTTAACATTTAAATAGGCTCAAAATAATTTTGTAATTTTGAATTTTGTAATTTTCTAATTATTTATATATCATTTCAGCACGGTTGATTCCCACGCCGATGAAATTGATGGGAACCCCAAGAATTTCTTCCAGTCTTTTAACATAGCTCTGGGCGTTTTTTGGAAGTTCTTTAAACGATCGGGCTCCGCTGATGTCTTCGTTCCAACCCGGCATTTCTTCGTAAACCACTTCCACATTCTGGAAATCTTCCAGAAGCGATGGTATGTACGATAACTCCTGTCCTTCCAACTTGTACCCCACACCGATCTTCACGGTTTTGAAACCCTTCAGAACATCCAGTTTGGTTAGGTTGATTACGTTGATGCCGTTATAAATGATGGAATCTTTGGCGACGACCGCGTCGAACCAGCCGCATCGTCGAGGTCTTCCTGTCGTGGCGCCGTATTCACCGCCCTGCTCACGCAGCATGTCCCCTTCCATCTGCCCAAGCTCCGTAGGAAAGGGACCCTCCCCCACTCGTGTGGTGTAGGCCTTCAGGATGCCGATGACGGATTCAATTTTGGTGGGTGCAATTCCAAGACCCGTGCTGGCTCCTCCGCTTGTGGTGTTGCTTGATGTTACATAAGGGTAAGTTCCGAAATCCACATCCAGATGTGTCCCCTGAGCGCCCTCGGCCAGTATGGTTTTACCCGCTAAATAGGCGGTATTTAAGTACTGACTGGTGTTGACGATCATGTCGGAGAATAACTCCACGGAATCTTTGTAATAATTGATTTCGGCCTCAATGTCGAATTCAAACCCGTAATCCTTCATATGCTTCTCGGCATTTTCCCGAAGCTTGGCGGCAAATCTATCGATGTTCAGTAAATCCCCTGCCCGGATTCCGCGTCGGGCAATTTTATCGGTGTAGCAAGGGCCGATTCCGCGTTTGGTGGTTCCCACTTTTTTATCCCCTTTGCTTTCCTCCTGCATGCGATCAATGATCTTGTGGTATTCAAAAAGCAGGTGGGCGCGGTCGCTTATTAGCAAGCGGTTACGAACATCGATTCCTGCCGCTTTCAGGGCATGGATTTCATCCAGTAAGGTGGGTATATGAACCACGGTACCGTTTCCGATGATGTTGATTTTACCCTCATGCAAGACGCCTGACGGAAGTAGATGGAAGACGAACTTGGAAGATTCTTTGCCGTTTTTAAAACAGATGGTGTGGCCTGCGTTGGCACCTCCCCCTGCACGGGCAATGATGTCGTACTTTTCGGCTAAAATATCGACTAGCTTTCCTTTGCCTTCATCGCCCCATTGCCCTCCTGCAATGTAAATAAGCTGTCCCAGCTTCCGGACAATTTCATCGGGCTTTCGGATGGTAATCGGCATGCTTAAAATAGTTAGGAGCCTCAAGGAGATTAGCAGAATCGCCTGAATGTTTCAAACCAATTTACTGTCGGAGGAGGATTAAGGATTAGGGATTAAGGAGTAAGAAGGCACTTTGTACTCGCTACAATGCACTCAGCATTTCTTTGAGCAGATTCACCGGAAGGCCCACAATGTTCCAGTAATCGCCTTCGATTTTCTTCACCCAATCCCCTCTTTCTTCAATCGTTAGGGCTCCGGAGCGGCCAACCCATTCCCCCGTCTCTAAATAGGCCTCAATTTCGGAATTACTGATATGACGGAAATGAATACGGGTTTTTTCGTGTTGAACAAATTTTTTGTTCAATTTTTGGCTCATCAGACAAAGGCCAGAGTAAACATCGCAGTAGGAATCTGAGTAGGCTTTCAGAATGGCCTTTGCTTCCGCCCGGTCTTTCGGTTTCAGAACGATTTTCCCGTTCTTTAACACCACAATGGTATCGCAGCCGATAATCCAGTTATCGGGATGCTTTTTCGCAATCTTTTCGGCTTTCCTCTGGGCAATGGATTTAGCAATGGCGAATGGCGTTTTAAGCCCGTCATGATGCTCATCAATGTCGGCAGGGATCGCCCGAAAAAAGATGCCTAAATTTTTCAGGATCTCTTTTCTTTGGGGGCTTTGGGAAGCCAGAATTATTTCAGATTTCTGATTTTTGATTTCTGATTGGATTGAAGATTTCATAAATAGAATTTCAAAATCACAAATCTCAAATCACAAATCGTGCTATTAGTTGCCAATCATCTTGATGACCTCGTTCAAGGCTCGGTTCATCTGTTCGTCCGTCTCGGTATTCGGATTGTCCGCTACCTGAATGTCCGGTGTAATACCTGCCTTATTGATATCAGTATTCAACGGAGTCAGCCACTTGGCCACCGTGATCTTCAGACTGGAGTTATCGATGAAGTAATTGACCTCCTGAACGGTTCCCTTTCCGTAGCTTGTTTCACCGACGATTTTACCGAAGCCGTAATCCTGAATGGCACCCGCCAGGATTTCGGAGGCGGAAGCACTGCCCTTGTTGGTAAGAACCACAATCGGGTAATCGCTCAGTTCGCCCTGACCCCCCTTGTTGTATTGAGTGTAATTGAAGTAGCTGTACTGGACGGTCAGTAATTCGGCACCTTTTTCGATTAGGTGTCCGAGAATAGAAACCGCTGTATCAAGAAGCCCACCGGGATTGTTGCGAACATCGATGATGATGCCCTTGATGTTGGAGCTACCGGCAATGATATCGGACACTTCGTCGAACTGTTTGCCGGCATTCTGGTTGAACTGGGTCAGCTTGATGACCATCACTTTTCCGTTTCCCTGCACATCATACGTCAGGGATTCTACCTTCACGACATCCCGAACGACCGTTATGACAACGGTTTCGCTATTCCTTCTTAGTGTCAGGCTAACGGTCGAACCCTTAGGCCCCTTGATTAGAGAGACCGCTTTTGTCAGATCCATTCCGGGTGTAATCTCCGTATCATCCACTTTAACGATCACATCGCCTGCTTTCACGCCGGCAAGCTCTGCCGGGCTTCCTACAATCGGACTGATGACGAGGATCTCCTTCGCGTCGTTCAGTCCGATGAAGGCACCGATACCTTCTATCTGACCGTCAAAATTGTCCGTAAAGGCCTGATTCTCCTCATGATCCATGTAGGTGGTATAAGGATCTCCAAGTTTCTCGGCCATGGCATGGAGGGCGGCATCGGCAACATCGTCTTTATTGATTTCATCCTTGTTGATGAAGGAATTGAATATCAGGTCCCAGGCGTTGATGATCTTCTCCAGTTGAGGATCCTGTGATTCCGAAGCAGATGCCTTGGTCGGCGAGCTTAAGTTCACCAGGTCCATTTTGTAGATCATGCGGGCCGCGTCTGCTCGGGTCACCCGTTGGTAGATGCCCACATAATCGGGACGTTCCGGTTTCATCAAATCGAATTCCAGGGCGCGCATGATGAGGGCCTGTGATATCTGATTTTTCTGAACATCGGTGTAGGGAATATCGCCCTTGTAGACTTTGGGGATCGGGATGCTCTGGGACTGAAATAGAAGGGTCAGGGCGTCAATGAGCGAAAGTTTTGCGTAGGGATCGATCGTTTCTTCTTTGCCGGACAAGATCCCGAGCCGGATCGCCTCGTTCAGGTAGGGGGCGTACCAGCTGTTTCCCTGGGTGTCGGAATATGGCAGTTTTACGGGTTCGGAATTCGGCTTAAATTCAGGGTTATTCAGAATAACCAGGTACTTGATGAACTCCGCCTTGGATACCAGGGTCTCCGGTTTGAAGTAGGCCGTGTCCTGGAAGACTCCGTTCCTTCTCAGGTAATCGATCGGATAAAAATCCTCTGAATCACGGGCGATATCCCGGTATTCGTGGATACTCGCGAAAGTGGGATTAGACAGGAGCATGATACTGAGCAGGAAGGCGGTCATCAATCTTTTCATGGTGGAGCGAATTAATTAGAAAAATAGCTTCATTACTATCCGGGAAGCTAACAAGCCACATAAGCTATGGAAGCTAACAAGAGGTTATAGTTTAATGCCAGGCACGGGGAAGTGCAAACACATTTCTTCCACTTCTTTTTTAATGGTGGCCAGCATCTTGTCATTTCCAGCATTCTGCATGACCTGATCTATCCAGCCGGCGATTTTTTCCATTTCAGTCTCTTGCATCCCGCGGGTGGTTACTGCAGGGGTCCCCATACGGATACCGGACGGGTCGAAGGGTGAGCGCGGATCGTTCGGAACGGTGTTCTTGTTCAGCGTGATACCCACTTTATCCAGAGCGGCCTGTGCCTCCTTTCCGGATATATTTTTGTTGGTGAGATCCGCCAGAATCAGATGAGTGTCGGTGCCGTCTGAGACGAGCTTGAATCCCCTCTTTTTCAGCTCCTCAGCCAGATGATGCGCGTTCTTTTTTACCTGCATGGCGTAAATCTTGAATTCGGGTTTCAGGGCTTCCTGAAACGCGATGGCTTTGCCTGCTATGGCGTGCTCATGCGGCCCGCCCTGAAGGCCGGGGAATACGGCTTTGTCGATGGCCTTGGCGAATTTTTCTTTGCACATGATAATAGCGCCCCGAGGCCCCCGCATGGTCTTATGGGTGGTGGTCATGACTACGTCAAAGGTGGGTACGGGTGAAGGTAGAACTCCACCTGCAATAAGTCCAGCCGTATGGGAGATATCGGCAACCGCGTAGGCCCCCACTTCATCAGCAATGCTCCTGAAGGCTGCCCAATCGATGTCCCTAGGGTAGGCGGTGAAGCCTGCCACAATCATCTTGGGCTTATGTTCCAGCGCGAGCTTTCTCACTTCATCCATATTCAGACGGCCCGTTGTCGTCTCTACACCATACTGAACAAAATTGTAGGCACGTCCGGAAAAAGCGATAGGTAGACCGTGAGTTATGTGTCCCCCGTGGTCCAGCTTTAGCCCCATCACCGTGTCCCCGAATTCCAAAAGGGCAAAATAGATGGCCGTATTGGCAGGACTGCCGGAATAAGGCTGAACGTTTACGTGTTCGGCACCGAAAAGTTCCTTGGCCCGTTCAATGGCAATGTTTTCTATCGTATCAATATTTTCCTGGCCTCCATAGTATCGTTTTCCCGGATAGCCTTCTGAATATTTGTTGGTTAAAATGGAACCGCAGGCTTCCAGAACCGCTTGGGAAACATAGTTTTCAGATGGAATGAGTTCAAGACCTTCGGACTGTCTTTTAGCCTCATTTAGCATAGCCTCATAGATCTTTGGATCCTGATTTTTGATGGTTTGATACATTTTTTGGAGGTTACTTTCTATTGGGAGCGGTGTAGATTTTCTGATCTGTAATGATCAGATCCACAGTTTCATCATAATCTGCTTTCGGCACTTCATCAAGCACCTGTTCACTGTAACAAAGGGCGATGCGGGGAACGGTCTTATTGGCTCCCAGGTACCTATCGTAGTAGCCCTTTCCCATTCCGATTCTGTTGCCTGCCGGGTCAAAAGCAACCCCGGGAACAATGATGAGATCCAGCTTTTTTTCGAAGCGCCTTGTTCCTGCGTGCTCCAGGGGCTCAGGAATATGATAGTTGTTCTGGGTCATCGTTTCAAACCCCGTGAAGGGAAGGGCCATCAGATTTCCTTCCGCATCCAGCTTAGGGAGGTATATCTTTTTCTCCGTGATCCATTTATTGATGAGCGGGATTGTGTCCACTTCCGATCCAAAGGCATAATAAAAAAGAATGTGGTCCGCATCCTGAAAGAGCTCCGTGTTCTCGAGTGAGCGCGAGATTGCGTGCCCTTTTAGGGCTCGAACTTCGGGGGCGAGGGAATTTCGCAGGTCCAGCGTTTTTTTTCTGATCTCTGTTTTTTGTTCCATAGATTTTTCGCGATAGCGTTATTCCATGATGTTCCCGAAGACTTCCTTCGCCATTTCAATCACGGATGCATCTACTCCCTTTTCCTTTCTTTCAACCTTCAGGTTCACTTTTTTTACCTCCAAATCCAGAGGAATCTTGGTTCCAAAAACTGTTTCCAGTGCCTTTTGTACCACGGCTTGGTTGGCTGCATTTGCAATCTTTTCCTTCAGAGAGCTGGAATTGAATCGCAGGTAAAGCTTATCGTTTTCGTAGCGCTCGGGTTCTGCGTCTACAAAGGCCATACGTACAAAGGGTGTTTCGATGTGATCGATAATCCTCTGCCAGTTCTGCTGAATGGCTTCCAAGGTGATTATGGGCTTCATCTGGACTCTTGGATCGGTTTCTTCCGGCCTTGTTGCTACGGTTTTATGAATGAGCGTTTCGGACGGTGCAGCTACTTTGTTGACTGTCGGTTCAATGTGGTACTGGCAAGCTTTCACAATGGCAATTTCAATCGGTAACTGCGGAATAATGGCCTGAGATATCTGCAGGCGGGCTTCGGAAAAACAATCGATGATATGAATGATGGTGTTTAGATCCTTAGCGACGTCGATGTTGATGAGCATCTGCTCACGCAAATGGGATAACAGTTCCGAAACAAACTGCTCCAGACTGTGTCCTTCGGCGTTGACCTGAGCCACGGTTTCAATGGCCTTCAGTGCATTACGACTGATGAGCTGAGTGAAAAATTTTTCAACGTGAATCGCGCTTCCCATGCCTAGATTTTCTGCCACTTTTTCAAGTTCTATCTTTTTATCGACGGCCATCTGTTCAAAGAGGCCGATGGCATCACGCAGTCCGCCATTTGCCACTTTTGCAATCAGACTCAGGGCCTGTGGCTCTGCTTTTATGCCTTCCTCTTTTGCGATTTCAGTCAGTCTCTTAACAATGTCTTCGTTGCCGATTCGTTTGAAATTGTATTGTTGGCACCGTGAAATGATGGTTTCAGGAATTTTGTGAAATTCGGTTGTCGCCAGAATGAAAAAGGCATGCTCAGGTGGTTCTTCCAGCGTTTTCAGGAGGGCGTTGAAGGCCTCTTTTGTGAGCATGTGGACTTCATCGATGATGTAGACCTTGGCCTTTGCCTGTGACGGATGGAAGACGATTTTTTCCCGGAGTTCCCGCATTTCATCGATACCGCGGTTAGATGCTGCATCGATTTCGATGAGGTCGACCAGACGGTTCTTATTTATGGCCTGACAGATGTCGCACGCATTGCAGGGCTCACTTTCACTGGTGAGTGCCGTGCAGTTGATGGCCTTGGCGATGATGCGTGCCAGTGACGTTTTTCCCGTACCGCGAGGACCTGAAAAAAGGTAGGCGTGTGTCATGACATGATTCCTGATGGCGTTCCTCAATGTTTCTGTGGCATGCTTTTGCCCGACCACGGTTTTGAAGTTCTGAGGCCTGTATTTTAAATAGAGTGACATCTGCTACGGGAGTAAGGAGTAAGGAGTAAGATCTACGCACTGGAATTTGATTATACGTCAGCCTCATTTTAAAGGCCATATTCTTTTGTTGCAATTCTTGGAATCGCTAGTAAGATTGAATGTACAATAATTATGGAATTTATGAAAAAAATTGCCTTTGGTATCTTTGCGACCCTTTTACTAACGGCCTGTGGGGGTCCTACAGACCTAGATCCCTATAAACTCGGGAAGGATGATGCGCCTGTTCTCATCCAGGAATTTTCGGATCTGCAATGCCCTGCATGCGGTGTCATCAGTCCTCAGGTTACCGATTTTGTTCTCAATAATCCTGATTTGGTCAAATTGGAATATTATCACTATCCGCTTCCCTATCATGAGTTTGCCTTTTTAGGGGCCGAAGCAGCGGAATGCGCCGGCGATCAGGGAAAATTCTGGGAGTTTGTCGGTAACACCTTTGCCAATCAGAATACCCTCTCCGAGGAATTTTATTATTCTCTGGCAAAACAACTGGGCTTAAATGAAGATCAGTTTAAGTCGTGCATTGATAACCACAATCACAAGGCAAAGATTCTGAGCCACATGCAGGAAGGCAAAAAGCGCGGGCTATCGGGAACCCCTACGTTGTACATTGGGGGCAAGGAGGTTCAGTTCACCGATCCCGCTACTTTTGAGGGGTATATAAAGAGTTTGGTGAAGTAACTCCCGGACTTGTCCTGGCGGGTGGCCGATTGCTTTTAGACCTCGCGCGTAGTTCGTACTCCGTGCGGAAATCCACGATGAGCATCTGGAATCGGGTACCTTCAAAGGTTTCGGCGAGCTCTTCGTCATCAATCATCAGCTCCTGAGTCGAATTCACAGGGGCACGAATGCCCAGAACAAGGCTCATGAACTCGGCCTGTTCATTCGGCTTTATTTTGTCCTCGGCGTAACGGTAGAGGTCGTTTTTCGGGTATTCTTTAACAGGCTGGATGGGTTCGGTCAATTTTGTTTTAGGTAAAAAGACGACGGGAAATATGCCAAATATATTCCTTTGTTGCAAGTCTAAATTTTCGATTTATCTCCGCTTCGGTTCCCCGCGGCTGTCCAGCAGTTTTTCCCTGTATTCAAGTTTAATGGGCGTACCTGCAAACGAGAATTTCTCGCGCAATCTGTTTTCGATGTACCTAATGTAGGAGAAGTGAAAGGCGGATTTCTTGTTCACAAAAATCAGGAAATGAGGTGGATCCACCTCCGGCTGGGTGATGTAGTAGATTCGGGGGTTGAACCTGCCTTTACCTGTCGGCCGATGTTCAATGATCAGTTGCTGCATGAACTGATTCAGCTTGGCGGTGGTGATTCTCTTCAACCGTTCGTCCAGAATGGCGTCGACCTGTCCGAAAATATGCCCGATGTTCTTTTTGGTTATTGCGGAGGTAAAGATGACCGGTGCCCATGGCAGGAACGAGAAGTTGTAGCGCAGTTTTCGGATGTAACTGTTCCGACGCGCTTCTTCGACTTCGGAGGCTTCATCCCGCTTTTCCTTCTCGGATTTTTTGGATTTGGATTTGCGAGCGTTTTCCTTCGAGTTTTTTACATTGTGGGTGGCTTTGCCCCATCGGTTATCGTCAGCTTTGGGTGTATCCTCTGAATTGCGTACACTCTCGATGACTTCGTCCGATGGGTCTTCGTCAGCGTTGGGTATATCCCACTTATTGGCTAGTATGAATAAGCCTTTTCCCGCATCCACGATGTAGTTTGCAATCGCCTGGTCTTGATGCGTGATGGGTTCGGAGGAATCTATAACCAGTAAAGCAACATCGCATCGCTCAATGGCGGCCATGGATCTTAAGGCACTGAATTTCTCGATTCCTGTTCCGGATTTCCCCGGTCGCTTTAAACCGGCTGTATCTATGAAATTGTATTTCTTCGTTCCGTGCATGATCTGTGAGTCTGTGGAATCCCGAGTTGTTCCCGGTGTACTTGAAACGATGAGTTTTTCCTTGTTCAGAATGGCATTAATGAGGGAGGATTTCCCCACATTAGGCTTTCCGACGAGTGCAATATTGGCGTAAGTCCTTTCTTCTGCAAGCAGGGTCCTGTAAGCGGGATCCTTTTTAGTGATGAAATGCTTACTCTTAAGGCCCTCAGTGATTTCCCACAGTAAGGTATCCATGCCGGTTTTATGGAGAGCAGATACTTGGCGGGGTTCCCCTATGCCTAAAACGTAAAGTTCGGCCAGTTCGGATTCATCCAGAGGCCTATCGCACTTGTTTGCAATAAGAATGATCGGTTTATTGCCCGCCTTTTTCCGAAGTAAGCCGGCGGCCGTGAAATCTTCCGCCGCGAGAGGCTGGTGGCTATCCACCACAAAAAGGATCAGATCCGATTCGTCGATGGCGACGCGTGTCTGAAGCTGCATGTCATCTTCAATCGATGAATTCCCTTTACCGAATTCAAGTCCGCCTGTATCCACTAGAAAGAAATCGATGAGGGGGTGATTCACCTTATGAAAAAGCCTGTCCCTTGTCGTTCCCGATTCACTGGCTGTTATGGCTATCCTGCGACCTGATATGTTATTAAAAAGCGTCGATTTTCCTACATTGGGCCTTCCGACGATCGTCACGATCGGGATTTTCATACAATTTGGATTGAAGAATAGAGATCTGTTCACTCTAATAGAGCAACCGCGGATCTATTATTCGTTGATCACAAGCAATTAGACACTATAGAACTGTTCTTTCTGCCTGATCTTGCGGTAATTGTCCCGTTTGATAGCCGCCTTACGAACCACCCGTTTTCGGGTATCGTGAGCATGGTACTTGCTGTGCTTGGTATCCATGATGATACGGCTTCGCTGCACCAGCTTTTTGAAGCGACTTATTAGTCGCTCGTTTGACTCATTTTGCTTTTTGACAGCGTAAATCATGGATTCTCCTCTTTTATAATAAAATTAAAGCCATATATTTATAGCGAAATGAAGCGGCTTATGCAAGTCTTTTTCTTTTATTCCACAAATTCCCAGTCGGGAAACATCGCCGCCGTGCCTATCGCATTGCTCTTTTCATCCTGAACCGTCCATATTTTGGCATCCTTTATACGGAACCGGGAGCCGTTTTTGGCAATCCGTATACCTGTGTACGGGTAAACAAGTCCTTCTTGATTGACCCGTGCAAGGATTTTCGCCCGTTCAGAGCACAGTTTCGCCTCAACGGTCGTCTGGGACGGAGTTCCGACAAACTCATCGAAACGCATACCCCAAAGCTTGAGTGCCTGGGAATTGCCGTAATTCAGAAGGGGCTCAGCCTGTGTTCCGTGAGAAAGGATGGCGTTGCGGTTGGTATAGATCCATTCTGCAAGCTCCTCGTCCTTTTTCTCTTCAAGTGCCAGCTCGTAAATGGGTATGCTCTTGAGGCTGACAAGACTTTCGATCATGCGTCTTGAATGAATAACAGCAAATTCGCGATTATCGGGTGAAAGGGCTTTCCAGCTTTCGGGTTGATGGTTCATGGTCTTTTCTTTATTAAGTGGAGTATTTTACCCATTTATTCGCAAAAGTCCAGACCAGTATGCTAGTATATCCTGGTAATAAATCTTAAAATTAAAAATATGGGATTCATGGACCAGGCAAAAGATATGTACAAGCTTCAGAAACAGGCAAAGGAGTTAAAAGCCACGCTGAAGAATATTCATGTAGAGGCGGAAGCCGACGGGGTTACTATTGTTGTTACCGGCGAGCAGAATTTTATTGAATGTACTATTTCCGAGGCCATTGCGGGAGACACGAAGAAGCTGGGTAAGGCCGTTGTCGAAGCCGCCAATAAGGCCGTTAAGAAATCCCAAGAGATCGCTGCAGAGAACATGAAGGCGGTGATGGGAGATTTCGGAGGGATGTTCGGAAAATAATTTTATATTTTTGTAGTGGCGCGATTAATCACGCCACTACTTCATGAATGAAAAAAATTGTTTACCTCCTTCTTGTCGGCGGAATTCTAATAGTCTTTTACGGGTACCGGCTCTATTCCGATTCTTTTAACTATTCCCTCAATCCTGCCAGCGAGGATCGGGTGGTCATAGATATTGAAAAAGGCGCTTCGGCCAGCCGGATCGCCGAGTTGTTATCGGAAAAGGGACTTATTAAGAATGAGTTCATGTTCAAACTCTATTTAAAACAGCATGAACTTCAGAGTCAGCTTAAGGCCGGCCGTATCGTCTTCCAGCAGAACTACCGTTTATCTGAAATCGTGGATGCTCTAATTCAAGGGGGCAGTTCTGAGATTGCAGTAACACTGCTTGAGGGCTGGACGGCCAGTCAAATCGGAGAATATCTGGAATCCAAAGGGCTGACCACGAAGGATGCCTTTATGAACTGCATTAAGTCCTGCAAGTTTGATTTTGATTTCTTGCCTGAGGGCTACCTTGAAGGTTACCTGTATCCCGACACTTATTTTGTCGATCTGGACTCTTACACAGATCAGGCCTTTATTAATCGCCTCATTTCAACTCTTGAGCTGAAACTGACTCCGGAAGATATGGAGGCTATTAATAAATCCGATTATAGTTTTGAGGAAATCATGATCATGGCTTCCATTGTGGAACGTGAGGAGCGGAACGCCGATGAACAGCCGACGGTTGCGGGCATTCTTTGGAACCGCTATGACGCAGGTCAGGGGCTGGGAGCCGATGCGACGGTGCTTTATGCTCTAAATAGAACCTCCGGCGGACTGACTTATGACGATCTGCAGATCAATTCGCCCTACAATACCCGAAAATACCGGGGGCTTCCTCCTACCCCTATTTCAAACCCCGGACTGTCGAGCATCCGTGCTGCCATATACCCCGAAAGAACCGATTACTGGTATTACCTGCATGACGCTGAGGGGCAGGTGCATTACGCCAGGAGTCTGGATGAGCACAGCGCAAATAAGCAGAAATACATCTATTAGCGATTACGGCTGATAGGTGATTTTGATGGTAGCACAGCCCGACTCAGTATCGTTCTGTTCAGCGCAGATGGAATAGCTGTTTTCTCCGATGCTGAGCTGGACGGTCTTTCTCCATTCCTCAGAACCGGGAATATACTCGCTCAGTGTGGCACCGTTGATCTTTACTGCGGTAGCCCATTTTCCGACTGTTCCGCCGATAACCACCTCATTCAGGCTGGTGGAGTAGGTTCCAGTGGCGCTTGGCATAGTGATGGTCGGAGCTGAGGCAGATCCGCTAGCGACATCGATGGTGATGCTGGCTTTACCCAGGACCTTTCCATCGGCGTCGTAGGCGGTTGCTTCGTAAGTATTTTTTGCTCCGATTTCAAGGTTTCCGAAAGTCGAGCTGGCCTTGTAGCTGAACGTGGCGGAACCTGCCACATACTTTGATAGCGTGTAATCGTTCACCACCACTTTGACCGTCCCTGAAGGGACGCTTCCTTGGATTTCAAAAGCGGTATCGGAGGTACTGAAGCTCTTGCCATCGTTGGGTGCGGTGATACTGACTCCTCCTGTGGATTCGGCTACAGGAAGGGCATCAGCCTTTTCTTCTGTCGTTGTAGTGGTGGTTTCTGGCTTAGTATCAGAATTATCAACCGTTTCTTGCTCCAGGGTCAGTGTCAGAGTCGTTGATACACTTCTGTTGCCCGCCTTATCCTCGGCGTACATGATGTATTCATTGTCCCCGACCTTCAGGTTTCCGAAGGCGAGCTTTGCGTAATACTCAAAAGTGCCGCTGCCCGGGACATACTTCCCCAGCTGATAGTCATTCACAATGACGGCAAAAGTGTCTTTTGAAACTGTACCCTTGATCACTTGCTCTACATCATCCACGGTTATACCGGTCTCACCCTCAGTTGCGGTCGGATCGGTGACTTTCGGAGCTTCCGGAGCCTGGGAGTCCATTGTTATGATGAGAGGATCGATTTTGCTTCTGCCTGCATCAGTTTCAGCCTCCACATTAATAGTGTTCTTACCCTCGATTAACGCGACCGAGCTGACCGTCCATTTGTTATCCGCAAGGCTTGCCTTCTTTCCATTCACATAAATACCGGATACCTTTTCGGAGTCATAGGTACCGGATACGGAAATGGAGGATTCATTCGTTTCAGAATCGTTGGATGGCTTAGAAATGGCAACCAGACGGTCGGGATTGATGGTTTCAACATCCGCTTCAGTTTCGGTCTGGAGCGCATTTTCCTGTGTGGTTGGTTCCCCATAGCCGGAATACCCCCCCGAAGTAAGATTGCTATCAGGTTCTTCAAAACCGTTAATCATTCCGTCTTTCTGGCGATTCCATCTATACCAGCCGGATTTCTTGAAGGCATCATCGAGGGCAAAAAGGATTTCAGGATTTTTTCCCTCCTGAATTTGGGTTAACACCTCGGGCGTGATAACAATCTGCTGCCCGACCCCCAAATTGACCGTCTTTATGATCTCGTCCTCTGCCTTTATTCCGATTTGGGCAGAACCGCTCATTACATACACTCCACCTTCAGAGGTGACATTCAGAGTTGCCCCAACGGAATCGACGGTAAGAAGATCGGTGACAATAGCAAAACTGGAATCAGGATTCGCTGTCGGCTCGATTTTCGCCCATACCTGCCCGCTTGAGAGTGCGATTTCAGTCTGAGTGGCTTCCGCCTTCTGCTTTATCTTTGAAAATTCCAGCTCGGAATCCTTATCCATGCGGACTAGGCTTTTATCCGGGAAGGTAAGAGTTACCCGTCCGTCGCCTCCTGTCTTAATGCGTTCACCGGAATACAGATTGATGTTGTCGGGTGCATTTTTCCATTCGCTGCTTGAAACGGTCATGGCCTTTGCGCTGCCGGCTTCGATATTCAGAAAGACTTTCTCGTTTGGTGAGCTGGCGCTGCCGCCCAGAAAGGCGCTGTTCAGGGCTCTCCAGCCGAAAACCACAATACCGATCAGAATCAGTATAATAATGAAAGGCATCAGATATGCTGTGGCCTTTTTCTTGGGCTGAGTCCGATAATAAGTGTTGTTGTTCATAGTCTCTGTACTTACTAATGGGTGAACTAATGGGTGAACTTATAGGGGTTCCAATCGATCCCCAATTAGTTCTCCAGCCGTAGGCTAGATCACCAATTAGTTCTTTAATAATAGACCCCGTAGATTATACTCAAATACGCTTTTGTTTGTCAATTTGGCAAAGCGTCACTATAATGCTTGAGTCCTTAAGGAACAGGATCTGCCATGCTTAATAAGCTTATAACCCGCATAATCGGCGATTACAATGAGAAGGCTATCCGAAAGAAGCAGCCAGTTGTAGCAGAAATAAATAAGAAGGAAGCTGAATATCAGGCTTTATCCGAAGAACAGCTCAAGGCCAAGACGGATGAGTTTTTTCAGCGGATCCAGAAGGGTGAATCCCCGGACGATCTTTTAGTCGAAGCGTTTGCGGTCGTTAAGAATGCCTGTCGGCGCCTTTGCGGTAAAAAGTTTCCCTTAGGTAAAGAAGAAAAGCTCTGGGACATGATCCCGTACGACGTTCAGATGCTCGGTGCAATCACCCTGCATGAGGGGAAGATTTCTGAAATGAAAACGGGTGAAGGAAAGACCCTTGTGGCTGCGTTGCCGCTTTACCTGAACGCCCTCGCGAAACGCGGAGTTCACTTGGTGACGGTGAATGATTATCTGGCCAAACGTGACTCGGAGTGGATGGGCCTGCTTTATAGGTATCTGGGTCTATCGGTCGGCACTATTATCCACGGACTGTCACCGGCTGAAAGAAAGGAGGCATACGCTGCGGATATTACCTATGGCACCAACAATGAATTCGGCTTTGATTATCTGCGGGATAACATGGTCACTTCCGTGGATGCCCGCGTACAGCGTGAACGGTACTACGCCATTGTGGATGAAGTGGATTCGATTCTAATTGATGAGGCGCGCACTCCGCTTATTATATCTGCTCCTGCTGCAGAATCGACTCAGAAGTACTATCAGTATTCAAAACTCATCGTTCAGCTGAAGAAGGATGAGCACTATGTCATTGATGAAAAAGGCCGAACGGCCACACTTACAGAAGATGGCATCGCTATGATGGAACAGCTTCTTGGGGTCGAGAATATCTACACAGATGCAGGATTTCTAGAGGTTCATCACATTGAACAGGCACTTAAAGCTCAGGCCATATTCAAGAAGGATACGGATTATGTTATCAAGGATGATGAAGTCATCATTGTGGATGAATTCACCGGACGTCTCATGCCCGGGCGGAGGTACAGTGATGGACTCCATCAGGCCATTGAAGCCAAGGAATCGGTTGAGGTAAAACGGGAGAGTCGGACTCTGGCAACCATCACCTTTCAGAATTACTTCCGCCTGTACGAAAAGCTATCAGGCATGACGGGAACCGCCAAGACCGAGGAGGAGGAATTTTATAAGATCTACGGCCTTGATACGATGGTTATTCCGACCAACCGTGATGTCAGCCGAATTGACGAGACTGACCTTATTTTTAAATCAGCCAACGGAAAGTGGAAAAATGTCATCGAGTCAATCAAGGGTTATCATCAGACCGGACAACCGGTTTTAGTCGGAACCATATCGGTTGAGATCTCGGAAATGCTTTCTAAGCTGCTTAAAATAGCCGGTATAAAGCATGAGGTGCTCAATGCGAAGCATCACGAGCGCGAAGCGGAAATCATTTCCATGGCGGGTCAAAAGGGTGCCGTTACCATTGCCACCAATATGGCGGGCCGAGGTACAGATATCAAGCTGGGTGAGGGCGTGACTGAATTGGGAGGTCTTGCCATCATCGGTACCGAGCGTCACGATTCACGGCG
>Ga0315281_10005177_pt1 | contig 18707 bp, 19 predicted proteins | sample YL17G07_0_MG_FD_204540 | JGI IMG/M metagenome (GOLD analysis project Ga0315281, IMG submission 204540) | Sediment microbial communities from Yellowstone Lake, YNP, Wyoming, USA - YL17G07_0 | ecosystem: Environmental > Aquatic > Freshwater > Lake > Sediment | place: USA: Wyoming | collected...
TCATCACCCCCGTGGCCATGGACGAGGGCCTGCGCTTCGCCATCCGTGAGGGCGGTCATACCGTGGGTGCGGGCAGAGTCATAAAGATAGAGAGATGAGAGTAATAGTCACGATGGCCTGCACCGAGTGCAAGCGCCGCAACTATACGACAAAGAAGAGTAAGACGAACGATCCCGACAGGATCGAGTTCAACAAGTACTGCAAGTGGTGCAGGAAGCATACCCTGCACCGTGAGACGCGGTAGGGGGGAACCGCAGGCCTGTAGCTCAACTGGCAGAGCGCCGGTCTCCAAAACCGGAGGTTGGGGGTTCGAGTCCCTCCGGGCCTGCCACAAGAATCATCGTGGGGTGACCCGCGACTTGGTTTAAAGAGGTAAAAATGCTCAACAGACAGCTGAGGAGAGTCCAGGAAAAAAGCAAGACCCCGGCCCAGAAGCAGAGGTCGGTCGCGCAGCGCAGGAAAGCGGCCGAGAAAAAGAAGGCCGAGAAGAAGGGCATCTGGGAAAGGATCGTGCAGTTTTTAAAGGACGTTCGCATCGAGATGAAGAAGGTCATCTGGCCGAGCAGGAGCGAGGTGCTGAACTACACCATCGTCGTGCTTGTGACCGTTACGGTGGTCACGACCTTCATCCTCGTTCTCGACCTGGTACTGTCCAAGTTGCTTCAGCTAATAACCTGAGCTTCGCTCATCCGGAGGAGAGATGATTCGCAGGAAAGGTGAAAGGTGGTACGTAGTACACACCTATTCCGGATACGAGAACAAGGTCAAGAACAACCTTGAGCATCGCATACAGTCCATGCACATGGAGGACAAGATATTCGATGTCGTGGTTCCGGTCGAGGACGTGCTCGAGTACAAGTCCGGGAAGAAGCAGTTGATCCAGAAGAAACTCTTGCCCGGCTATCTCCTTGTGCGCATGAAGCTCGATGACGATTCCTGGTACGTGGTCAGGAACACGCCCGGAGTTACAGGGTTTGTGGGCACCTCTGCGAGGCCGACACCGATCTCGACCGACGAGGTCGACAGGATTCTTGCCCGCCAGAAGGCGGAGAGACCCGTCGTCTCGGCGGAGTTCGCGGAAGGTGAAGGCGTGAAGGTGGTCGAGGGCCCGTTCGCCGACTTCACGGGCATCGTGAGCGAGGTAAGCCTCGACCAGAGCAAGCTGAAGGTCCTCGTGTCGATTTTTGGAAGGGAAACACCCGTCGAGCTCACTTTTGAGCAGGTGACCAAGCTTTAGGAAGGGGTCTCTAATGGCCAAGAAAGTGATGACAGTCATAAAGCTGCAGATCCCGGCCGGGCAGGCCAACCCGGCTCCACCCGTCGGGCCCGCGCTGGGCCAGCACGGCGTAAACATAATGGAGTTCTGCAAGGCATACAACGCCCAGACCATGAACCAGCTGGGGCAGATCGTCCCTGTCGAGATCACGGTCTACGAGGACCGCTCGTTCACGTTCGTTACCAAGACACCGCCCGCCTCGAGGTTACTCCTGGAAGCCGCGGGGCTCGAGAAGGGAAGCGGTGAGCCCAACCGCGAGCGTGCGGGCACTATACCGCGTGACAAGGTCCGCGATATCGCAAAGCAGAAACTCCCGGACTTGAACACCGATGACTTGGACGCCGCCGTCCGCATCATAGAAGGGACCGCGCGCAGCATGGGGCTCGAGGTGGTCGAGCCGGGAAGTCCAGATCTAGATCAAGCGAGTGAGGTTTAGCTTTGAAGAGGAGAAGTCGCGCTTACAAGGAGAAAGCAGAAAAAATGGAGGCCGACAGGCTTTACACACCGCATGAGGCCGCAAGCCTTGTAAAGGAGCAGTCAAAAGCCAAGTTTGACGAGACGTTCGAGGTCGCGATAAGGCTCGGCGTGGACCCCCGCCGCGCGGACCAGATGGTCAGGGGGACGGTCATGCTGCCAAAGGGCACGGGCAGAGAAGTAAAGGTGGCGGTTTTCGCCCAGGGCGAGAAGGCGGCGGGGGCGGAAAAGGCCGGGGCGGATTTCGTGGGGGGCGAGGATCTCATCGAGAAAGTTCAGGGAGGCTGGACCGGGTTCGATACCGCGATTGCTACCCCTGACATGATGAGCATGGTCGGAAGGCTGGGGAAGATACTCGGCCCGCGGGGGCTCATGCCTAACCCCAAGAGCGGCACAGTGACCTTCGATATCGAGAAAGCCGTCCGTGACAGCAAGGGTGGAAGGCTCGAGTACAGGGTCGACAAGCAGGCCAACATACACCTCGTTTTGGGGAAAACCTCGTTCTCCGTTGAGGACATACTGGAGAACTACCAGTCGGTGCTGGAGGAAATCATCCGAGTAAGGCCGGCCGCGGCCAAAGGTCGTTACTTGAAGAGCATCACGTTCTCAAGCACCATGGGGCCCGGCGTCACCGTCGACCCTTCCCTTACCAGGGATTTGATGCCCGAGAAGGTGGCGACCGAGAGCTGATTTTGACAGGAGAAGTCCCGTCTGCTAGAGTCTGAATCCGCGAAAGAAAAGAACAGAATACGTGCCTGAGACAGCAGGTGCCTTTTGGCTTAATGAGATTACCTGCCGAGGCAGAACACGGCCTCGTCTGGGGCCTTTTATTTTGGAGGGGCTCACTTGCCGAGCCAGGAGAAAAAAGAAAAAGTAAAGCAACTCAAGTGGTGGTTCGAGAAAGCGGATTCACTTCTGATCCTTCACTACAAGGGGCTTACGGTTTCGGAAGCGAACGAGCTTCGCGGCGTCCTGAAGGACTACGATGTAGACATGCGGGTGCTCAAGAACACACTGACCCGCATTGCCCTTTCAGGCACGGCGCGCGAGAGTCTCGTCCCGTTCGTCGATGGGCCCATCGCGGTCGTCTTCGTAAAGGGTGAAGCGGCGGGTGTCGCGCGAGCAGTGCGGGAGTTCTGCCGGGGACGAAGCGACCTGTTCTTCCAGGGCGGGATGATCGGGGATATGGTCCTCTCCGCCGAGCAGGTGAGCAGTATAGCCTCGTTGCCGTCAAAAGAAGTCTTGCTGGCCCAGGCGGTCGGCCGGGTTGCGAGCCCGCTGTCCGGACTTGTGGGCGTTTGCGCGGGGCCCGTGAGGAAGATGCTCGGGGTCCTCGCAGCGCTTGTCGAGAAGAAGGAAAAAGAGCCGGCGGCGGCTTAGGGACCAGAGAATAAGAAGCCATAGGTACGTGCAGAAGAGGTGATCGTTTTGGCAGAGAAGTTGACCCCGCAGGAAGTGCTTGAGGCCATAGAGTCGTGGACGGTCCTTGAGCTTTCCGAGTTTGTGAAGGCCGCCGAGGAGAAGTTCGGCGTGACGGCGGCGCCCGTTGGAGTCGCTGCGGCGGCGCCGGCGGCTGCCGAGGCCGCGGCCCCGGAAGAGGAGAAGGTGCAGTTCGACGTCATACTCATCTCTGCCGGGGAGAAGAAGATCCCCGTCATAAAAGAGGTCAGGGCTGTCACGAATCTCGGGCTGAAGGAGGCCAAGGCGCTGGTCGAGGAAGCGCCCATGCCGGTCAAGGAAAAAGTGGGCAAGGAGGAGGCGGAGGAGATCAAGAAGAAGCTCGAGGATGCGGGTGCCTCCGTAGAGTTGAAATAGTCAACGCAAAACGGGGTCAGACCACTTTTGTTGCATTACAGGAGATGACTAGCACCGGCATCAGAATGCAACAAAAGTGGTCTGACCCTTTTCTTGCAGAAAAATTGTTGACCTATGTACCAATATTTGGTACTATCTAAGGTTGCATGAATGAATGCCTAAAGTAGCCCGAGGATAATGTTTGTAGATAAATCTGGCTGGTCTTTTTAATAGGGGGGATTTTTTTGTCCGTTGCACTTAAAGGAAAGCGTAAGCGCCTGACTTTTGCCAAAATCCCTGAGGTACTCCCCGTACCTGACCTTATCGCCATCCAGAAGGAATCGTTCGAATGGTTCTTAACAGATGGTCTTGCGGAGGTATTCAGGGACATCTCTCCCATAGAGGACTTCACGCAGACCATGGCGGTGGAGTTCGGCAAGCACTTCTTCGGGGACCCCAAGTTCACCGTTGAAGAGTGCAAAGAGAAGGACATGAACTACGCCGCGCCGCTCTTCGTGGAGGTCCGGCTCATCAACAAGGAGACCGGAGAGATCAAGGAGCAGTCGGTGTTCATGGGTGATTTCCCCCTCATGACCGACAAGGGGACGTTCATATTCAACGGTACCGAGAGGGTGGTGGTCAGCCAGCTGGTGCGGTCCCCCGGTGTTTATTATGACGTGGAGGTCGATAAAGAGACCGACCGGGTCCTCTACACGGGTAAGGTGATCCCTTCCAGGGGCGCCTGGCTGGAGCTCGAGATCGACAAGAAGGACACGTTAGGGGTCCGCATCGACCGGAAGAGGAGGCAACCGGTGACGGTCCTCCTCAAGGCGCTGGGCTACGTGGACAACGACCAATTGGTCGAACTCTTCGACGGTGCCGAGTGCATCAAGGCAACTATCGAGCGGGATCATACAGTCACCAAGGAAGAGGCCCTCGTAGACATCTACCGCAAGTTGAGGCCGGGTGAGCCGCCCACCGTTGAAAGCGCGAAAGGCCTGCTCGAGAACCTCTTCTTCAACGAGCGTCGCTATGACCTCGCCAGGGTCGGCCGTTACAAGCTCAACAAGAAGCTCGGCCTCTCCGTTCCGCTTAACGTTACGGTACTCACCCGCGAGGACATCCTCGAGGCCGTCCGTTATATCGTTAACCTCAACGAGGGAAGGGGCGGGAGCATTGACGACATCGACCACTTCGGCAACCGCCGGGTGCGAACGGTCGGTGAGCTGATTCAGAACCAGATCAGGATAGGACTTTCGCGCATGGAGCGCGTGGTGCGGGAGAGGATGACCACACAGGACATCGACAGCATAACACCGCAGACCCTTATGAACATCCGGCCCGTGGTGGCTGCGATAAAAGAGTTCTTCGGGTCGAGCCAGCTGTCGCAGTTCATGGATCAGACGAACCCGCTCGCGGGGTTGACACACAAGAGGAGACTCTCCGCACTCGGCCCTGGAGGGCTCTCACGTGAGCGTGCCGGTTTCGAGGTGCGCGACGTGCACCCTTCACACTACGGGAGGATGTGCCCGATAGAGACGCCTGAAGGTCCGAACATCGGCCTCATCGGCAACCTGTCGACCTACGCGAAGATAAACGAGTTCGGTTTTCTGATGACCCCTTACCGCGAGGTCAAGAAGGGCGTCGTCACCGACAAGATCGTTTACCTCACGGCTGATGAAGAGGACAACTTCGTCATCGCGCAGGCTAATGCTCCTCTGACGGGCAAAGGCAGGTTCAAGTACGACCGCGTGCTATGCCGGGCCCCCAAGCTGGGCGAGGAAGTATCAACGGTTGAAGCGAAGCTGGTCGACTACATGGACGTGTCCCCCCGACAGACCGTGAGCGTGGCAACCGCTCTCATCCCGTTCCTGGAACACGACGACGCGAACCGCGCGCTTATGGGGTCAAACATGCAGCGGCAGGCGGTACCCCTCATCAAGCCGGAAGCCCCGCTCATCGCCACCGGTATGGAGTTCCGGGCCGCGAAGGATACCGGCGACGTCGTCTCGGCAAAGTCGTCCGGTACGGTCAATGCTGTTGATTCAAAGAGCATAGAGATAAAGACGAGAAACGGGAAGAAAGAGGTGTACGAGCTCCACAAGTTCGGGCGCTCGAACCAGGGTACCTGCATAAACCAGCGCCCCGTCGTGGCTGAGGGGGAGCGCGTGGTGAAGGGCCAGGTCGTCGCCGACGGGCCATGCACCGAGGAGGGAGAGCTTTCCCTGGGCCGAACCCTCCTTGTGGCGTTCATGCCCTGGGAGGGATACAACTTCGAAGATGCCATCGTGGTCAGCGAGCGCCTGGTGCACAACGACGTGCTCACCTCGATCCATATCCAAGAGCACGAGGTGGAAGCCCGCAGCACGAAGCTCGGAGATGAGGAGATAACTGCGGACATCCCCAGCGTCCAGGAGGAGGTGCTGAAGGACCTGGATGAGTACGGGGTTATTCGCACAGGGGCGAAGGTCAAGGCTGGAGACGTGCTCGTGGGGAAGGTGACGCCCAAGGGTGAGACCGAGCTCACCGCGGAGGAAAAACTCCTGCGGGCCATATTCGGCGAAAAAGCGCGGGAAGTGAGGGATACTTCTCTCAAGGTTCCGCACGGTGAGTCCGGCAAGGTGATCGGCGTAAAGGTTTTCTCCCGTGAGAACGGGGATGAGCTCTCCCCCGGAGTGAACGAGCTTGTCCGAGTCTACGTCGCCGAGCGGCGCAAGATCCGGGAGGGAGACAAGCTTGCCGGGCGGCACGGCAACAAGGGAGTCATATCCAAGGTCCTCCCGATCGAGGACATGCCTTTCCTGGAAGACGGGACTGCCGTTGACATAGTGCTCAACCCGCTCGGAGTTCCCTCCCGAATGAATATAGGCCAGATACTCGAGACCCATCTGGGCTGGGCCGCCAACGAGGGATTCGACGGGCAGAAACCTGTTTATATAAACACCCCGGTCTTCGATGGCGCGACCGAGATGGAAATAGTCAAAACGCTTAAGAGGGCAGGCCTTCCGGATTCAGGCAAGGCCCGCCTTTTCGACGGCCGCACCGGTGAGACTTTCGATGCAGAGGTCACGGTAGGCTACATATACATGATGAAACTCATCCACCTGGTGGATGACAAGATACACGCGAGGTCTACGGGTCCGTACTCGCTGGTTACCCAGCAGCCCCTCGGTGGCAAGGCCCAGTTCGGCGGCCAGCGCTTCGGAGAGATGGAGGTCTGGGCGCTCGAGGCCTACGGCGCCGCTTACGCACTGCAGGAACTGCTGACGGTCAAGAGCGACGACGTCGTTGGCCGTGTCAAGGTCTACGAGGCCATAGTCAAGGGTGAGAACATACCGGAACCGGGCATTCCGGAGTCTTTCAAGGTCCTGATAAAGGAGATGCAGTCCCTGGGCCTGGATGTCGGGGTGTTCTCCGAGGAGGGCAAGGAGATCGAGATCCATGAGCCGGAGGAGGATGTATTCCGTACCGCCGAGGAGCTCGGGCTCGACCTGCGGACCAATCAACCGTACGCGGGCACCGAGGAAGACGAAAACGGATCGCGGATACCCTTCTACAGGAGGTAGATTTGCTCGACGTCAATGATTTCAGCAGCATAAGGATCGGGCTCGCCACTGCCGAGCAGATCAGGAGCTGGTCGAACGGAGAGGTGAAAAAACCGGAGACCATAAACTACCGGACGCTCAAGCCCGAGAAGGAGGGCCTCTTCTGCGAGAAGATATTCGGGCCCACCCGTGACTGGGAGTGCTCCTGCGGCAAGTACAAGAAGAGGGTCCGCTTCAAGGGCATGATCTGCGAGCGGTGCGGTGTCGAGGTAACAAGGTCCAAGGTCAGAAGGGAGCGGATGGGCCACATAGAGCTCGCCGCCCCCGTCTCCCACATCTGGTTCTTCAAGGGTGTGCCCTCGCGCATGGGGTACCTTCTCGATCTCCCGTCGAAGAGCCTGGAGCGAATTCTGTACTTCGCCTCCTACGCGATAATCGATGTCAAGAAAGACAAGAGGAAGAAAGACCAGTCCATGCTCTCGGGGCGCCTCGGCGTGGAGATCGGCGAGCTGGAGGCGGAACGGGAGGAGCGCTTCCGGGAGATGGAGGACCGCCTGGGCGACAAACAAACCGAGGAGGAGAAGGAGCTCGACAAGAGGGTCAAGGAACTCGAGGCCGAGAGGGACAAGCAGGTAAACGCCGTAAACCGTGAGTCCAAGAAAAAGGCTGCCGAACACTCCAAGACCAAAGAAGAGCGCATTGCGGATCTCCAGAAGCAGTACCAGACAAAGATAGACAGGGAAAACACTGCTTACGACAAAAAGGTTAGGAAACTCACCGAGGCTCTCGACAAGGAGAAGGCCGAGCTGAGAGAACAGGTCGATGTGCAGATCGAGTACTTGAAGGAGCTGTTCGATGATTTCAAGAAGCTCGATGCGAAGCGGCTCATCGACGAAGACCAGAAATTCAGGGACCTGCGCGAACGTTACGGGGACTACTTCAGAGGAGGCATGGGAGCCGAGACCGTTCGCGAGCTGCTTTTGAACCTCGACCTCAAGAAGGAGGCAAAGCAGCTCAGGGAGACGATTCGCACCTCCAAGGGACAGAAGAGGAACAAAGCCACCAAGAGGCTCAGGGTCGTATCCTCTTTCCTTTCCACCGACAACAAGCCTTCGGCGATGATAATGGACGTGGTCCCGGTGATACCGCCGGATCTCAGGCCGATGGTACAGCTGGACGGTGGCCGGTTCGCCACTTCGGATTTGAACGATCTCTACAGGCGGGTCATCAACCGCAACAACCGCCTGAAGAGGCTGCTCGACCTAGGTGCTCCCGAGATAATCGTGAACAACGAGAAAAGAATGCTCCAGGAGGCCGTCGATGCGCTGTTCGACAACGGCAGGCGCGGCAGGCCGGTGACCGGTCCCGGCAACCGCCCCTTGAAGTCGCTTTCGGACATGCTCAAGGGGAAGCAGGGCAGGTTCCGCCAGAACCTCCTCGGAAAGAGGGTCGACTATTCCGGCAGGTCCGTGATCGTGGTAGGGCCTGAGCTCAAGCTTCATCAGTGCGGGCTGCCCAAGCAGATGGCGCTCGAGCTGTTCAAGCCTTTCGTGATGAAGCGACTGGTGGACCTGGGCTTCGCGCATAACATCAAGGGAGCCAAGAGGATAATCGACCGGATGGTCCCGGTCGTATGGGACGTCCTCGAGAAAGTGATACAGGAGCATCCGGTCATGCTCAACCGGGCGCCCACCCTGCACCGCCTGGGCATCCAGGCATTCGAACCGATGCTCGTCGAGGGAAAGGCCATCCGTATCCATCCGCTGGTCTGCACCGCTTTCAACGCCGACTTCGACGGTGACCAGATGGCGGTACATGTGCCTCTTTCTGCCGAGGCTCAGGCCGAAGCACGAATACTGATGCTCTCCTCCTACAACATCCTTTCGCCGGCGCACGGCAAGCCGATCGTGACCCCGACCCAGGACATGGTGCTCGGATGCTACTTCTTGAGCGCGATCAAAGAAGGCGCGGAAGGAGAGGGCAAGGTGTTCGCGAACCCGGAGGAGGCGATCTTCGCCTGCGACTTCGGCAAGGCTGACCTGCAGGCCAAGGTAAAGGTAAGGATGAACGGCGACCTGATGGAGACCTCGGTGGGAAGGATTATCTTCAACAGGGCGCTACCGGAGGACTTCCCGTACCAGAACCGCCTGGTGGGCAAGAAAGAGGTTGCGGAGATCGTTGAGCAAGTGGCCGAGAGCTACAGCTCCGACATCATCGCCAGGATCCTTGACCAGATCAAGGAGATCGGTTTCCATTACGCAACGAAAGCCGGCATCACGTTGAGCGTGGAAGATATCGAGGTCCCGCCCGAGAAGCCGAAGATTCTTGAGGAGGCGGAGAAGGAGATAAACGAGATCGAGGATCGCTACCGCGGGGGATTCTACACCGAGGACGAAAAGCACGCCCGCGTCGTCGATGTGTGGCACCGGGCTACCGACACGGTTGCCGATAAGATGGAGGAGAACTTCGACGACTTCAACCCCATCTACATGATGGCGCGCTCCGGGGCCAGGGGTGACCTGAAGCAGATAAAGCAGCTCGCCGGGATGAAGGGCCTCGTGGAGAACCCCAAGGGTGAGATCATAGGCACACCCATAACCTCGAACTTCAGGCAGGGCCTGTCGGTGCTCGAATACTTCATCAGCACCCACGGCGCACGCAAGGGGCTGGCCGATACCGCGCTGAGGACTGCCGATAGCGGCTACCTGACCCGGCGCCTGGTGGACGTGGCGCAGGACGTGATAGTGCGCGAGGAGGACTGCGAAACGGACCGCGGCATACCCTGCCCCGTGATGACCAACGGTGAGGTTAATCCGAGCGTCATAGGGCGCACCACCCTTGAACGTGTAAAGGTGAAAGGCGGCGCCAAGGTCCTGGACGCGAACCAGAACATAACGAAGAACGACGCGGTGAAGCTCGTGGAGGCCGGGATCGAGGAAGTGCGTGTAAGGTCAGTCCTCACCTGCCGGGCGAAGCACGGGGTCTGTGCAGCCTGCTACGGCAAGAACCTCGCCACAGGCGGCCCGGTTCCAATCGGGGAAGCGGTGGGGATAATCGCTGCCCAGTCCATCGGAGAGCCGGGAACCCAGCTCACGATGAGGACCTTCCACTTCGGCGGCGTCTACGCGGGGGCTGGCCGCGACATCACGCACGGCCTACCACGCGTTGTCGAGCTGTTCGAGGCCCGCAAGCCAAAAGGACAGGCTTACCTCGCGACAAGCCGCGGCAAAGTCGAGGTTAAGAAAGGCGAGAAGTACCACGAGATCGTCCTGCACGGCGAGAAACTCGATGAGTCGGGCAAGATGCAGCCGCATAAATACGAATACCAGATCCCGGTCAGCCTGAAGCTTCTCGTAGAAGACGGTGACAAGGTTGCCGCCGGACACCAGATAACCGAGGGCTCGGCGGACCCCAAGGACCTTCTCGAGATAAGGAACCGCGAGGCTGTCCAGCTTTACCTGGTCGAGGAAGTTCAAAAGGTTTACAAGGACCAGGGGGTCGACATACACGACAAGCACATAGAGGTCATCGTGCGCCAGATGCTCAAGCGCGTCACGGTAACCGACCCGGGAGACTCCGATTTCCTGCCCGGCCAGCTGGCCGACTACATGGAGTTCGAGGAAGAAAGCGATAAGGTGACCGCGGAGGGTGGCGAGCCGCCCAAGTTCAAAGAGGTGCTCCTCGGCATAACCAAGGCCAGCCTCGCTACCGATTCATTCCTCTCTGCAGCGTCGTTCCAGGAAACGACGAGGGTCCTCACGGACGCGGCCCTGGGCAGAAAGGTCGACAGGCTGATGGGTCTCAAGGAGAACGTTATCATCGGCAAGCTGATACCTACAGGCTCAGGTATGATGGATTACCGAAGAATAAAAGTAAAGCCCGTTGGCGAAGAATGGGAGCCGCTCTATACCGGCGAGGAGCTGCCCGAGTTCGAGACTTCAGTCGGAGCCATGAGACTCCTGCGCGGGATGACCGGAGAGGTCACCGAAGAAGCGGAAGTTGACACCTTAGATAAGTGATGGTAAATTCACACTTCGGCGCGTTGGCGCCGTTTTTCGTGTATTCGCGCCCCGGCACAAGCGCCGGGTGTATTTTTCGGGTGTAGAGGGAGGCCCTGTTGCCGACGATAAATCAGCTCGTAAGGAACGGAAGAAAGAGGAAAGTGAAGAAGACTTCCTCGCCTGCCCTGCAAAGCTGCCCACAGAGGCGCGGGGTATGTACGCAGGTGAAGACCTCCACGCCCAAGAAGCCGAACTCCGCATTGCGCAAGATCGCGAGGGTCAGGCTGACGAACGGTACAGAGGTAACAGCCTATATCCCGGGGATCGGCCACAACCTTCAGGAGCACTCCATCGTGCTTATCAGGGGAGGCAGGGTTAAAGACCTGCCGGGCGTTCGCTACAAAGTGGTTAGGAGCGCCATGGATGCAGCGGGCGTGGAGGACCGGGCGCAGAGCCGCTCCAAGTACGGGACCAAGAGGACAAAGTAAGCGGATACGGAGACGAGCTATGCCGCGGAGAGGACCCGCCTCAAAACGGAACCTGGAACCAGACCCTGTTTACAACAGCGTGCTGGTTGCCCAGTTCATTAACAGGGTTATGACGCAGGGTAAAAAGAGCGTCTCGGAAAAGATAGTGTACGAGGCGCTTAACATAATCGGTCAGAAGGAGGGTGTGGATCCGGTCGGGATGCTTCAGAAGGCCGTCGAGAACGTAAGGCCCCTGTTGGAGGTCAGGTCGCGCCGGGTTGGCGGCGCGACGTATCAGGTGCCTGTCGAGGTCAAGTCGCGGAGAGGTCGAACACTCGCTGTTCGCTGGATAGTAACATTCTCGCGCATGCGGAGGGAAAAGACCATGGCCGAGAGATTTGCAGGGGAAGTGATGGATGCGGCGGAACGGACCGGCCAATCCGTTAAGAAGAAGGAGGACCTGCACCGGATGGCAGAGGCAAACAAGGCCTTTGCCCATTACCGGTGGTGAATACATGAAAAGTGCGACAACCAGAAAGCGGTGTACCCGGGCTGAGAGAGCGAGCGGAAAAATGGAGAGGGACTTTCCCCTGGAACATATCAGGAACATAGGGATAATGGCCCATATAGACGCCGGAAAGACGACAACGACCGAGCGCATCCTCTATTACACGGGCAAGACTTATAAGATGGGTGAGGTCCACGACGGCGCGGCGGTCATGGACTGGATGGTACAGGAGCAGGAGCGAGGTATAACCATAACCTCCGCTGCTACAACATGCCAATGGAACGATTTCCGGATCAATATTATTGATACGCCCGGCCACGTGGACTTTACCATAGAGGTCGAGAGGTCGCTCAGAGTATTGGATGGAGCGGTGGCGATTTTCGATGCGGTGGAAGGTGTGGAGCCGCAGACGGAGACGGTATGGAGACAGGCTGATAACTATATGGTGCCGAGGATCTGTTACGTGAACAAGATGGACAGGACAGGTGCGAACTTCAAGAAATGTATTGAGATGATAAAGGAAAGACTGGAGGCAAGACCGGTTGCTGTGCAACTGCCGATCGGAATCGAGGAGACGTTCAGCGGGGTAATCGACCTGGTAAAGATGAAGTCGGTTTCTTGGATAGACGACATGGGTGAAGAATGGGAGTACGAGGAGATCCCGGGTGACTTGAGGGAGAAGTCGGAGGAAGCGAGGCACTTGATGCTGGATGAAGTGGCGGAGTTCGATGACGAGCTTCTCGATGCGTACATCCATGGCGGAGAAGTGAGCGAGGAAATGATTAGGAGGGCGACCCGGCGGGGCACTATCTCCGCTAAGATCGTTCCCGTCCTTTGTGGGGCTTCGCTCAAGAACCGTGGCGTCCAACCATTGCTGGATGCCGTTGTTTACTATCTACCTTCCCCTGCCGATGTGCCTGCTGTCGATGGTGAGAACCCGTATACACACGAAGTCGAGGCGAGGCCGGCGTCCGACGGAGAACCGTTTTCGGCACTCGGTTTCAAGATAATGTCGGACCCCCACGTGGGAAAGCTTACCTACTTCCGTGTTTACTCCGGCACGCTGGATACGAGGACTTCGGTATTGAACTCCACGCAAGGCCACAAGGAGAGAATAGGGCGGATACTGAGGATGCACGCGAATCACCGTGAGGACCTGGATATGGTCTGTACCGGTGACATCGTAGCCGGCGTGGGATTAAAGAAGACGATAACCGGCGATACGCTCTGCGACCCGGCACATCCGATTTTACTTGAGCCGATGAGCTTTCCAGAGCCCGTGATATCGGTCGCCATCGAGCCGAAGACGAAGATGGACCAGGACAAACTCACTAAATCCCTTAACCGCCTTTCCGATGAGGATCCCACCTTCCACGTCGACCTCGACGAGGAGAGCGGCCAGACGATCATCAGCGGGATGGGCGAACTTCATTTGGAAGTCGTGGTGGACAGGCTGGTGCGCGAGTTCCAGGTCGACGCGAACGTTGGCAAACCGCAGGTCTCGTACCGCGAGACGATCAAGGTTCCGGTAAAGGGTGTGCGCGGGAGGTTCGTGAAGCAGACGGGCGGGCGGGGGCAATACGGCGATATCACCATCGACCTCAAGCCGATGAAGCGCGGTACAGGTTACGAGTTCGAAAGCAAAATCCACGGCGGAGAGATTCCCAAGGAGTACATCCCGGCGGTGGACCGGGGCATACAGGAAGCGACCGGCTCCGGGGTGCTCGCCGGGTATCCGCTGGTTGACGTCAAGGCCGAGCTGGTCGGCGGCTCATATCATGCTGTTGACTCTTCGGAGCTGGCCTTCAAGGTCGCGGGAGCAATGGCGCTCAAGGAAGCCATCCGCAGGGCAAAGCCGATCCTCCTGGAGCCGATCATGAAGATGGACATCGTGGTTCCCGAGGAATACGTCGGCGAAGTTATCTCCGATGTCAACGGACGCAGGGGCAGGATAGACAGCATAAGCACGGAGGCGCGGCGACAGAAGCTCATTGTATTCGTTCCGCTTGCCGAGACATTCGGATACGCGACGGATCTGAGGTCGCTCACCCAGGGAAGGGCCACGTATCACATGGATTTCTTCAAGTACGAGGAGATCCCTACGGGGATATCTCAGGAGATAATCGCCAGGGCTAAGGGACACTGAGGAAAGCAAAGGTCCGATAGGAGAATTCGGGAGGCACCATGGCCAAGCAGAAGTTTGAGCGTACAAAACCCCACATGAACGTGGGTACCATCGGGCACGTCGACCACGGCAAGACGATGCTGACGGCCGCCATAACCAAGGTGCTCAACGAGAGGGGCCTTCCCGTGGAGGTGCGCACCTTCGAGAGCATCGACAACGCTCCCGAGGAGAAGGAGCGGGGGATAACCATCGCCATCGCCCACGTGGAGTACGAGACGGAGAAGCGCCACTACGCCCACGTAGACTGCCCGGGCCACGCGGACTACATCAAGAACATGATAACCGGGGCCGCCCAGATGGACGGGGCCATCCTGGTGGTATCCGCCGCCGACGGCCCCATGCCCCAGACGCGCGAGCACATCCTGCTCGCCCGCCAGGTGGAGGTACCCTCCATGGTGGTCTTCCTCAACAAGGCCGACATGGTGGACGACCCGGAGCTCCTGGAACTGGTGGAGCTCGAGGTGCGCGAGCTGCTCTCCGAGTACGAGTTCCCCGGGGACGACATCCCGGTCATAACCGGCAGCGCCCTCAAGGCGCTAGAGTGCGGCTGCGGCAAGGAAGAGTGCCAGTGGTGCAAGCAGGTCCTGGACCTCCTCGACGCGGTCGACGACTACATCCCCACGCCGGTGCGCGACGTGGACAAGCCCTTCCTGATGCCGGTGGAGGACGTGTTCAGCATAACGGGCAGGGGAACGGTCGCCACCGGGAGGGTGGAGCAGGGCAAGATCCACGTGGGAGACGAGGTCGAGGTAGTGGGCATAAAGGAGGAGACGAGAAAGACCGTCTGTACCGGGGTGGAGATGTTCAGAAAGATCCTGGACGAGGGCCAGGCGGGGGACAACATAGGGGTGCTGCTCCGCGGAGTGGGAAGAGAAGAGATCGAGCGCGGCCAGGTGATAGCCGCCCCCGGCAGCATAACCCCCCACAACAAGTTCCGCAGCCAGGTCTACGTGCTCTCCAAGGACGAGGGTGGGCGCCACACCCCCTTCTTCACCGGCTACCGTCCCCAGTTCTACTTCCGCACCACAGACGTGACCGGCTCCATCACCCTGCCGGAGGGAACGGAGATGGTGATGCCCGGGGACAACACGGAGATGGACGTGGATCTCATCACCCCCGTGGCCATGGACGAGGGCCTGCGCTTCGCCATCCGTGAGGGCGGTCATACCGTGGGTGCGGGCAGAGTCATAAAGATAGAGAGATGAGGAATGCGTAAGGCGTACCGCACCTGAAAGCGGAGGGACGGAAGTGGCAAGAGAAAAGATACGCATAAGGCTCAAGGCGTATGACCACGAGATCATCGACCATTCGGCTCGTATGATAGTGGAGACGGCCAAGAAGACCGGCGCCGGTGTGTCCGGCCCCGTTCCTCTGCCAACAGAGAGGAGCGTTTACTGCGTTATCCGCTCGCCGCACGTCGACAAGGACTCGCGCGAGCATTTCGAGATCAGGACGCATAAACGACTTATCGACATACTCGAGCCTACCCCCGCGACGGTAGACGCCCTGATGGGCATGGACCTTCCAGCGGGTGTTGACATAGAGATCAAGCTTTAAACCATAAGCTGATTGGTTGTTCGACCGGAGGGTGCAGGGAATGACGAAGGCCATACTCGGAGAAAAACTGGGGATGACCCAGATCTTCAAGGAAGACCTGGTGATACCTGTCACTGTCCTGAAAGCCGGGCCTTGTGTGGTGACCCAGGTCAAGGTAGTCGAGAAGGACGGGTACGAGGCCGTCCAGCTCGGGTACGGGGATGTGAAGCCCGAAAAGGTCAACCAGCCGATGACGGGTCACTTCAAGAAAGCGAACTGCAACCCGCTGCGTTTTCTAGCGGAGGTGCCGTTAAGCGCTGCGGAATACAAGCCCGGGCAGAAGGTGAAGGTCGATGTCTTCGCCGAGGGTGACCGCGCGGACGTGTCCGGCGTGAGCAAAGGGAAAGGATTCGCCGGTGTTGTAAAGCGATGGGGTTTCGCGGGCGGCCCGGCTTCCCACGGTTCCAGGTTCCACCGGGCGCCTGGGTCCATCGGTGCATGCGCTACCCCGTCCAGGGTGTTCAAGGGAAAGAAGATGCCGGGGCGGATGGGGACGGACAACGTTACGGTACAGAACCTGCTTGTAGTGGGGGTCGATCAGGAGCGCGACCTCCTGCTTCTCAAGGGAGCGGTACCGGGCCCGCGGGGGTCCCTTTTACTTATTCGCGAGTCCGTGAAGGGTAAGAAGAAGAAGGCCGGCAAGCGGTGATACACAGATGATGATCGCTCTTAAGGACGTGGAAGGGAAAGAGGTCGGAGAGGTAACCCTTTCCGATGAGCTTTTCGGCATGGAGCCGAATCCCCATGCTGTGCACCAGGTTGTGCGGGCCCAGCGGGCGGCCGCGAGAGCGGGAACGGCTTCCACCAAGACGCGGGGAAGGGTTCGCGGGGGAGGCAGCAAGCCCTGGCGGCAGAAAGGGACCGGTCGTGCCCGCGCCGGGAGCATCAGGTCGCCGATATGGAAAGGCGGAGGAACTGTCTTCGGGCCAACGCCGCGTGATTACTCTTTCCGCGTGCCGAGGAAGATGCGGAGGCTCGCGTTCCGCTCGGCACTCTCGGCGGCGGTGCGCGAGGACCGTATAACGGTCGTCGAGGATTTCTCCCTCGATGAGCCGAGCTCGAGGACTGTCAACGGGATCATCGACAGGCTTGGCCTTGGCGGGAGCGTCATGGTGGTGGTAGCCGTGGACGACCTGAACGTGGAAAAATCCTTCAGGAATATCTCCGGGGTCGAGACGTTCCTGCCGGGGGAAATAAACACATACGACATCTTGAGATTTGACAACCTGGTGTTCCTGAAAGGTGCGCTGGATACGCTACAGGGGAATGGTGAAGATGAAGAATCCTCATGATGTGATTCTTCATCCGGTGATAAGCGAGAAGAGCTACACCGCCATAGACCTGGGGCAGTACACCTTCATGGTGGACCCCCGCTCCAACAAGTCCGAGATAAAGGATGCGGTTGAGCATGCCTTTGACGTGAAAGTGACCAGCGTAAACACCATGCGCACCAAGGGTAAACCCCGCCGCAGGGGATTAGTCGTGGGGCACACCTCGAGGGGCAAGAAGGCAGTTGTCACCCTCGCGGAGGGGCAGGTCATAGAGTTTTTCGAGAGCAGGTAGGTCAGGAAAGGGAAATGGGCGTCAAGAAGTACAAACCGACATCGCCAGGCAGGAGGTTCGCCACCGTCTCTGATTTCGCGGAGCTGACGCGGAGCGAACCCGAGAGGTCGCTGGTGCGGCCGCTCTCAAAGAGCGGCGGGCGCAACAACCACGGGCGAAAGACCTCTCGCCACCGTGGCGGGGGCGCGAAGAGGAAGTACCGGGTGGTGGACTTCAGGCGTGACAAGGACGGAATACCCGCCCGCGTCGCAGAGATAGAGTATGACCCGAACCGGTCTGCCCGGCTCGCCCTGCTCAACTATAGAGACGGGGAGAAGAGGTACATCCTTTGCCCGGTGGACCTGATGATCGGTGACACGATCGAGTCCGGACCGGGCGTTGACGTGAAGGCCGGTAACGCGCTGCCGCTGGGGAACATCCCGGTGGGAACTCTTGTCCACGCCGTTGAGCTCAAGCCGGGCGGCGGCGCCAAGATAGTGCGCTCGGCGGGGACTTCGGCCCAGATAATGGCCCGCGAGGGAGGGGTCGCTCACCTCAGGCTCCCTTCCGGTGAGGTGCGAAAGGTACCGCTTGACTGCCGCGCCACAGTAGGCGTTGTCGGAAACGTGGAACACGAACTCATATTCCTCGGAAAGGCCGGGGCGTCGAGGCATCGAGGTGTAAAACCTCAGACGAGGGGCGCCGCGATGAACCCGGTGGACCACCCTCACGGAGGAGGCGAGGGAAAGTCGAAGTCCGGTCGCCACCCCGTCACCCCGTGGGGCAAGCCGACCCTTGGATACCGTACGAGGCAGAAGAAGAAGCGATCCGACAGGCTGATTGTTAGGACCAGGAGACAGAAGTAGGCGAAAGGGCAGGGAGGCGTAATTGTCTCGATCTCTGAAGAAGGGTCCGTACGCGGACGAAAAACTATTGACTCGAATAGCGGAGCTTAACAGGACGGGCGAGAAGGCTGTCGTCAAGACTTGGTCACGCCGTTCGACCATCTTCCCAGATATGGTCGGGAATACGATAGCCGTCCACGACGGGAGGAAGCACGTGCCCGTCTATATTACGGAGAGCATGGTGGGACACAAGCTCGGAGAGTTTGCGCCTACCCGCGTGTTCCGCGGCCATGGAGGCAAGCTGGCCAAGGAAAAACGCACGAGGATCAAGTAGGACGGAGGCACAGTTGGAGACCAGGGCTACGGCGAGATACGTCAGGGTCAGCCCTCGCAAGGCGAGGCTGGTCACTGACCTGATAAGCGGGAAGGACCTTTCAGCGGCCCGGCAGATCTTGGATTATAACCCGAGGGCTG
>Ga0315281_10005179_pt1 | contig 18703 bp, 12 predicted proteins | sample YL17G07_0_MG_FD_204540 | JGI IMG/M metagenome (GOLD analysis project Ga0315281, IMG submission 204540) | Sediment microbial communities from Yellowstone Lake, YNP, Wyoming, USA - YL17G07_0 | ecosystem: Environmental > Aquatic > Freshwater > Lake > Sediment | place: USA: Wyoming | collected...
GTCACCACGCTGCAGGTGCTGCCCGGATCGGCGAATCTGATCGGCGGACGCAGCGTCGTGCTGAAGGTCGTGCCCTCGCGCACGGTGCAGGGGATGAAGTTTCCCGGCGCCAAGTACGGCTTGAAGATGGCGTGCGGCGAAAACCCGAAGCGCGTCTACGCGCAGCGAGGCCCGTCCACACGCATGGCCAACGTCGCCGGGTATCGCGCGGCGTGGATTCAGGCCGAGAAGTACCGCCGGAAGTGGGACGAGTGGACGAAGGAAAAGAAAGGCGACGCCCCGGAGCGCGATCTCGCCATGGAGACGCTCGCCGAAGTGCTGCGCGGCAACATCTTCGTCCACAACCACTGCTACCGCGCCGACGAGATGGCGCAGATGATCGACATCGCGCACGAGTTCGGCTACCAGATCCGATCGTTCCACCACGGCGTCGAGGCCTACAAGATCGCCGACCTGCTCGCGAAGGAAGGCATCTCGGCGTCGCTCTGGGCCGACTGGGGCGGGTTCAAGATGGAGGCGATTGACGGTGTGAAGGCGAACCTGCCGATTGTTGCCCGCGCCGGCGCTCGCGCGATCGTGCACTCCGACGATCCGTCCGGATCGCAGCGGCTCACGCAGGAGGCGGCCAAGGCCCGCGCCGCCGGCACGGCCATCGGCATCGTGATCGCGGACGACGAGCTGATCAAATGGAACACGGTGAACCCGGCGTGGGCGCTTGGGCTCGACGACCGCATCGGCACGCTCGAGGTCGGCAAGAACGCGGACGTCGTCCTCTGGTCGGGGAACCCCTTCAGCGTCTACTCGCGCGCGGAGAAGGTGTGGATCGACGGCGCGCTCATGTACGACCGTCTCGATCCGGCGCACCAGTGGCATACCGACTTCGAGCTGGGCTTCGTGCCGCCGGCGGCGGGAGGTGTCCGATGAGACGGGTGGGGTTCGCCGTTGTGCTGTCCGCACTCCTGGCGGCGCCCGCCGGCGCGCAGACGATCGCCCTGACCGGCGCGAAGGTCTATCCAGTCAGCCAGCCGCCCATTGAAAACGCGACCGTCGTCATCGTCAACGGCAAGATCACGGCGGTCGGCGCGAATGTCGCGATTCCCGCCGGCGCCGAGCGGATCGACGCGCGCGGCCGGTGGATCACGCCGGGCCTGATCGACGCGGTGACCGAGCTCGGTGTCGTCGAGATCGGCGCGGTGGCGCCGTCGAACGACGCCAGGGCGAAAGGCGAGAAATCGGTGGCCGCAGGATTCCGGGTGTGGGATGCGCTCAACCCCGCGTCGATGCTGTGGGCGCCGACGCGAAACGAAGGCATCACGACGGTCGGCATCGTGCCGACGGGAGGACTCATCTCCGGGCAGGCCGCCGTCGTCGATCTGGTGGACGGGACGAGAAATCAGATGCTGCGGCGCAAGCCGGCGGCGGTCTACGCGCAGCTGCAGAGCGGCGCGACACCCGACACCTCGTCGCGCGGTGAAGTCCTGCTCCGCCTGCGAGAGCTGCTGCAGGACGCGAAGACGTACGCCGCGAAGCGCCAGGCGTATGAATCGGCGCGGACGCGGACGTTCGCGACCACGCGCCCGAATCTCGACGCGCTGGTGCCGGTGGTGCGTGGCGAGATTCCGCTGATGCTGTCGGTGGACCGCGCCGCGGACATCGATGCCGCACTCGACCTGGCGCGCGAGTTCACGCTCAAGCTTGTGCTCGTGGGCGCGGAGGAAGGCTGGAAGGTGGCGGAGCGCATCGCGGCGGCGCACGTCCCGGTCATCGTCGGCGCCTTGAACAACATTCCGGGGAGTTTCGCGACACTGGCGTCGCGCCAGGAGAATGCCGCGCTGCTCCGACGGGCCGGCGCGCAGGTGGCGTTGTCGACGGGCGGCGAATCGTTCAACGTCCGCAACCTCAAGCAGCATGCCGGGAATGCGGTGGCCTACGGCCTCCCGTGGGACGAAGCGCTGCGGGCGGTGACGTTGACGCCGGCGGAGATCCTCGGCGTCGGCGCCAGCATCGGCACGCTGCAGGCGGGTCGTGACGCGAACCTCGTCGTGTGGGATGGTGACCCGTTCGAGTTCGGCACACAGGTGGTGCGCGTCCTGGTCCATGGTCGCGAGATCACACAGCCGTCCCGTCAGGATCTGCTGATGGAGCGCTACAAGACCGCACCGCCGGTGTACATCAGACAGCCGTAACGTTCGGCGCACCCGCCACGGCCCGCCGGCGAACAGAGATTGTGTGGCGCCCGGAAGAGGCGTAATCTTCCTGAGTCTTGACGACTGCGCGTTCGTTGGGGAGGCTGCAATATGGTTGTGCGACACCGTCCGGCGTTTGGCGTCCTGGTTGTGGCCATCGGACTCGCGGCTGGCGCCGTGGCCGTGGGCGCTCAGGCTGTCGCGACTCGAGCGACACCGTCGCCTCGAGCATGGGTGCCCGAGCGGACGCCTGATGGACACCCGGACCTTCAGGGTGTCTGGGCGAACAACACGGTGACGCCGCTCCAGCGTCCGAAGCAGTGGGAGGGCAAGGCGCGCCTCACCGATGCGGAGATCGCCGACCTGCAGAAATTCGCGGCCCACATCGTCGAGAACGACGGCGACGCGCAGTTCGGCGACGGGCTGATTCTCGCCGTCCTGAACCGCAGCGCAAATCCGGCGTCGTACGATCCCGGCACCGGCAACTACAACCAGTTCTGGCTCGTCGACCGCGACTGGCACGATCGACGGACCTCGCTCATCACCGATCCGCCAGACGGACACCTCCCGCCGCTCACGCCCGAGGGGCAGACGCGGCGTGCGGCGGAGGTCGAACACCGCAAGGCTCACGCGTTCGAAGATCCGGAGGTGTTCCCGCTGGGCGAGCGGTGCGTGAACTTCGGCGTCCCGCGCCTGCAGGCCGGCTACAACAGCTACCTCCAGATCGTGCAGTCGCCCGGCTACGTGACCATCATGAACGAGATGGCGCACGACGCGCGCATCATCCCGCTCGACGGCCGGCCGCACCTCGACGGTCGTCTTCAGGTCTGGAACGGCGATTCGCGCGGGCACTGGGAGGGCGATACGCTGGTCATCGACACCACGAACTTCTCGTCGAAGAGCGACTTCATGGGCTCGCACGAGAACCTCCACCTCACCGAGAAGATCACCCGCACCGGCCCCGACATTCTCAACTACGAGTTCACGGTGAACGATCCCACGATGTGGACGGCGCCGTGGACCGCGATGATCATGCTGAAGGCGAAGAACGAGATGATCTTCGAGTTCGCGTGCCACGAGGGCAACGAGGCGATCCCCGACATGCTGCGCGGCCATCGCTTCGAGGAGCGCGAGGCCGCGGCCAAGAGCCGGTCGAAATAGGAGCCCGATCCGTCGACAGTGCGTCGGGGCGCGAATCGTGGTCGTCGCCCTGCTGCACGGTCGCGATGCTCAGTGCTAACATTCGACCGGTATGGCTGATCATCTGAACTTCTACATCGACGGGGCCTGGGTGCCGCCGGTTACACCCGCGACGCGCGAGGTCATCAACCCTGCGACCGAGCGGTCGATCGGCACGATCTCGATGGGCAGCGCCGCAGACGTCGACCGCGCCGTCGCGGCGGCGCGCAAGGCATTCGCGTCCTACTCGCGCACGACGCCGGCCGAGCGCGTCGCCCTCCTCGAGAACATCGTCCGGGTCTACAAGACGAAGTACGACGAGCTCGCGCAGACGATCTCGACGGAGATGGGCGCGCCGATCTGGCTGTCGAAAGCCGCCCAGGCCGCGACGGGGCTCGGGCATTTCGCCCAGGCGATCGAGGTGTTGAAGACCTACGCGTTCGAGGAGACGCGCGGCAAGACGCTGATCGTGCGTGAGCCGGTCGGCGTCTGCGGGCTGATCACGCCGTGGAACTGGCCGATCAACCAGATCGCGTGCAAGGTGGCGCCTGCCTTGGCGGCGGGGTGCACGATCGTGCTCAAGCCCACGGAAGTGGCGCCGCTGAACGCCGTCCTGTTCACCGAGATCCTGCACGAGGCCGGCGTGCCGCCGGGCGTGTTCAACCTGGTGAACGGCGACGGTCCGACCGTCGGCGCGGCGATCGCCTCGCACCCGGGCATCGACATGGTCTCGTTCACCGGCTCGACGCGCGCGGGCGTGCAGGTCGCGATCAACGCGGCGCCGACGGTGAAACGCGTCACGCAGGAGCTCGGCGGCAAGTCGGCGAACATCATCCTCGACGATGCGGACTTCCAGTCCGCCGTGTCAAGCGGTGTCATCAGTTGCTTCACCAATAGCGGCCAGTCGTGCAACGCGCCGACGCGCATGCTGGTGCCGGCCAGCCGCCACGCGGACGCGGTTACGATCGCCAAAGTGGCCGCGGAGCGCATGCGGGTCGGCGATCCGTTTCAGGAAGGCATCAAGCTCGGACCGGTGGTGAGCGAGATTCAGTTCAACAAGATTCAGGGCCTGATCCAGATTGGCATCGACGAGGGCGCGCAGCTCGTCACGGGCGGCGTCGGCCGTCCCGAGGGCCTGCCCACCGGGTTCTACGTGAAGCCGACGGTGTTTGCCGGTGTGAAGAACAGCATGACGATCGCGCGCGAAGAGATCTTCGGACCCGTCCTCGCGATCCTGCCCTACGAGAACGAAGAAGAAGCCATCCAGATTGCGAACGACACGCCGTACGGCCTCTCCGGCTACGTCTCGTCTGGCGATCTCGACCACGCGCGCCGCGTGGCCTCGCGCCTTCGTACTGGCAGTGTGCACCTCAACGGCGCGCAGCTCGCGTTCGATGCGCCGTTCGGCGGCTACAAGCAGTCGGGCAACGGCCGGGAGTGGGGCGTCAACGGTTTCGAGGAGTTCCTCGAGACAAAGGCCGTCCTCGGCTACGCGAAGGCCTGAGATCGGTTTCTTGAGCGACCGCGGAATGTCGCGTTAGAGGACACCATGCGCGTGCGTTGCGTCGTTGTTTTCATGCTCATTGTTGGTGCGGCCCACGCTGCGGCTGCGCAGGACCGGCTGCAGAGCAGCGATCTGCTGAAGCTCCGGTCGGTATCCGCGGTGGACGTGTCGCCCGATGCGGCGCGTGTGGCGTACACGGTCGAGAACAACGACGGCGCGGGCCGGCCGTACGGCCAGATCTGGGTGATGACGCTGGCGGACGGGAAGACCACGCGCTTCGGCGGCGACAAGGAGTCGTCTGGCAACCCGACCTGGTCGCCCGACAGCCAGTGGATTGCGTATCGCGGTCGCGTCGGCGACAAGTCGGGGCTTGCGATCGCGCATCCCGACGGGAGCGGCGCGCGTTTCCTCGCCGAGATGTCCGGCACCAACAGCCCCCTGCCGACGACCGGCAAGACCGTGGCGTGGTCGCCTGACGGCAAACGGATCGCCTTCGTCTCCTCGGTGCCCGGTCCGGAGACCGCCGACGCCACCGGCGATCCGATCGTCATCACGCGCTATCTCTACAAGCCCGACGCGGCCGAAGGCTTGACGCGTTTCAACGACAACCGGCGGCTACACATCTATGTCGTCGACGTCGCGTCCGGGCACATCGAACAGCTCACCGATGGCACCCACTACGAACATTCCATCGACTGGTCGCCGAACGGCGATGAGATCGCGTTCGTCTCGAACCGCGAGCCGAACGAAGATCAGTTCTTCAACTACGATCTGTTTACGCTGAAGGTCGCCGACAAATCGATCCGGCGCTTGACGTCGACGGAGAACGCGGAGTATCGGCCGCGCTGGTCGCCGGACGGCAAGACGATTGCGTATCAGGCCACCAAGCGAGGCCTCACCGACCTCGAGACGACGATGGAGGATACACACGTCTGGACGATCGGTGCGGACGGCAGCAACCGGCGCGAGATCGGGCGCGGAATCAACAACCGGCAGGGCGCGCCCGAGTGGTCGGCTGACGGTCGCGCGGTGTTGTTCACCGTGCAGGAGCGCGGCAGTTCGCATCTCTATCGTGTGCCCATCGCGTGCGGGGCGGAAGCCCCTGGCCGCCGTAGCGTTGGCGACGGCGGCTGCCAGGCCGAGAAGATCGTCGGCGACACAGGCAGCGTCGGCGCCCTGTCGGTGGCCAAAACCGTCATCGCTTACGCCTTATCCACACCGACCGATCAAGCGGAGCTTTACGTCGCCGGACGCAGGCTGACCGACCTCAACGCGGCGGTGCTCGGCGGCAGGCGGCTCGCGGAGGTCGAGTCGTTCACGTTCATCTCGAACGACAACAAGTTCGAGGTGGAAGCGTTCCTGACCAAACCGATCGGGCTCGACGCTTCTGATGCGGCGTCCGGCTTCTCTGCTGTGGCGTCCGGCTTCTCTGATACGGCGTCCGGCTTCTCTGATGTGGCGTCCGGCTTCAGCCGGACCAAGTATCCGCTGATCGTCAACATCCACGGCGGCCCGCACGGCCAGCAGGGCCCCGCGTTCAACTTCAAGAACCAGGTGTACGCCGCGCGCGGCTGGGCGACGCTGATGGTGAACTACCGCGGGTCGACGGGATACGGCCAGACGTTCACCGACGCGGTGTTCGCCGATCAGAACGGCAACGAAGGGCAGGACGTGCTCTACGGCTTGAGCGCCGCGATGCGGCGCAACCAGTGGATCGATCGCGACCGCCTGGGCGTCGAAGGCACGAGCTACGGCGGGCAACTGAGCGCGTGGCTGATCACGCAGACAAGTGTCTTCAAGGCGGCGATTCCCACGGCCGCGATCATCAATCTGATCAGCTACAACTACATGACGTACTACAACCAGTACGAGCAGATGGAATGGGGCGTGTTCCCGCACCAGGGGAACCTGATGGACACGCTGCTCGAGCGGTCCGCCATCCGGCACGTCGCGAATGCGCACACGCCGACGCTGCTGATGCACGGGGAGAACGACAACGACGTGCCGATCGCGGAGGCGGAGCAGTTCTACATCGGCTTGCGCGACGTCGGCACCGAAGCGGTGATGGTGCGGTACCCGCGCGAGGGTCACGGCATCCGCGAATCCAGACACGTGGTCGACAGCATCGACCGGAGCATCAGGTGGTACGAGCGACATTTTCCGGCGCGCTAGGGCACGTGGCACGTACGTGCGCGGGGCTTGAGCCCCGCGATCGCAGGCCTGAGGGCCTGCGCCACTACAGGCTCGCGAAAACGGTTCTCGTTGTCGTTGCAGCCTCGGCCGTGGTGCTCTCGTGCTGGACGATGGCGGACGCGCGCGATCTGGAACGGTCAGGCGCGGCGGCCGTTGCGGATGCGGTGTTGTGGGGAAAGGACATGCCGCCGGCGGCCGACACCGCCGATCTGCCGAAGAACGTGCAGTCGCAGTTGGCGGAGTACCGCGAGCGGGAGCGCATGTTCCGCAGCGGGCTGACGCCGTCGCCCGGTGCGACGCCAGACGAGCGCCGGTCGTACGACAGGCGCGTCGGGATCGAGCGCGTCGTCTTTTGCCTGTTCGCGCGCGGCGACAGCGCGCGTGTGGCGCCGCAGTATGCCCTGGACGCGGACATCGAGCCCGACTGGCGAGGGCTGCCCGAGATGCCGCGCCGCGAAGCGCAATTCATCGATCGCCTGCTCGCCGATCTTCCCAAGCCGTGGCTGGCGCCGTATCTCAATCTGGTTGCGGGGCACCGGAAGCTGTGCGCGAGCGAGATGGACGGTGCCGCGGCGGATGCCAGGAGCGGCGCGATGGTCGAGGACGCCCGTCGTCAGCTGACGCGTGCGCGTGACGGCGGCAACCGGCTGATTCAGATCGCCGCGGATCACCTGCTGCAGACACAGCGCTGCTTCGAAAAATAGCCCGGTGAGTGCGAACGTGGCGCAGGGCTTCAGCCCTGCGATCGCTCAGAGCTGTTCGATCGTGTAGCCCTTCGCTCTGAGCATCGCCAGCAATCCGTCGGGGCCCACCAGGTGGGCGGCTCCGACCACCACCAGCGCTCGCCCACGGCGCGCGAAGAGCGCCTCGATCCTGGGCATCCAGTTCCGGTTCCGCTCGACGAGCAGCCGCTGATACATCAGTGGATCCGACTTGAGGTCATCGAGCGCGAGGCGCTCGACCGTCGCGACATCGCCGGCTTTCCAGGCGTCGCCCAGCGTGCCGACGGTGGCCGCCTCGGTCGCCAGCTCCTTCAGCGTTTGCGCCAGCATCCGATCCTGTTGCTCCATGGTCATCGTGTCGAAGCGCGAGATCTGGAATTCCGTGGTCTCGAGACCTTGCACGGCTTTGCCGGCCGCTTTCGCCTGATCGTAGAAGTGCTTGTCGAGGCCGAGCTCCGGGTCGAAGCCGGCCTTCATCAGCTCCATCCCCTGCAGCGCGATCGCGAGCATCCACGGCTTGAAGCGCATCAGCGGTCCGCCGACGTCTCCCAGATCGCCGGCGGTCTTCTGAACGAGCGCCAGCGTCGTGGGGGAGAGCACCTTGTCGAGCGACTGATTCGACGGCAGCATGCCGCGCGACAGGATCCCCAGTTGCGCGATCGGATCGAGCATGTCGGCGAGGTCGACTTCCTCGACCAGCAGATCCGCGTCCTTGAACGCGGCTTCAAGCGCCGGGTTCAACGGATAGAAACTCTCCGACATGACGTGGATCGACCCCATCAAGTAGATGGTGCCGCCCTTGCCCGTTGCCTTCCACGCAAAGGTCTTCGCCTGTGCGACGGTAGTGGTCGCGAGCAGGACGAACGCAAGCGCGGCCGCGATGCGACGGATACGGCTCCTGGAGGGTCCGGCTGCAGCCCTTCGGTCGCGTCCGGCTTCAGCGCTTCCGTAGTGTCCGGCTTCAGCCGGACCTGATGTCTGGCGCATGCGCCATTCTACCGTGCTACCCTTCACTGTTCCGATGGTCGGCAAGACGCTGGGCAAGTACCGGATTCTCGAGAAGCTCGGCCGCGGCGGCATGGGCATCGTCTACCGCGGCGTGGACGAGACGCTCGACCGTCACGTGGCGATCAAGGTGATCAGTCCAGAGCTGGTCGATGCGGATCTCGTCCGCCGCTTTCGTGCCGAAGCGGTGACGCTGGCCAAAGTCAATCATCCCAACATCGCGACGGTCTACGAGCTGTTTCAAGACGACGACCGTCTGATGATGGTGATGGAGCTCGTGCGCGGCGAGACGTTCGAGCAGCTCGTCGATTGGACAGGACCGATGTCGATCGAGCGTGCCGCGATGCTCGTCACCCAGATTCTCGATGCGCTCGGCGAGGCGCATCGCGCCGGCATCGTGCACCGCGACCTCAAACCCGCAAACCTGATGCTCACGAAGTCGGGGATCGTCAAGGTGATGGACTTCGGCATCGCCCGCGTATCCGGCACCGAGCGCATAACCACCGACGGTCTCATGGTGGGGACGCCCGCGTACATGGCGCCCGAGCAGATCCGTGGCGAGGACGTCGACGGTCGCACGGATCTCTATGCGGTGGGTGTCGTGTTCTACAGGCTGCTCACGGGCAAGCTGCCGTTTCGCGCGGACACCGCGGTCGCGATGATCCAGTCGCAGTTGAACACGCTGCCGACGCCAGCGCGTGACGTTCGTGCGGACGTGCCCGAGTGGCTCGACGCGGTGCTGATGCGATCGCTGGCGAAGCGCCCGGCCGATCGCTATCAGACGGCCGAAGAATTCCGGCGCGCGCTCACGGCGGTCGCGCCGCTGCCAGACGAAGTGACCGTGGGGACGCCGTCGGCGCCAGCGCCCGCGCGCGGAACCGGCGCGACGCCGCCGTCCGCGGCCGCGCCGGCCGCCGGTCCGCACGGGACAACGACGTTCGTGCTCAACCGATCGCATCTCGCCGTGGCGGGCGGGTTCGGCGCGATGCTGCTGGTGGTCATCGGCCTGCTGGCGTGGCTGGCGTGGCGTGGTCCCGCGGCGCCCGTGCAGGTCGTGACGGTTCCCGCGGCCACCGCCGCTCCGGTGCCGTCTGTCGCGCCGCCCTCCGCCGCGTCACCGCCGGCCCGTCGGCCTGGTGCGACGGCTGCGGCAAAACCGGCAGCAGCCGCTTCTGCGCCGGTGTCGACACCGACGCAGGATGCCGCGGTTGTTGCTACGCCTCCACAACCCGTGGCCCCGGCGCCGCCATCAGGAGATGCGTTGCCGCCGCTGATGCGAGGCGGACGCGGCGGTCGAGGGCTGCGAGGGGGCATGCCGCCGTTGTCCGGAGGTATGGAGTTCGCGCCCGTGGTCGTGCGCGACCTGCACGCGCTGGCCGCGGTCAGCGGTCGTGGCAACCGGATCGTCGAGGCGATCGTGGCGTTCTCCGAAAAGTCGATCGCCGCGAGCGATTCGCGCAGCGGTCTTGCCGTGAAGACGTTTCCTTACGGCGCGGTGATCCACACGACCTTGTCGCGCGGGCGCAAGCCGCGCGGTGCCGGCGGCGTTGAGGTGGACGTGCCAGGCGGCATCCCGGACGGCAACCTCTTCGCGCGGGGACCGCGGCTGTGGCTGACGATCGAAACCGCTGACGACCGGCTCGTGCTCCGCCTCGATCCCGAGCAGATGCGCCCTGTTCTTGAGCTGGTGGGGTCGCGCACGAAGATTCCGATTGAGCGCTACATGGAACCGCAGCCGCAGTAGCGATTTCAGATTTCGGAGTTCAGATTTCAGATTGCGATCAGTTTTCCGGGATTCATACGGTTCTCGGGATCGAGGGCGCGTTTGATCGTGCGCATCACGTCGAGTGCCGGGCCGTGCTCCTGCTCGAGGAATGTCATCTTGCCGATCCCCACACCGTGCTCGCCGCTGCAGGTGCCGCCCATCGCCAGCGCGCGCAGCACCATCCGCTCGTTGAGCCGCCGCGCCTCCTCGAGTTCGGCGGCGATCGCCGGATCCAGCACGTAGAGCAGGTGGAAATTGCCGTCGCCGGCGTGGCCCACGAGACAAATCGGAAACGGCGCGCCCTCGTGGTCCTTCTTGGTCTCGACGACGCAGTCGGCAAGGCGGGAGATGGGGACGCAGACGTCGGTGGTCCACCCGCGGGCGCCGGCGCGCAGCGCGATGGCGGCGTAGAGCGCGTCGTGGCGCGCCTTCCACAGCCGCTCGCGATCTTCGAGGTGCGTGGCGAACTGGAATCCGCTGCCGCCACGTTCGGCGGCGAGCGTCTGTACGGTGTCGGTCTGTTCGGTGACGTGCCGTGCGCTGTCGCTATGAAATTCAAAGAACAGCGTCGGTGCGAGGGGATAGTCCGTCTTCGAATAGCGGTTGATCGCGTCGAGTGCGGCTTCGTCGAGCAGCTCGATCCGGGCGACCGGGACGCCGAGCTGAATCGTCGCGATCACCGTCTCCACCGCGCCCTGGATCGACGCGAACGCGCAGACGGCGGCCGACACGGCTTCGGGCACCGGGTGCAGCCGCAGCGTCACCTCCGTGATGACGCCGAGTGTTCCCTCGGAGCCCACGAAGAGACGCGTGAGATCGTAGCCGGTCGATGACTTGCGTGCGCGCGTGCCGGTCGTGATCACCGTGCCGTCGGCCAGCACCACCGTCAACCCCAGCACGTTCTCCCTCATCGTCCCGTAGCGGACCGTGGTCGTGCCCGACGCGCGCGTCGCGGCCATGCCGCCGATGGTGGCGTCGGCGCCGGGATCGACGGGGAACATCAGGCCCGTGTTGCGCAGCGCCTTGTGCAGTTGCAGACGCGTGACGCCGGCTTCGACCGTCACGTCGAGATCCTCGACGCTCGTGCGCACGATCGAATTCATCTCGCGGAGGTCGATCGTGACGCCGCCGTGGATCGCGTTGACGTGGCCTTCGAGCGACGAGCCGGCGCCGAACGGGACAATGGGCAGGCCATGAGCGGCCGCGATCTTCACGATGGCGGCGACTTCGTCGGTCGTGTGCGGGAAGCAGACGATGTCGGGGGCGGCGGGGGTGTGGTACGACTCGCCGTGGCTATGATGCTCACGGACCGCGGCGCTGTCGTTCGCGCGCGCGCCCAGCAGATCTTTCAGTTCGAGGATCGCGGCACCGACCGTGCGCGCGGCGGCAGGCGTGGACATAGGCGCCAGTATAAATGACCTCGTGTGCTTTGCACGTCCCTGGAGCGCGAGCCTTTCAGGCGAGCGTGGCGACGTCTAGCGCAGCGTGAGGACGGCGACGGATGGGTAGCGCGCTTCGATGGCGGTGTCGAGCGTCACGAATGTGGCCCCGGCCATCTCCGCGAACGCCGCGAGGTAGTCATCCGTCCAGAGCCGGTAACTGTGGTCGTTGCGCGCGGAGAACTTCGTCCAGAGTGATTCGAGCCCTTCTGGTTCGGACAGTATCCGCACCCGATCGTCTGCCATCAGTGCTTCGAACACGCGCCAGGCGCCACGGCGCGTGACGACGTCACGCTGCATGGCGGAGGGGTTCGACAGATTGCGCAAGAGGCCCATCTGCGTGATGCGACAGAACGCCAGCGTCTCCTGTTGCGAGTTCATCCAGGCGGAGGCGGTCTGGTGATGCAGATGATCGGGCGCCGCGGCGGCAACCCAGACGTTGACGTCGAGCAGCTGCGTCACGACTTACCGCAGCGAGCGCTTGTAGCGATAGAGATCTTCGTCTTCTTCGGATTGGGCGATTGTTTCGTTGGTGATGCGAAGCTTCGGGCCGCCCTTGTGGCGGATGAGCGGCAGCTTGACGCGCGCCGGCGGTTTCGCCCCGGTGGCGCCGCGGTGGCCGAGCTCCGCCTCGATCGCGCGGGTCAGCAGCACCCGCAGCGTTTCTCCCTGCTCGGCGGCGCGCGCCTTGAGCTCGCGGAAGAGGGGAGAGGGGATGTCGACGGTTGTTCGCGTCAGCATAAACACATAAAAACATATTCAGCCGCCTGCCGTCAAACGCAACGGGCGGCTCGATGTTCTGAGCCGCCCGTTGAGATCCACCGGTGATGTCCGCGCTACGAGAACGTGAGGGTCACCGTCACTTGCACGATCTGTCCGGCGACAACGGCGATGGGCTGGGGCAGGTCCGTCCCACTGAAAGGGACCCGGCCGATCTCGCTTGCCAGATTCGCAGGGTCGGCGCAGAACTGAGGGGACAGAGTTGCGGCGCAGTAGCGAAGACCTGTTTCCACATGCGCGATGCTGGCGCTCGCGTTTGCCGTCGCCGTCCCCCCCAAATCCACCCCAACCCCTGTACCCGCGACAGTTACCCTCAGGTTCGCGAAGCTCTGGTCACCCGCTTGGAGGGGCTGCTGGCCCGGTTCGACAAGTTGACAGCCATGCACGTCGCAGATTCCGCCCCCGGTAGAGTCGGTGAGGGTGACATTCCAGGCGCCCGGCGTGAGGGAGCGTATGAGGAACTGACGGAGGATGGTGCCACCACTAGGTGTCAAGGCGTTTTCGAATTCGCGGTGGCTAACCAGGCGGCCGTCGGGCTCGCGAACGTCGATGGTCCAATGGCCGTGGACCACGATCCCCTCCCGCGGCCCACCCGGCGCCTGGGCGCGCACGATAGCAATCGCTCCAGGAAGAACGCCGAGCATCAGCACAATCAGCGCCGTCGTCAGTTTCTTAGTCATCCTCATATCCGTCTCTCCGTTGGCCTGGCCGCTGGGGCCAGGAGATTTGCCGCTATCGTTCTTTTGAGCCTTAGCGCTGAACCGGTGCGTTACGGACAGACCGCGTCGCCGCAGATATTCGGGCCGAGCGAAATTCCACCGGTCACGTTGGTGGTGTTGTTTTGCAGGTTATTGCCGACGAAACCGACCGGACCAGCGCTGAACAGCAGCCCTCTGAACGAATCACCTACGGTGTTGAAAGAGACCACGCTTCCGGAGCCCGCACTGATCCCGGCACTAAAATTGTCCACGATGCATCGCGTAACGATGCTGCGACGACCAACCTCAATCCCAAAGTTGACGATGCCGAAGGCGCCATCTTTATGTGACACGTGAACGCCCTCCACGCGGCTGTTGTCTCCCACCCCAATCCCGCGGCCACTTTCGACAAGCAACAGGCCGTTCAAGATGACCACTTCATAGTTAGTTCCGCATATGACGCAGGGCCCATTGGCACCTTTGATCTCGAACCCGTTGAGATCGATTGTGACGAATGACGTGCCCACGCCGATGGCGTCCGCAGCGGAGCTAGCGAAGAGATTGCTGGTGAGCCGATAGCTTCCGGATTGCGAGATCGTCACGGGAAAGCCCGGTGTATCGCCAGGCGTCACGTTGCCAGCGAGCGCGCGCGCCTGGCTGATCTCGATGACCCCGTCAGTGGCGTACCCGACCACAGTGAGTCCGGCAACCGCCGTCGCCGTCACCGCAAACAAACGCAAACGTCTTCTGATCATGATCGTCTCCGTGCCTCAGTGATTGAATGTCGCCGGCGGCGTCGCCGCCTTCGGTGCCAGCCAGAATGCGTCGATGCCCGCGCCGGTCAGTCCAGGGTGATGCGCTTCGCCGTCCCACCAGAGCGTCCACTTCTTCGTCGTGAGGTTGTAGGCGAGGACGTCCGCCTTCGTGAAGTTGACGCCGCCGATCTTTCCCGCCTCGTCGAACGCGAGCAACAGAAGATTGTTCGACTCGTCCACGTGCGCTGCCTGGATACGCATGCCGTCGGGGACGCCGCTCGTGCGTCCCACGAAGAAACTCGTGAACGTGTTGCCATTGACGAGGACGAGATCGCGCGGCTCGGCCGTCAAGGTGGTCGAGAGCCGTACGGTCGTGTCGAACGCCAGCAGCAGAGCGCCGCCGGACATGCCGATCGCATCGACGTTGGCGCCGTTCGGAATGCCGTGCGCCGCCGCTTCGAACACGATCGACGCGTTCGCGCCGTCCCATGAAATAACGTCCGCCGGGCCGGCCGTCACGCCGCCTATCGCCACCGTCGTGTCGAACGACAGCAGGTGAGTGCCATCCGCTCGCTGTTGATATCCGTCAACGTTCGCCGGCAGCGTCAGGACGACGGTGGCCTGGCCCGTGCCTGGATCCTCTTCGACGACTTGCCGGCTTTCCGCGACCACGGGAGCGCCCGCGACGCCCAGATCGACCGCGATGTCGGTCGAGTACCGGAACTTGCGGCCGACGCCGATTGAGACGGTCGCGGCCGGCGACGTCGCTGTGCTGTCGTTCGCCGTAAACGTGAAGCTGTCAGCCCCGAAGTAGCCCGCCGTGGGCGTGTAGACGATGTTGGGCGGCGTGCCCGTCAGCGTTCCATGCTTGGGCTGTGTCTTGATCGCGAACGTCAACGCAGGGCTGTCGACGTCCGTCCCAGCCAGCGTGATCGCCCGCGCCGTATCGTCCTGCGTCTGAACCGTCACGGCTGTCGCGACGGGCGGATCGTTCACCGGCGTCACGGCGATCTGGAAGGTCTGCGTGAACAGGTGATTGGCGGGTTGTCCATCGTCGGCGACGACCGTGATCGTCACGATACCGTTCGCATTGGGCACCGGCGCGAAGGCGAGCGTCCGCGATCCGTTCGTGCCGCTTATCACCGGGTTCGGCATAATCGCCTGGTGGCTCGACGTCGCCGTGAGCGTGACCGTCTGCGTGGCCTGCTCATTGGCCGGGCCTGCAACCACGCCGCGAACCGTGACGCCAAAGCTCTGATCTTCGCGCGCCACCACGCTGGCGATCGGATTGAAGAACGGCGGATCGTTGACCGGCGTCACGGTGATGGCGAGCGTCGCGTTGGCGCTCGTCAACGTGCCGTCGGTTGCGGTGAAGGTAATCGTATCGGCGCCGTTGTAGTCGGCCGCGGGTTGATACGTGACCGTCGTTCCGCTCAGCGTGGCCGTTCCGTGATTGGGACTGTTCTTGATGCTGAATGTCAGCGTGTCGCCGTCCGGATCACTTCCCGACAGCGTGATGGTCAGCGGCGCGTCTTCGGCGACCGTCAGCGTCCGATTATCGGCGGTCGGACGGCGATTGGTATTCGTGACCGTCCATGCGAACGTCGCCGTCGGGGCGCCGCCATGCCCATCATCCGCGGTGAGCACCGGCGTGTACGATCCCGCCGCGTCGTAGGCGAGCGTTCCCGTCAGTTGCCCTGTCACGGGATTGATCGTGATGCCGGCGGGAAGCCCTGTCGCGCCGTATGTCAGCGTGTCTCCATCGACGTCCGTGGCCCGGACGGTGATGTTCACGGTCTGCGCTTCGGCATTGGTCCGAGCGGCCGGGACCGTGACGAAGACCGGCGGATCGTTCACCGGCGTCACCGTGAGGGACACTGTCGCTGTGGCGCTATTCAGCGCGCCATCGTTCGCTCTGAACGTGAACGAATCGGCGCCATTGAAATTGGCGGCCGGCGCGTAGGTTGCCACTGCACCTGTCACCGCCACCGTGCCGTGAGCCGGCTGCCGCACGATCGCGTACGTCAGCGGATCGATGTCGGGGTCGGTCGCCACGAGCACAATCGCAGCCGTCGTGTCTTCCGCTAGCGTTCCGGTCTGCCCAGACGCCACCGGCGCCATGTTGATGGCAAACACCATCGTGAAGATCGGCGAGGCCAGGTTGCCGTAGCCCGCGGCATTGCGCGCCGCGTTAGCAGGAATCGCCACTGTGGCGGTGATGTGCGCGGCAGTCGGCGTCAGCGTGAACGTGTATGTCGAGCCGCTGCCCGAGAATCCACTGGTCGTCGCGCCAGTGACTACGAGATCGAGGCGCGTGAATCCGGTTACGGGTTGACTGAACATCACAGCCACCGGAACAGTCGATGCTCGCGTCGGACTCGCCGCCGTCGATGTGATGCTGACGGCCGGAGTGTTGAGCACGACGAGGCTCAGGACGTCCGACACGCCTGGCGTGAAGTTCGCGTCACCGCTGTATTCGGCGACGATGGAGTGAGTGCCTGGAGCGAGGGCGGCCGTCGAATACGACGCGCCGCCGCTGCTCAGTGGTTGTGATGCGATCAGCGTCGCGCCGTCGCGGAATGTCACAGTACCGCTCGGCGTGAGGCCGGCATCCCCTGTTGGCAACACCGTCGCGATCAACGTCACCAGTTGACCGGGTGCAGTGGGGTTAGGCGCCGCCGTCAGTCCGGTCACCGCTGCAACGCGGACGATGCTGGCATCCGGCGCGTCCCGGACGACGATGCTCTCCGTGACCGAAAGCATGATGGACGGCAGCGGCGCCGGCGCGTCGAGCACGGTGATGTTCTCCGTGACCGCCAGCATGACGGACGGCCGCAGTGCCGGCGCGTCGAGCACGGTGATGTTCTCCGCGACCGCGAGCATGACGGACGGCCGCAGGAGGATCGAATCGCTGACGGCAATGTGCTCGGTCACCGAGATGACCACCGGCGGCGGCGTGATGGTCACCGGCACGACCGCCGACTGGCTGGCCTGGAGGAGCGCCGCGCCGGCATACGCTGCGGTGAGCGAGTGCGGACCGGCTTCGAGCGTTGTGGTCGTGAACGACGCGGTTCCGTCGGCCGCAACCGTCGCCGTCCCCAGCGTCGTCGCGCCGTCCATGAACGTCACCGTGCCGGACGGTGTGCCGGTGCCCTGCGCAACGACGGCGACGGTCGCCGTCAACGTCACGTTCTGTCCGGCCGTCCCAGGGTTCGGCGTCGCCGTCAGCGTCGTCGCTGTCGCCGCCGGCGGCGCGTCGTCGTTCAGGATCGTGCCCGTGCCGGTTCCGATGCCGGGGACCGTGAATTTCGTAATCGCGCCGCCGAGCATGTCGGCCACGTAGAGACTTCCGGCGGCGTCGAATCCCATCGCCTGGAGACGGCCCTGGGCCACCGGTCCTTCGAGGCCGACGCCCGTCGCAAATGTCGACGACACGCCAGGAGCGGTAATCCGCGTGATCACACCGCCGGCGTCGTCGCCCACGAAAACATCCTGCGTGCGAGGGTCGATGGCGAGGGAGTCGACCTGGGTGAATCCTGACGCCAGCACGAGATGACTCGACTCCGTCGTCCCGCCCGGCGTCACTTGGTACACCTTGCCAGCCACCACGTCCACGGCGATCAGCTGATCGGCAGCGTTGAAGGCCAATTTCACGACGAGGCTCAATCCGCTGGCGTAGACGGTCGGGTTCGAGAACGACCCCGGTGCGTACCGGTAGATGGTGGTCAAACCGTTGTCGTAACTGGTGAGGTAGAAGTTGTCTTGGGAGTCGAACGCCGTCGCGAAAAACCGACCCGCCCCCGGCACCGGGAAGCTGCCGAGAAGGGCGCCGCTGGCATCGAATCGGAAAACTGGACCCTGGTCGTACGCCGGTGCAAACACCTCGCCTGCAGAGTTGATCGCCAGGTTGAAGAGATAGGCGCCACGGCTGGGCGCCACCAGCGAGGTCACATCGGTGAAGGTCGAGACCGCACCGGTGGACGCGTTTACCCTGGAGATGAGTCCGCGGTTTTGCTGGCTGACGAGAAAATCGTTCGTGGCGGGCCGATAGATCATCCCGCCGTTTGGGAACTGCAGGCCCTGCGCGAGGACGGACATCGTGTAGGCGCCGGTGCCGTTCGCGATCGTCGCGTTCGTCGGCGACGAGAGCGTGACCGTGAACGTTTCGTCCGGCTCGAATGTCGTGTCACCGTTCACGTCGACGACGACGGCCTGCGAGGTTTGTCCCGGCGCGAAGGTCAGCGTTCCACTAGCGGCGGTGTAGTCGTGGTCTGCCGTGGTTGCGGAGCCGTCAGCGGTCGCGTAGTTCGCCGTGACGGGCAGCGCGCTCGCGCTGGCGAGCGTCACGACAAAGGTGAAGGGCGTCGTGCCGCTGTTGCCTTCGGCCTTGTCTGCGCTCGTCGCAGCGATCGACAGGCTAGGGATGCTCCCCGCACTCCCTGTGATCATCGTCCAGCTTGTCCACTGCCCCCACGCG
>Ga0315281_10005180_pt1 | contig 18703 bp, 16 predicted proteins | sample YL17G07_0_MG_FD_204540 | JGI IMG/M metagenome (GOLD analysis project Ga0315281, IMG submission 204540) | Sediment microbial communities from Yellowstone Lake, YNP, Wyoming, USA - YL17G07_0 | ecosystem: Environmental > Aquatic > Freshwater > Lake > Sediment | place: USA: Wyoming | collected...
CCGCGACCGGGGTTTCTCTTCCCGGGCGGCATTTCGGAATCACATCCGGATTCGCCGTGCTTCAGCGCGCCGGTCGTGTCAGTTTTTCTTGTCCAGCCACTTCGCAATCCAGGCGTCGATCCCGAGAGGCCCCGCCCCTTCGAGCCCCAGATAAACGCAGAGCGAGATGTAGAGATACTCGCTGATCCCGAAGAGAGCAGAAATTTTTCCGGCCAGGTCGTTGGGCTGATCCTCGGGCCCGAGGATATCGACCTTCTTCGCCGTCACGATGGCGACGACCATGATGATGGCGATGACGACGGATGACAGGCGGGTGAAGAGTCCGATCAAGATGGCGGCGCCGCAGAGAAATTCCATCCAGGCTGCAAACGGGGCCTGAAACTCGGCGGCGGGAATTCCGAGACTCTGAAAAAATTCGATGACGCGGGGCAGGTTGTGAATCTTCCCCCATCCCGACTCGACGAAGACCCAGCCGAGAGTCAATCGTGCCAGCGTCGGCGCGAGCCACTTCACTTTTTGAATGACTCGAAGTGTCCGGCCGCGAAGCTCCCCGATTCTGTTCACGATGCTCCCCATCATTTTTCTCCTGCTTCTGTCGATTGCTTGAAAGACGCCCGATTCAACGTCACCTGCGAAATGACCTTTCGAGGCCGCCATCCCACCTCCTGCCGAAGCCGGAGAGGGGAAGGGAGCCGGACCCCGGATTGCCGGTCGACGCCTGGATCAGCCCTTTTTCTTTTCGTCGGCCGCTCCGCAACCGTTCTTGCCCCCGCACGCGTTCTTGTCGGTTTTCGTTTTTTCCTTCGCCTTGCTCTTCTTCATCCCAGCAGCCGGGACGGCGCAGCCGCCCTTTCCTTTGCAGGAGTTCTTACCGGCGCATTTCGCGTCACCGCTCTTGCAACCGCCTTTGCCTTTGCACGAGTTCATCCCCTTGCAGGCGTGCTTGTCCTCTGCGGGGGTCTCCGCCTTCTTCTCCGCCGTGCCTCCCGACGCCCGCCCCACGAGCAGGGCGCCGCCGGCGACGAGACCCGCGGTGGCCGCTCCCAGAAACTTCCTCCGGCTGAGACCCTCTTCAGTTTTCTTTTTCATTACAAATCCTCCTTCTCGAATCGAAATGCTTCACTGCGCCGCAAATCGGCGCGGGGTTTGTATTTCCGGCGAAAAACCTCCGGATCGTTCCGTGGGATCGACCCCTGCGGCCGACCCCGGCATCGACGTACGAAAATCCCGGATCGCTCGAATTGATCCTATCTCGAATTCCGGAAAATCCCGAAAGCTCCAGGAATGCTACGACGGCGTCTCCGCGATGCGCTCTTCCACCGGGAATTCCAACCGGAAAACGCTCCCCGTTCCGAGAGTCGAGCGGAGCTCAACTCGTCCGCCGTGCAGAATCATCAGGTGTTTGACGATCGCGAGCCCCAGCCCCGTTCCGGGGCGAACCTTCGACCGGCTTCGGTCGGACTGGTAGAAACGCTGAAAAATCTTCTCCTGTTCGCCCGGGGGGATTCCAAGGCCATGGTCGACCACTTCGATCCAGGTCGCGCCATTCTCGATTCCCGCTTTCACCGCAACGGCATTCCCGTTCGAAGAAAACTTGACTGCGTTGTCGACCAGATTCACGAGAATCTGCGCCAGCCGGCGGCGGTCGGCGTAGACCAGAAAATCCGGCGGGACCTCGGAGTCGAGCGTCACTCCGCCTCGCTCGGCTTTGTGAGCGAGACTTCGAAACACCTCTCCTGCAACTTCTCCGAGCCTGCATCTTTCCCAATCGAGAGTCACCGCCCCGGTTTCGATGAGCGACAGGTCCGTCAGGTCGTCGACGAGAGCTTCCATGCGCAGCGACTGCTCGACGACGATTTCCGGAAAGCGGAAAAGGTGCGGCGGAACCTCCCCGGACCGGGTCAGTGACTCCGCAGCCGCCTTGATCGCGGTGATTGGTGTTCGCAGCTCGTGGGAAACGTCGCCCACGAAGCGGCGCCGCATCGACTCGGCCGAGTCGATGCGCGTCATGTCGAGAAAGAGCCCCACCGCGGCCCTGTGGCTCGGCCTGGCCGGTTCCTCGAAAGGAACGACCCGAAGCTCGAAGGCAAGCAGGCGACCGGACACGTCGAGGTGAAGCGTTCGGGACGCCGTTTCACCGCCGAGCAAAGCCTCCCGGAAAACTCCCGGGATCTCGGGGTTTCGGATCCATTCCGGAAGAGAGCCGCCAGGGGGCTCCCCCCTCGATCCGAACAGCCGCCGGAACCGCTGATTCGCGAACTAAACGCGGAGATCCTCGTCGACGAGAAGAACACCTTCCTGAATCGACTCCAGAATCGAATTGAGAAGCAGCCGTTCTCTTTCGCTCTGTTCGAGCGACGTCACCAGGTTTCGCCTCATTCTGGCAATGGCTCGGGCGAGATCGCCGATCTCGTCGCCCCGCTCCTCGTTGATGGCCCGGCCATAGTCGCCCGCAGCGATCGCGAGAGCCGAGTCCTGGATCGCGGCGACGGGAATACCGAGGCGGCGAGCAAGCCAGGCCGCGAGAAGAACGCTCACCGCCACGCCGCTGGCGAGCATCGAGGCCAGAAGCCAGCCATAGTAAGCGTCGATCTCGACGAGGGCACGGGCGGGAACGGCGAGCCGCACGAAACCGGCCGGCCTGCCGTCGCGGTCGATCCGGCGTGCGATGTAGAGGAAGTCGATGCCCAAGGTCGCCGAATGACGTTTCGCCCGGCCGTTTCCCGAAGATGACGCTTGCTGGATCTCGGGACGGCCGAGGTGATTCTCCATCGCCCTCACGTCCTCCGGCGATCTTTCGCTCTCTGCAATGACCACTCCCGCGACGTCGATCAGGGTGACCCGGCATCCCAGCCGCGACGACGCTTCCCGAATCACCGCCCAGTTCCCTTCGCGACCGCCTTCGAAGCCCGCCGGAATTTCGTCCGACAGGAGAGCAGCTTCCTTCGAAAGCCGGCCCGCGAAGGCATCTTCGAGTTGCTTCTCGAGCAACAGCCAGGAGCCGGCGCCGACGAGCGCGGCCAGGGAGATCGACAGGCCAAGGGACACGAACAAAAACCGCTTATGTAATCTCATCCTCTTCCGTCAGCTCTTCGTCCCGGTGCGGCCGAATCGATATCCGACTCCGACGACCGTTTCGATGGAATCTCCCCCGAGCTTGCGGCGCAGGGCGTGAACGTGGACGTCGACCGTCCGCTCGTCGATATCGTCTTCGCCGCTCCAGATCCGTTCGAGAATGGCCGGGCGCGAAAGGACGCGAGGACACGACCGGAGAAGGAGCCAGAGAATGTCGAACTCGGTCTTCGTCAGGCGGATGTCCTTCTTGTCGAGCCACACGCGCCGTTCGGCGGGTTCGACGGCGAGGTGGCCGTCGTCGTAGCGGTCGATCTCGGTTCCCGACGTCCGGGTTTCGCGCCGGAGATGGGCGCGGACTCGCGCAACGAGCTCGGCCATCGAAAACGGCTTCGTGACGTAATCGTCTGCGCCAAGATCAAGACCACGAACCCGGTCCCGTTCCGCCACGCGGGCGGTCAGCATGACGATGGGCACTTTCGAGGTGGCTTCGAATCGGCGAATCTCACGGCAAATCGAATGCCCATCCAGGTCGGGCAGATTCAAGTCGAGCAGAACGAGATCAACCGGAGCGCCACCGAGACACTCCAGCGCCCGGGCCCCCGTCTCCGCGTGCTCCACCTGCCATTCCCCCCCCTTTTCGAGGTTGAAGCGGATGGAGTAAGCGATGTCGGCGTCGTCTTCGACGAGAAGGATTCGTTTCACGCCGGGAAAGGCTAGCACCGCGAGGGTGCGCCGTCGAACGAACGCGCCCTCTGACCCTTCACACGAACTTAACACGCGCTCCCTACCCTCCGGCCCGAAGTGCAGCGACGATGACCAGGAAACGATCCCCTCGAAAAACGGGCCGCCTCGTGCGGTGGACCGATCGGATCACGTCCGCAGGAATCACGGCGGGAGGAATTCTGGTCATCGCCGCAGTCCTCGGAATTTTCGTCTACCTCGTCGCTGCCGCGAGGCCTCTTTTCGGAGGAGCCAGGGTCAGGAATCGCGCCGCCTATCAACTTCTCGCCAGGGAACGTCTTTCCGCCCTTCTGGCCGTGACCGTCGACGAATACCGCAACGTGGGCGTCGAAATCTTCAGGGACGGCCGCACTGAATCTTTTTCGGTTCGCGACGGCGCATCGCTCGGCGGGAGCCGTATTTTCGACCAGCCCGCCACGGCATTTTCGATCGATGCGAGGACCGGCGACCTGGCCCTTGGTTTCGAGGACGGCACCGTCCGTCTTGGGAAAATCGCTTTCGAGACGACCTTCCCGGGGAATGACGAAATCGCGGCGAGCCTCCCGGGAACCGGACTCGAAAAGGGCGAATCGAGAGTCGGAGCCGACGCGGTTTTCGAGCGGACGCCGACCGGAGAAATCCGAAAGACCCGCGCGGCTATTTCTCTCTCTCCGCCGAAACCCGTTGGGGGGCGCGCCGAACCGGTTTCATTACTCGACCTTCGCGTGAGCGGCGACGATCGGCACCTGGCGATTCGTCTCGAGAGCGGCGAGCTCCTCGTCGAGAACGTCGCGACGCGGGAAAACCTCCTCACCGGCGCAATCGAAACGAGTCTCACCGGACGGAAACTGCCGGACTTCCCCTCGCTTCCATCGCTCGGGGAACCGGCCGCTCTTCTGGCCACGTCAAAAGGCGACCAGCTGTTTCTCGGCTGGAAAAACGGGACGATCGCGAGATTCGACCTTCGCGACGCCGAAAAACCGTCACTCGCCGAAACTGTCGATCTCGTTCCCGAAGAGCGCGCCGAGCTGACAGCACTGGGCTTCGTTCACGGAGAACAATCGCTCATCGTCGGTGACTCGCTCGGCCGGACAAGAATCTGGTTCCGGCTCGCGTCCAGCGACGGCGCCGACGGATTCCGTCTCGTCAAAGCTCACGACCTGTCGCAGGCGGCCGCCTCCATCGTCGCGATCGACAGTTCCATTCGCGGAAAAGAAATCGTGACGGGGGACGCGGCCGGTTCGGTCCGGCTTCACCATCCCACCTCCGAGCAACTCCTGGTCCGCGTCGCGTTCTCTCCACCCGCGCCGGTGTCTTTCGCAAGGATCACTCCCAAGGGCGACGGCATTTTCGCAGTGGCCGCCGACGGACGAGCCGCTCTTTGGGATGTCGTCAGCCCCCATCCCGAAACCACGTTCGGAACGATTTTCGGGCCCGTCTGGTACGAGGGTTATCCGAAGCGCCAACTCACCTGGCAATCGTCGAGCGGAACCGACGATTCCGAGGCGAAGCTCAGCCTCGTGCCACTCGTGTTCGGAACGCTGAAGGCCACCTTCTATTCGCTGCTGTTCGCCATTCCGATCGCCCTGCTCGCTGCGGTCTACACGTCGGAGTTTCTTCCGGACCGGCTTCGGGTTCCGATCAAGTCGACCATCGAGCTGATGGCCTCGCTCCCCAGCGTCGTTCTTGGTTTCATCGGGGCCCTCGTGCTCGCGCCGATCGTCGAAAAATCGGTCCTGTCGATCCTGGTGGCAGCGGCTCTCGTCCCCATCGTCGCGCTCGGCTCGGGCCACGTCTGGCAACTTCTCCCCTCCCGGTTGTCGGTTCCGCTGGGCCGGCGTTACCAGCTCCCCCTCCTCGCAGGAGTTCTTCTCTCCTTTTTCCTTCTCTCCGTTCCGCTCGGCGCCGGGCTCGAGCGCGTTCTATTCGCCGGGGACTTCAAAGGCTGGCTCGACGGGCAGAACGGCCCCCCGGCTTCAGGCTGGATCCTCCTTCTGTGGCCTTTCTCGGCTGTCGCTTTTCTATTTCTCGCGCAGAAAATCTCACTCACCCGCGGCAAAGGGGAGGGATCGCGAGCCGTGGCCGCCAGACTCGAGCTCCTGAAGTTTCTTCTGGCTCTCGGGGCGTCGATCGGAACTGCGGTCCTCCTGGGGACGGGCCTCGGTGCGCTGGGATTCGATCCGAGGGGGGCGATCGTCGGAACCTATGTCCAACGCAATGCCCTGATCGCCGGCTTTGTCATGGGGTTTGCGGTGATTCCGATCGTTTACACCGTCGCGGAGGATGCTCTTTCCTCGGTGCCGCGCTCGCTCCGCTCGGCCTCGCTCGGATGCGGAGCAACGAGATGGCAGACCGCGATGCGGATCGTTGTTCCCGTCGCCATCCCGGGAATCTTCTCTGCGATGATGATCGGCCTCGGCCGCGCCGTCGGTGAGACGATGATCGTGCTGATGGTGACGGGAAACACGCCCATCCTCGACGTCAATCCTTTTGACGGCCTCAGGACTCTTTCGGCGACGATCGCCGTCGAAATGCCGGAAGCCGTCAGGGACGGAACGCTCTATCGAACGCTCTTCCTCGCCGCCTTGACGCTTTTCGTACTGACTTTCATCGTCAACACCGCGGCGGAAATCGTCCGTCAGAAATTCCGCCGCCGAACGGTTCAGTTATGACGACGGTATCCCCGACTCCTGCGACGGAATCCGGCTCCCTTTCTCGGAGCGTGCGCTCCGGCAAAGAGACTCCGGCCATCCCGGAAACGCCCCCTTCGGGTCCGCCGCCGCTCCGTTCGCGCGGCCGATCAACTCCCCTCGCCGCCCGGGGAGAAATCTACGTCTGGATGACCGGCGCCGGACTCGCACTTGGACTCCTGATGATCGTGGGACTTCTTTCTCTCGTCATTTTCCAGGGGGGAGCGACATTCTGGCCCAGACCCGTTCTGGAGTTGACGCTCGTCGATGGGAATAAAGTTCTGGGAGAAGAAAGCCGCAGCGAATTTTACCGTCCAACGGAGGACGAGCTCGCAAAGTCTCCGGAAAGCCTCCGGGCTCGAACCGAGCTGAACCGAGGTCTCGCCCGGCGGCGGCTTCTTCGAACCGGCAATTTCGATCTCTACGGCGACGATTACCGGTGGGTGAGCGACCTCGAGGTCGCCTCGGAAGCGCAACCGGCCGACGCGTGGGTGATCGAGCGGTCGGAATGGGGGCGCGCAATCGGCCGGTTCCAGGGAGTGGCCAGAGACGGCGCCCCCCCGAGCGCCCTCGACGAGGGCTCCTTCCCGCGGCTGCATCTCGAGGCGCGATCGCGCGCCGCCAGGATTCGTGAGCTCGAAAAGCATGAAGTCGGCGATGTGAACCGGAGTCTCGAGGAACTTCGACTGAAGGTCCGAAAAGCGGCGATTCGATTCGGCGAAAATTCGCAAGAGCACAGGCTGGCTGCGGAATGGTCGGCTCAGGAAGAGAAAGGGCTGACTTCCCGCTACGACGAAATCGAGAGCCGCATCGCCGGGATCCGGGAGCAGGATTCGCTCTTCCGCGCCGTCTTCCACGAATCGTCAGGACGGCTTCTTCCGGAAAAACCCGGAGACGAAAATGTCCCGATGCGGCTCTCGCAGATTGTTCGCGCCTATCCGGCAAACCGGACGGGCCTCGCCGGCCGGATTCGAATCTATCTGGCACGATGGATCGAATATCTGACGAACGAGCCCCGGGAGGCCAATACCGAAGGAGGGGTGTTCCCGGCGATTTTCGGAACATTCCTGATGACGGTGATGATGTCGGTCGCCGTCGCGCCCTTCGGCGTGATCACGGCTCTCTACCTGCGCGAATACGCGAAGCAGGGCGCGCTCGTCTCGGCCGTCCGAATCGCGGTCAACAACCTTGCCGGCGTTCCCTCGATCGTATTCGGTGTTTTCGGCCTCGGCTTTTTCTGTTACGGCGTCGGAGGAGGGATCGACCGGATGTTCTTTCCCGAACGCCTCCCGACGCCCACTTTCGGCACAGGAGGAATTCTCTGGGCGTCACTGACGCTGGCGCTTCTCGCCGTGCCGGTCGTGATCGTTTCGACGGAAGAAGCGCTCGCCGCGGTTCCGCGAAGCCTCCGGGAGGGCTCGTACGCTTGCGGAGCGAGCAAGTGGCAAACCATCCGAAGGGTCGTCCTGCCGCAGGCGACTCCCGGAATCGTGACCGGACTCATACTCGCCATGGCGCGAGGCGCCGGCGAAGTTGCACCGTTGATGCTGACAGGCGTCGTGAAGCTTGCTCCCGAAATGCCGTTCGACAGGCATTTCCCCTGGATCCACACGGAAAGAAGTTTCATGCACCTGGGTTTCCACATCTTCGACGTCGGCTTTCAGAGCCGGAACTCGGAGGCCGGGAAACCCATGGTGTTCACCACCACTCTTCTCCTGATCGCACTCGTGGCCACGATGAACCTCTCCGCCGTCTGGCTGCGATCGAGGCTCCGGCGGCGCTTCAAAGGGGCGCACTTTTGAGAACGGTCTCGAAAACCGCGCGTGAAGAGTGAAAAAATGAACGGAGCGACCATCGAAATGAAGATCGAATCCCCGAGCCCGAGAATCCGAAACATCGAAACGGCGCCTCCCGCCGCAGTCGATGAGTCTCCGCTCATGCACCCCGAGCTCTCCCGCGAGACCCCAATTCTCGAAATCGATGATTTCAGCCTCTGGTACGACCAGGCCAGGGCGCTCTACGACGTGACGGTTCCCGTTCCGCTCGGAAAGGTCGTCGCTCTGATCGGCCCCTCCGGCTGCGGAAAGTCGACACTCATTCGCTCCGTGAATCGCCTGAACGATCTGGTCGACAACGTCCGCCACGAAGGGGACATGCGGCTGGCGGGAGATTCGATCTACGGCCGGGAAGTCGATGTCATCGAGCTTCGAAAACGCATGGGGATGGTGTTTCAGAAATCGAATCCCTTTCCGATGTCGGTGTACGAAAACGTCGTCTACTCTCTCCGAATCGACGGTGAGAACCGAAAGAGCGTGCTCGACGAGACCGTCGAGCAAAGCCTCCGGTCGGCCGCCCTCTGGGACGAGGTGAAAGACCGGCTCCATCAAAGCGCCCTCGAAATGTCCGGAGGACAGCAGCAACGACTCTGCATCGCGCGAGCCATCGCGGCACAGCCCGAAGTCCTCCTGATGGACGAACCCTGTTCAGCCCTCGACCCGATCGCCACGGCGAAGATCGAGGAGCTGATCTGGTCGCTGCGCGGCGAATACACGGTTCTCATCGTCACCCACAACATGCAGCAGGCGGCTCGCGTCTCGGATTACACCGCGTTCATGTACCTTGGACGCCTCGTCGAATACGGGCCTACGAAAGTTCTTTTCCTGAATCCCGGCAGAAAGAAAACCGAAGATTACGTCACCGGAAGATTCGGATAGCGGAGGCAATACATGCAAAGACATTTCGACAAAGACCTCTCTCATCTCAAAGAAATGCTCCTCGAAATGGGAGGACAGGTGGAAGACGTCATCCTGCGCTCAACCCGGGCGCTTCTCGAACGCGACTCGGATCTGGCCAGGCAGATCATCGTCGACGACGACATCATCGACCGGAAGGAGCTCGAGATCGACGAGACGATCGTCGGAATCCTCTCCCGCATGGCTCCGGTGGCGTCGGATCTTCGTTTGATCATGGCGATCTCAAGAATCACTCCGGAGCTGGAACGAATCGCCGATCTCTGCCAGGACGTCGCGGAACGCGCCCTCGAGCTCAACCGGGAGCCGCCGCTCAAACCGATGATCGACATCCAGCGAATGGCGCAGGTCGCCAACGAAATGCTGAAAGCCTCCCTCGACGCTTTCGTCCGAAACGACACGGCCCTCGCTCAGTCGACGATCGTTCGTGACGACGAGGTCGATGCCCTCATGGAATCCGCCTTCCGCGAGCTGCTCACCTACATGATGGAAAATCCGAAGAACATCTCGCGGGCCATCCGGCTCACTTTCATCGCGAAATATTTCGAACGAATCGCCGACAGCGCCACCAACATTTGCGAGCAGGTGGTTTATGAAATCGAAGGACGAGTCCTGAAACATTCGGAAAAGCCTTCAGCCTGACCGGGCCGGACCGAATGCGCCGCGAACCTTTCTTTCGGCCTTCACACGGTCTCAATCTCGAGAAAATAGTCTTCCGTCAACGGCGGTCGAACGGAGCGCTCCGTAGAGCCGCCAGTATTCGCGAAACGAGAGAAATCATCTGAAACGAAACCGGTTCAAAAGGAAATCGAGGAGGAATCGATGAAGACCTGGAAACAAAGCGTCCCCGCCGGCATGGTGACCGCGCTTCTCCTGGCGGGGTTGACCGCGAGCCTGACCGGGCCATCGGCGTCGGCTCAGGGGATGTTCTACAAGGAAGAGGCGAAAGACGGCCGCATTTACGTCTTCAACCAGATGAGCGAGTACGCCGCCTGGATGAAGACCGGCGAAATGGGGAAATCGATTTCGCGGGTCGGCGAAGGCCCGAACGGTGAGACGTTGGTCTTCGACACGGAAGACGCCATCAACTTCTACAATTTCAGGCACGACAAGCCCTCCGAGGTGTTTCAGAGGAAAGAGGAGGCCAAACCGGCGGAAAGTGAATTCAAGGTGAAGGTGGGCGGCACGATTTACGCGGATTACACGTTTACCGATTCCCCCAAAGGGAAGGACGCCGACGGGCACTCCATCCAATCCAATTCGTGGAACGTCGGCCGCGCCTATCTCAACGTCACCGGCAACGTGACGAAACTGATCGCCTTTCGAATCACGCCGGACATTTCGCGCGAGAACGGCGATGGTTCGACACTCAAGGGAAGCTACTCCCTGCGGCTCAAGTACGCCTTCGGCCAGCTCAACCTCGACGAATGGCTCGGTCATGGCTCCTGGATCCGGCTCGGACAGCAACAAACTCCCATCGTCGACTTCAACGAAGCGATTTACCGGTACCGGTTCCAGGGGACTGTGATGGAAGAGCGGGAGGGGTACCTGACCTCTTCGGACGTCGGCCTGTCGATGCACGTAGCGATTCCCGGCGATTACGGCGACGTCCATGCCGGCTATTACAACGGTGATGGATATTCAAAGGCGGAAGCCAACGATCAGAAAGCCTGGCAGATCCGCGCGACTCTCCGCCCCGCGCCAGGCACCGCCGCCAACGGATTCCGGATCACCGGCTTCTACGACAAAGACGCCTACATCCGCGACGGCAAGAGGGAACGGTTGATCGGCGAGATCAGCTGGGACTCGAGCTGGCTCAATGCCGGAGCCCTTTACCTCAAAACCAGGGACCGGACATCGCCGACGAAGCCCGAAGCGGACGGAAAGGGCTTCTCGATATTCGCCACGCCCAGGACGAGCTTCGGCCTCGAGGCCCTCCTCCGGTACGACGAGTTTCGACCCAACGATTCATCGGACGCGAAAAAGAAGCGCACGATCGCCGGGCTGGCCTATTGGTTTCCAGTGACCGAAAAAGGAGCGGCCTGCGCCCTGCTCCTCGACTATGACAACGTGAAATACGAGGGCGTTTCCCCGTCAAGACCCAATGACACCAGGTATGCCCTCCACATGCTGGTCAACTTCTGATCTCCGCCCCGGAAAACGACATGAAAAAACAGACAAGAATGCTCACCGTTCTCGCCGGCGCCCTCGTCGCGACCCGGCTCCTGGCCGACGCCGTTCGCGTCGATCCGGCGATTTCTTCCTACAAAAAGGTTCAAGGCGTTTCCGGGAGCCTCAAGAGCGTCGGAAGCGACACCATGAACAATGAGATGACGCTCTGGGCCGAAGGTTTCCGAAAGAATTACCCGGCCGTCAAAATCGAAATCGAGGGAAAGGGATCCTCGACGGCTCCTCCGGCGCTCACCGAAGGCACTTCGCAATTCGGACCGATGTCGCGCGAGATGAAAGACGAAGAGAAGGACAAGTTCGAAAAAAAATACGGATACAAACCAACCGAGGTCCGGACCTCGATCGACATGCTCGCGGTCTACGTGCACAAAGACAACCCGATCCGGTCGCTCACCTTCAAACAGATCGACGCGATCTTTTCGAAGACCCGGAGGGGCGGCGCCACGAGCGACGTCAGAACCTGGGGAGACCTGGGCCTCTCCGGCGAATGGAAAACACGGCCGATCAGCCTTTATGGACGCAACAGCGCCTCGGGCACTTATGGTTTTTTCAAAGAACACGCGCTGGCCAAGGGCGATTACAAGGACAGTGTCAAGGAACAGCCGGGCACCTCGTCCGTTGTTCAGGCCGTCGCAAGCGACAAATACGGAATCGGTTACGGGGGCATCGGATACAAGACCGCCGACGTACGCGCAGTCCCGCTTTCGAACGGAGACGCAGCCGCCGAGGCCGTCCCCGAAAACGGCTACAACGGGCTCTATCCGCTCACCCGGTTTCTGCTCGTTTACGTCAACGCCAAACCGGGATCGACACTCGACCCCGTTCGGGCCGAATTCCTGAGGTACATCCTTTCGAAAGAAGGACAGGAAGCCGCCGTGAAGGACGGCTATCTGCCGCTCCCCGCGAAAATGATCGACACCGAACGAAAGAAACTCGGACTTTAAAGTTGCCAGGCGAGCCCCGGGGCCCTCGGTCCGGCACGAACGGGCTCCCGGCTCGCCTTTTCACCCGCATCGATCGCGGCCGATTGCCGCCGTTCAACCGGAGACAGTCCTGGAATTTCGGGGGCCCGAACCCAACTCGACTCCCAGGCAACGAAGCTGTTTCTCCGCTCTTTCGCTCCACCCGCGATTCGCGGCCGGGCTGGCCGGGCTCGGATGAAGAATCGAGCCGACCGCCATTCCGCTCCCCATCGTGACAGCCCGAGCGCGTGATTCCGCGAAGGCACCCACTCCAACGATGATCTCGGGAGAGAGAGCGTCGAGAATCTCGAGGAGCGAGGCATCGCAAACCTCGAAGAGTTTTTCGCGTTCCCCCGCCGGGAGCTTGTCGGGCGTCCGGTTCCGGCCGCTCTCTTCGAGGAACGCCAGCGGGCAATAGTTCCAAACGAAAAACTGCTCGAAGAATCGATCCGGAGTCCCGAATCGGTCACGCGCCCACCCCCACAATCGCCGCCCGCTCACTTCGCTTCGGGTGCAGCCGAAACCTTCGACCGGACGTTTCGGATGTTCGTTCGAAGGACGGGACACGGGGGCCTCGATTCCCATCCAGTCGCGAACGAGAGCGACCTCACCGAACGGAACGCCGGTCTGCGCCATCCCGAACGGGCCGGGATTCATCCCGAGAAGAATCACGCGGGCGCCACGGATTCCGAACCGGGACAGATAGAGCTCGTGCGGAGCCCTGGCGTATTCGAGCGGAGCGTAGACGTGCGAGACGGGAGAGACGAAGGATAGACGCCCGGTCGATTTCGCCAGACGGCGGCTGATCCGGAGAAGCGAATCCGGGCTCACGGGAATCCGGCGAATCACGATTCCGCCCTTGTCATGAATTCCTTCGACAGGTCATCCGGAAATTCCGGATCATCATCGGCCGGATCCGGCTCATCGCGTTTCGATGAAGGAATAAATTTGGTGGCCAGGGACGGAATTGAACCGCCGACACGGGGATTTTCAGTCCCCTGCTCTACCAACTGAGCTACCTGGCCATCCGAAGATTCACCCGCCTTGCGCGGGGCGTGAAAAGTAGCAGAGGGGAGCGGGATCGTCAATCGAGGCGCTCCCCTCCTGCTTTCTAGACCGCTTCAGTTTTTCTAAAGGCCCGCCGGTATCCGGCGAGAATCGCCAGAACGACACCGAAAGCGGCGACGATCGTGGCGCCGGTGGGCAGGTCGAGCAGAAACGAGAAATAGACCCCGAGGGCGGATACGACGGCTCCCATGCTCCATCCGATGGCGAGCCTGGGCCCCAGACGCTCCGAGAAAAGCATGGCCGTGACGGACGGAACGATCAGGAAACAAAAGACCAGCAGAACTCCGGCGATGGCAACGGACGAGGTGACCACGAATCCGAACGACATGTAAAACAGAAAATCCCAGAAACGGATGTTCCATCCTCGCCGCTCGGCTTCCGGCTCGTCCATCGAAATGAGAAGGAACCTCTTCCGGAAAATGTAATGAAACACTCCGACGAGCGAGTAGAGAACGCCGGTTTTCACGAGCTCGGGCCAGGTGACGGCGAGAATGTTGCCGACCAGCATTTCCTTGAGATGCTCGGTTTCCTGGGTCGCTTTCGACATGACGAGAATCGCAACCGCGGCGCTGACGGCGTAAACGATGCCGATGACGGCCTCCTGCGGAATACGCGTCTTCCGGTGAACGCGCGACACCGCGAAAATTGCAGCTCCCACGAACGTGAAGCCGAGCGAGAATACGTACGCCATGTTCGAATGGAGGTCATAGCCGGACAAATAGGCGACCGTGGAACCGAGGGCGGCGATCTGGGCCAGCGAGAGATCGACGAAAATGACTCCCCTCTCTACGACGTGGACACCCAGGTAGGTATGGATTCCCGTGAGAATCAGACTCGCGACGAACGCCGGCCAGAGAAGTTGAAGAATCGAAATTTCGTTCATTTCTTCCCTTTCATCGCTGCGACGAACTGGTCGATGTCGTAGTCGAACAGATCGAAGTAGTCCTTGATCTCGGGTTTTCCGCCGACCGACGGATAGAACATGACCGATGTGGTTCCGGTCTTTTCCGCAATCGATTTCGGAGTCTTGGAGTCGAAATACGGTTCGACGAGGATGACCTTGACCCCTTCCTTGACGATCTTGTTGATGACGTCGAGCGTGTGGGTCGGCGTGGGCGGAATGCCGGGCTTGGGCTCGACGTGGTCGACGACTTCGAGCTTGAAATGCCGGGCAAAATTCGGCCACGAATCATGAAAGGTCACGATCCTGGCGCCGGAATAGGGCGCCATTTTCGCGTCCCATTCTTTCTCCTTCGCCGTCAGCTTCGTTTCGAACGCGGCGAGATTTTTCGCGAAAGCGTCCGCTCCCGCGGGATCGAGCTCCGAAAGCTTCGCAGCCACGGCTTTGGCGATGATCCGTCCGTTTTCCGGGTCGATCCAGTAATGCGGATTTCCGTAGGGATGGACGTCGCCCATCGCCCGGGTCAACTGTCCGGCCGGCTTGATGACGTCGCAACCTTTCGAAGCATCGAGGTATCCGGCGCCGGAGGGGTGAATCCTTTCGTTGCGGCTCTGGTCGAGCAGCGGCGGCAGGTATCCGATCTCGAGCTCGAGACCGGCGACGATCAGGAGGTCGGCCCTCGAGAGCTGAAGAACGAAGGAGGGTTTCGAGTCGACGAAGTGGGGATCCTGATATCCCTTCGCGAGGGCCAGCACCTCGAGCCGGTCGCCGCCGATCGAGCTCGTGATCGACGCCAGATCCTGGAGCGTCGTCACGACCTTGAGCCTGGCGGAAACGACCGGCGAAATTCCGAGAATCACGAGCCAGATCAGCGAAATCGCCGGGAGACTTTTCGTTTTGGTTTTCATATTCGCCTTGGGGTTCATCGTTCTTGCTTTCATGAGCGATTTCAAAATGGATGGGCGCCGTGGGCGCCGATCGCGAATTGAAGTTGGAGAAGCACCTCGGTGGCAGCGTAGCTGCGGTCGTATCTTCGCCGGCGAAGCTCTCCGCGAAGCTGCGAAAATTCGGTGGGCCAAAAGGTGAGGAGGAGCGCCTGGCCGTCGTCGCGCTTCGAAGCGTCGTCAGCACGATCCGAGGATTCGATCCTCACGCCGGCGAACCACCTCTTGTCGAGCTGATATTCCCCCGAGAGAAACCAACCGGTTGAGTCTTCCCGGAGACCGGGACGGGAGCGCCGGCTGGCAATGAGCTCTCCGCGAATCGAGGCCGACGTGTAGCTCGCCGTCACGAGCGGCTTCCAGCGCCAGATGAAATTGACGCCGGCGAGGCGTGTATCGCCGTTGGCCACGGGACCTTCGTGCGGCGGAACCGTCCCTTCATTCGGGCCCATTGCATACGAGATTCCGAAGTCGAGATTCGCGGCCTCCGTCAGATCGCGAAAGATTCGATAGTGCGCGTTGTAGGCGAGGCGCCCTCTCTTGTCCGAATTGAAGAGCGATTCGGTGCCGGCTCGAACGGATTGCAGGGTCAGCTCCGAAAACGTGTCGCCCGGAAGAGGAATCAGGCTGCTGACGGACAAACCGGTGCCGACCCACCCTTCTTCGCCGCCGAGCAGATTCACGACGGGAAGCGGTTCGTCCGGCCATGGGAGAGTGTGGAGGTGAAGAGTGTTGGTCTTGCCGAACGACATCCGCATTCGTCCGGCCTTCACGAGGAGGCCGGACGGAAGCGAAGTGAACGTGATGAACCCCTCCTCGACCTCGACGCCGGATTCGCCGAACGAAAGAAAAAAATCGGCCCGAGCGTAGGGATCGACCACCGATTGGATCCCGACTTCGGTTTCCCGGAGGCTGAAATTCGGGAGGCCTTCGTAGCGGTTCTGTCCGCCGACGGCGAGGAGGTTTCCGATGACGGAGATGGCGGGATTGAAATAGTTTGGCGTCACACTCGCGTCGGAGCCCGTCTGGGCGCCAGCGGTCGAAGCGAAAATCAATGACAACGCAACAGAAGCGACGAAAGCACGCAGTGCTCGTCGCGAGTCCAGATTCATGGCTCGCCTCCGATTCAACTCGGTAATGAGGATTCGGGAATCTCGTTCGGGTTTTCAGGCCGAAGGAGGCGCACGCCCGCGCGAGGAACCGGACGTGATCGAGCGAAGAACCACGGCGCGATCGGGAAGCCAGCCACTTTCTTCGTGAAGAGGAGCAACGGCCACCGGCGAATCGGCGGAAACGGCCGACAACCCGGAGACGATACAAGCGGGGCAATCCGTTCCGGCTGGGGAAACGTCGCTGCGATCACCAGCGATCGTCCGACCGGCGGAACCTCGAAAGGCCCCTCGCAGGTCGATCGAATGCCGGTGAAAAATCGGCAGCGTCGAAGCGAGCTGAACCGAAACGAAGAGAAGCAGGACGGCGCCGGCCCGAAAGCCGCAGCGTTGATTCGCCATGACCGGAAAGTATATCGCACGCGGAGGCCTTTCGATCGGCCTGGCGCCAAAGTTCGATGAGGCGACTCTTCTGGAAATTCCAGGTTTCTTTCACCGGAAGGGAGCGCTCGGCTTTCACCACGCCGAAAAACACGCGAGGGCTTGCCGGCGAAACGTCAGTCCCCGAGGCCGATTCCGATCCCCCGCGCCGTGCGGCAAAGAGGGCCGTTCGGGTCGACACACTTCGATTTCGAGACCGCCTCGTCAATGGGAACCCGAACGATTTCTCCGTGAACGACCCCCACCATTTTCCCGTAATCCCCTTCGAGAGCGGCTCGCGCAGCTTCGGCCCCAAACGAGGTGGCGAGGATTCGGTCATCGGCGCAAGGGCTCCCTCCCCGCTGAAGATGACCCAGCACGAGAGTGCGGACCTCGTGCTCGATTCTTCCTTTCAGCTGGCGGGCCAACCGGTCGGCCGCGCCGCCGAGTCGAAGCTGGCCGGTTGCCCGGTCCGTCCAAGCCACGGAAAAGTGCCCTTTTACGGGGCGCGCCCCCTCCGCCACGACCCCGATCGAGAAGAACCGGCCAGTCTTCTCCCGGTCACGAATGACCTCCAGAACCGATTCCAGGCGATACGGAATCTCCGGGATCAGGATGAAATCGGCGCCTCCCGCCAACCCCGCCGCCAGCGCGATGAATCCGGCATAGCGCCCCATCACTTCGAGAAGAAACACCCGGTGGTGGCTCTCGGCGGTCGTGTGGAGCTGATCGAGGGCGTTGGCCGCGGTCTGCACGGCGGTTCGAAACCCGAACGTGATGTCAGTTCCCGAGAGATCGTTGTCGATCGTTTTCGGGACACCGACGAGAGGCATCCCGAGATCGCGGGCGATCTTCAGGGTTCCGTCTCCACCGATCGCGACGAGGCAGTCGAGGCCGAGCTCTTCGAAGTTCCGGCGAACTTCCGCCGAACGGTCGACGGCGGTCCACCTCTCGCCCAAGCGAACGGGATAAGCGAAAGGATTGTCCCGGCTCGAGGTTCCCAGAATCGTGCCCCCGCGCGGAAGCAGCCCACGAACGGAAGGCAGGTCGAGATGGACGAACTGCTTCTTGAGAATGCCGTCGAATCCGTCGCGAAATCCGATGATCCGGATCCCGGGGTCGACCCCGTTGACGCACTTCACGAATGCGCGGAGCACGGCATTCAATCCGGGAGCGTCCCCTCCTCCCGTGAGAATTCCGAGCGCTCGGGGTCTTTTCGAAGGGCGCCCCCGTTTCGTTTTCGCTCGGCTTGCCAGCGCTTTTCCCTTTGTTATACTCCGCCCCGGTTTCGAACCGGAGGGCATCGCATGCATAAGATTCTCCTCGTCGACGATATGCGTCACTTTCTCGACCTGACGCAATCATTTCTGTCGCGCGCCGATTGTAAATTATTCACCGCCAATACCGGGCTCGAGGCGATCAAGGTCGCCAAAAGCGAAGACCCGGATCTCATCGTGCTCGACATCGAGATGCCTGAAATGAACGGCATCGAAGCCTGCCGGATCATCAAAGCAGATCCTGGAATGCGAAAGATTCCGGTCATCATGCTGACCTCGCTCTCGAAGGAAGCCGAGGCGAAAAAGGCCGGCGCAGACCATTTCCTGAAGAAACCGATCGACGAGGACACGTTCCTTCGAGAAATCAAGAAATTCCTGCCAATTCTGGAACGGGAAGAACCGAGAATCACGGTCGACCTCCCCGCTCACGTCACTCTCAACGGCAAGGATATCCCAACCCGGATCACCGACCTTTCGAAGAGCGGAGCCTTCCTCTCGGGGATCACCCCCGTCCCGCAAATCGCAGATCAATTCACATTGTCGATTTCTCTTCCCGTCGAAAACAGCGGCGAGAAACAGATCACGCCGAAGGTCGTCGTC
>Ga0315281_10005181_pt1 | contig 18701 bp, 15 predicted proteins | sample YL17G07_0_MG_FD_204540 | JGI IMG/M metagenome (GOLD analysis project Ga0315281, IMG submission 204540) | Sediment microbial communities from Yellowstone Lake, YNP, Wyoming, USA - YL17G07_0 | ecosystem: Environmental > Aquatic > Freshwater > Lake > Sediment | place: USA: Wyoming | collected...
CGAAAGGATCGGGTTTCGAGGGTTCGGCGATTCGGGCGGAGCTTCTCGATTTCGACGGAGACGGAGACACGGACGTTCTTCTGGTCGAACCGGGCGGCCGCCTGCGGCTTCTGACGAACCGGCGGCAGGGGCGCTTCGACGACGCGACGAAAGAGTCCGGGCTCGACCGCCTCGTCACGGTCGTTGCCGACCTGGCCGTCGGCGATTTCGACGGGGACGGGCGAATCGACCTGGTCGTTGCTGATCGCGCTACGGGAGCGATCCGGTGGCTTCGGAATACCGGAGGGAAATTCGCCGCCGGGTCCGACTCTCCCGACCTGGCCGGCGGAAAACCGTTCGGCGACCGGCATGCTTTCCTCGCGCTTGATGCCGATAACGACGGATTCCTCGATCTTCTGGTCGTCAACTCGGCCGAAACGGCGGGCCGGCAGGCCACCTTCTTTCGAAACGCAGGGGACGGCCGGTTCTCCCGGACGAACGCGATTCCCGCCGATTCGGGCGTTCTTCGCGATCCTGTCGCCCTGGATTTCGATCGCGACGGAGATCAGGACGTCGTGGGGTTTGATTCGGCGGGAGAGTTGGTGCAGTTGCGGAACGACGGAGGCAACGCCAACGGCTGGCTCGAAATCTCCCTCGAGGCGCTGGCCTCCGGTTCGGGGAAAGTGAATCGTCTCGGAATCGGGTCGACGATCGAAGCCAAGGCCGGCGAGCTCTATGTCCTGAGATTCGTCGAGAATCCTTCGACCTGGATCGGTCTCGGCGCCCGGTCCACCGCCGACGTGGTTCGAGTGGTCTGGCCCAACGGGATTCCACAAAACGAAATCAATGTGAAGGGGAAACGCCGCTTCAAGGAAGTCCAGCAGCTCAAGGGCTCCTGTCCGTTTCTTTACACGTGGGACGGCGAACGCTTTCGCTTTTTCACCGACATTCTGGGCCGTTCACCGCTCGGTTTGCGATTCGACGGAGTTCATCTTGCCGCTCCCGAGACACTCGAATGGCTTCCGATTCCCGGCGACCGGCTCCGGGTTCAAAACGGGCGCGCCGAGCTTCGCGTCACTGAAGAGCTTTGGGAGGCGGCCTACCTCGATGAGGTGCGGCTCGAATCGGTCGATCACCCGGCTGGCAGCGCGATCGTGACGAACGAAAAGATGATTCCCCCCCCCTTCGAAGAGAAGCGGCTCGACGTCGTATCGCAACCGCGGGCCTGCGCTGCGGCGATCGACACCGACGGGCACGACATTCGCGCGGAGTTGAACGCCGAAGACGGAGTCTACGTTTCCGATTTCGGTCCGAGCGACTATCAGGGGATTTCGAATCGCGACCACTGGATCGAGCTCGATCTCGGGCCGGAAGCGGCTTCAGCGGCGGCGCCGGTTCTCTACCTGGCCGGCTGGATCTTCTACACCGACACATCGATCAACGTGGCCTTGTCGCAGGATTCGCGCTATCACCCGCAACCGCCGGTTCTCGAAATCCCCGACGGAAAGGGGGGGTGGCGAGTGGCGATTCCTTCGATGGGTTTTCCGTCCGGAAAAACGAAGACGATGCCGGTCGATCTGGCCGGGATTCTTCTGCCCGGCGAACCGCGGGTTCGAATTCGAACCAACCTGGACATTCACTGGGACCGGGTGTTCTGGAGCGACGGGACGGCGGCGCCGGTTCGTCGAACGGAGCTTCCTCTCCGGTCGGCATCCCTGCGCGAGCGGGGCTTTTCGCGCCGTTATCGCGCAGTTCCGGACGGACCGGAGATTTTCGATTATGACGATGTCGATCGGGCGTCTCGCTGGCGCGACATGACGGGGCGCTACTCGGCGACGGGGGACGTTCGCGAGATGCTGACGGCCGTCGACGATCGCTACGTCGTTTTCAAAGGGGGGGACGAGATTTCGCTCTCCTTCGACGCATCCCGGCTCCCTCCGATTCCGGAAGGGTTCGTTCGAGACTGGCTTTTCATTTCCGACGGATGGGACAAGGACGCCGATCTCAACACTCTCTCCGGAGATACGGTGGCTCCCCTGCCGTTCCACTCGATGAGGACGTATCCGTACGGGCCTGAAGAGTCTTTCCCGGACGATCCGGTTCACCGGGAATTCGTCGAAAGGACGCTGACGCGGGAGATCACGGGGGAGGAGTTTCCGGCCGCCATCTGCGGGCCCGCCCTTCGAGGTCCGCGATGAATCCCGCGAATTGCGCGGTTCAAGTTTCCCGGTCTCGGCGGGCGCCATCGCCGCGTTTCGTCCATTCAGGCCTCCTGCCCGCGTTTCTTTTCGGATCGGCGGCGCTCTTGACGTCCTGCGGTTCGTCCTATCTGCGTACGCTGCCACCGCTTCCTCCCGGCGCGAAACCGATTTTCACCGAGGTCACCCGAACGTCCGGTGTCGATTTTCATTTTCGAACGGACGAGGTGAGCGCGAAAGTCATCGCGACGATGGGAGGAGGCGTGGCGCTCGCAGATTTCGACGGCGACGGCGATCTCGACCTGTACCTCGTCAACTCGGTTCCCACGATGTCGACAGCCAATCGGGACAGTTGCTCGAAGCTCTACCGCAACGATGGCCGTGGGCATTTCGAAGACGTCACGAAACAGGCAGGAGTCGAGTATTGCGGTTGGGGAAACGGTGTTTTCTGGATCGATATCGATTCCGACGGACGCGACGATCTCTTTCTGACCGGCACTGAGGAAAATCATATTTTTCACAACGAGACCGATCGGGGCGGGCCGCCGAAGTTTCGGGATGTTACGAATGAGCTGGGCCTGGCGAACGGATTGTTTTGCGTCGGAATGAACATTCTCGACTACGACGGCGACGGGCTCCCGGATCTGTATATCGCCAACTACCTGAAGACGACTCCGCTGGATGAAAAGAACGTCCCATCGGGGGATTTGAAAGTTCCCGAGGATTACGCTCCGCTTCCCAACGTTCTTTGGCACAACCTTGGGGATGGCCCCGACGGGCTGCCACGTTACGAAGATGTGACCGCCGCGACCGGTTCCGCAAACGCGGAAGGGAAGAGTCTGGCCGTCGCGGTACTCGACTGGAACGGCGACGGGCGCCCCGATATCTTCGTGGCCAACGACCGCACTCCCAACGCGATGCTGACGAACCTCGGCCCCGATGCCACCGGTCTCTGGAAGTTCGCGAACCAGGCCGTCGAGCTCGGCGTCGCCTACGACGCTTTTGGAAAACATCCCTCGGGGATGGGGGTCACGGTCGGAGACCCGGACCGGGACGGTCACCCGGATCTGTTCGTCACGAATTTCGCCAATGAGTGGAACGATCTTTATCACAACATCGACGGAGTGACGTTCGAGGCGGCGACCGAACGAACCGGCCTCGGCCCCCCCTCGTACCCGAAGATCGGTTGGGGCACGCTTTTTTTCGATTACGACAACGACGGATGGGAAGACCTCGCGGTTCTCAATGGCGGATTGGTTCGGGAGATCTATCTTTTCTTCGCGAAGCTCGTCGCTCCGAAAGCGAAAGCGGACATGTATTCCGTCGGCGAGGATTTTCATCAGCACAGCCTCCTCTTTCACAACACCGGTGATCTGAGGTTCGACGACGTGACGAACGTATCGGGAGACTGGGGGCGCCCGCTCATGGTGGCGCGAGGCCTGGCTGCCGGTGATCTGGATGGCGATGGAGCTCTGGATCTGGTCGTCGGGGATCAGGACGGTCCGGCGCGGATTTTTCACAACGACGCCCTTGCGGAAGCGTCCTGGATCGAAATTCAGTTGAAACCGGGAAGGGATCGGAAAACCGTTTACGGGGCTGTTGTCACGGTGATCGCAGACGGACGGGTCGACGCGCGCGATTGGTACATCCAGCCCTCGTACGCCTCCGGGAGTGCGGTGCCGCTTCACTTCGGACTCGGCAGGAACGAGAAGGTCGACCGGGTCGAAATCAGCTGGCCCGGCGGACAGAAGTCCATTTTCGAGAATTTGCCGGTCCGGAAACGCTGGATCGTGACCAGGGGCACGGCGGAGCCGGTGGACGCGGCGACGCTTGCCGGCAGCGGAGCGTTTCCGTTACCGGCGCAGCGAGAATTCAGGAAACCGTCATGACTCTCCGGCGTTGGGGCAGGCTGGCGGCGATCGGCGCTCTTTCGTTTGCGGCGCTTTCGGCGGATGCGGCGCCGCAGTCCTCAGCCCGCGCTCCCGAAGGGGCCTTGCCCGCCTCGCCTCCAACGGCGTCGCCGGTTCCCTGGCCTGCAAGCGAGGTGGCGCGCGCGGAGGGCCAATGGCGGCGCCTGCTCGAGCTCGAGCGAAAAAAAGGCGCCGAGAAGGATCGCCTCGAGGTGGAATCTCTCGGCCAGACACCGGCTTCTCCGTGGGTTGCAGCGCTCGCCGACGCGATTCTCGACGAGTGGCGCATCAACCGCGATGACTCCCGAATCCGAAATCCTCGAAAGATCTGGTCGCCCGACGCGCCGCCGATTCTCTCCGCGGCGGCGGGCGGGCAGAAGCTTCGCCGCCGGGTCAGCGGCACGGCCGATGTCTCCCCGGAGGGGCGCGTGACTTCGGTGCGAATCGAAGAGGGGAGCGGCGACGACCAGCTCGATTTTCTCGTCGAACGGTGGGCGCGTGATTCCCGCTACAGGCCGGGAATCGAAGGATTCATGTACGTCTCTTCACGCGTGAAGTGGAGCGTCGCGCTGAGGTCGGCCTTCAGCTCGACGCCCGGTCCGCGCGGAGAAAGTTCTACGGGAAAATCCCGCGAGTCTTCGTCGCGGCAGCGACGCGGCCGATCGCGAGAATGAACGCAGCGGTGCGGTTGTGCACGCCGTATTTTTTGGCTATGTCGAAAACGTCGCCGAAGGCTTTCTTCATTTTCCGCTCGAGCTGCTTGTTGACCTCGGCCTCGTCCCAGAAGAACGTGTAGAGGTTTTGCACCCATTCGTAGTACGAGACCGTCACTCCTCCCGAGTTGGCGAGGATGTCGGGAATGACGAAGACTCCGTTGGCGTGAAGGATGTCGTCGGCGGCCGGGGTCGTCGGGCCGTTGGCGGCTTCGGCGATGATTCTGGCTTTGATCCTGCCGGCGTTCTTTGAGGTGATTTGATTTTCGAGAGCCGCCGGAATCAGGATCGTCACCGGGAGCTCGAGGAGCTCTCCCTGCGTCACGGCATCGGCGCCGGGGAATCCAACGACGCTTCCGCTGCGCTCTTTATGGGCGAGAACCTTGCCGATGTCGAGTCCTGATTTCGCGTAGATGCCGCCCCGGGAATCCGAGACCGCGACGATCCTGAGCCCGTCTTCCTGAAGGAGGCGGGCGGCGATGGCGCCGGCGTTGCCGAACCCCTGAATCGCGACCGAGGCACCGGCGAGCTTGAGCTTCATCCTGGAGGCCGCTTCCCGGATCGTGAAGACGCACCCTTGAGCCGTCGCCTCGTTCCGTCCGCGTGATCCACCCAGCTCGATCGGCTTTCCGGTGACGACGCCGAGGGCGCTATGGCCGACCGTCATCGAGTAGGTGTCCATCATCCAGGCCATGGTCTGGGAGTTGGTGTTGACGTCAGGGGCGGGAATATCCCGGTCCGGGCCGATGAATCCGACGAGCTCGTAGGTGAACCGCCGCGTCAGCCGCTCGAGCTCTCCGGACGAAAGCTCCTTCGGGTTGACCCGGATTCCCCCTTTGCCGCCGCCGAAAGGAAGATCGGCAACGGCGCACTTCCAGGTCATCCACGAAGCGAGGGCGCGCACTTCGTCCAGACAGACGTCCTGGTGAAATCGAATCCCGCCCTTCGCCGGCCCTCGGGAGATGTTGTGCTGGACGCGGTATCCCTCGAAGACCTTGAGGTTGCCATCGTCCATCTTGATCGGAATCGAGACGATCAACGCCCTTTTCGGGAACTTCAGGATCTGCCGCATCCCCTCGTCGAGGTTCAGGTACTCGGCCGCCGTCTCGAACTGCTGTTGCGCGATTTCGAAGGCGTTCAGATTTTCGGGTGCAGCAGCGGTCTTTGCGGTCTTGCTAACCTTGGATTGGGCCATGTCAGGCTCTCCCTTCCCCTTCGGTTCTCTGGGGTGTTTTTTTCGTCTGCCGTTTTCGGGTGAGATAGAAGGAAAGTGCTTCGAGGCTGATCTTGAGGTCGACGCTCTTGATCTTGACACCGGGGCGAACCTGCACTCGAACGGGCGAGAAATTGAGGATCGCCGGCAATCCGGTGTCGCAGAGCCGATCGTAGGCCGCCTGGGCTGCGGAGGGTGGGACGGCCAGAATCCCGATTTCGGCTCCGGTGGAACCGGCGATTTCTTCGAGCTCCTCCATCGAATGGATCGGGACTCCGGTCCGGGTCGCTTTTCCCGCTTTTGCGCGATCGTTATCGAAGAGAGCGACGATCCGGAATCCTCCAGTCTTGAATCCATCGAAATCGGCAAGCGCCTGACCGAGGTTTCCAGCGCCGACGATGACGATCGATTTCACCCGATCGAGGCCGAGGATCCGGACGATCGTGTCGCGCAAGCGGGCGACGTCATATCCGACGCCCCGGATTCCGAATTCGCCGAAATTCGCCAGATCCTTCCGGATCTGGGCGGAATTCAGGTCGAACCGATCCGCCATCGACTGCGAGGAAATCGTGGTGACCCCCGATTCGGCGAGCTCGTCGAGACACCGGAGGTAGACCGAAAGCCGATTCGTCGTGAGCTCCGAGACATCGCCGCTCCGGAGCGAGCTGCCCCGGCGTGGAGGAGGCGCGGCGAAGGGAGTTCTTTTCGTCACCGGAATAGAAGGGCCGCAGCGGCATTCCACGCGGCTTCGGAAACGGGTCCGGGAAAGATTCCGACGATCAGCACTCCCGCGCAGGCGGCGACGAGGCCCAGGTCGGCGAGCCAGTCGGTGGCTGTCGCCGGCGGATCGGCCGGAATTTCCCGAACATACATGGTGTAGACGACCCGAAGGTAATAGGCGGCGGAGACGAGGCTGCCCGCAATACCGACGATTGCGAGGGAAAGGTGCCCTCCGGCAATGGCTGAGCGGAAAACCAGGAACTTGCCGGCGAATCCCGCTGTCGGCGGAACTCCGGCGAGCGAGATCATGAACACCGTCATCGCAAAAGCCAGAAATGGGCGGGTGCGGGCGAAGCCTGACAAGTCGGAGATCGGGTGAGCCTGGTTTTCTCCGCGTGTCACCGCTGCCGAGATGGCGAACGCCCCGATGTTCGCGAAGGTGTAGGCGATCGTGTAGACCAGCACTCCCGCCAGCGCGTCGGTGCGAAGCACCGCGAATGCGATCGTGATGTACCCCATGTGCGCGATGCCGGAATAGGCAAGCATTCGCTTGATGTCCCGCTGGGCGAGGGCAGCCAGGTTTCCGAAGACGATCGACAGAATCGCGAGGATCGAAAGCAGGCTCGTCCATTTCCCGGGCGCGTTGACCGTCGCGATCGCCTGGACCACACGGGCCAGCACCACGAACGCGGCGCCTTTCGGGGCGACCGCGAGAAACGCGGAAGCAGGTGTGGGAGCGCCGGTGTAGACGTCCGGCACCCAGGCGTGAAATGGCGCAACGCCGATCTTGAAAGCGGTTCCGACGATGACGAGGAAGAAAGCGATGCTGACGACCGGATCGGCGAGAGTCCCGGCCGTCCCGGGGGGGCCGGCGAGATGGGCCGTGATCACTGCGAGGGACGTCGAGCCCGATTTTCCGTACAGAAAAGCGATTCCGTAAAGGAGAATCGCCGACGCAAACGAACCGGTGATGAAATATTTGAGCGCCGCTTCGTCCGACGCCGCCATGTCCCGGTAATAGCCGGCGAGCACGTAGAGGCAGATCGAGGCGAGCTCGAGGCCGAGAAACAGCACGATCAGGTCGAGCGATTTGGCCATGACCGAAAGGCCGAGAGTCGTCCAGAGAATGAGGGCATAGACTTCTCCGCGCCCCGCTTTGTCGCGCTGGTAGTAGCTTCCGGCGGCGAGGAGAACGAGTGCGGTGGCGAGGTAGAGGAAGATATCCGCGAACCGGGTGAACGCCGTGATTTCGAGGGCTCCCGAAAAAAGGTTCGAGCCGGCGAGGGGAAGCTGGGGCCGGGCGATCCAGGCGCCGACGAGCGTGGCCAGGGCGAGGAGCGGGTTCACGCGGCGGGTCCCGGGCCAGAAAGCTCCGACGAGCATCAGGAGGCACCCGCCGAGGGTGAGGACGATCTCCGGCGCAACGGCCGAGAGATCCGCGAGAGCCAGGGTCGGGAGGACCGGGCTCACCGGGGCGCTCCTGCCGAAGTCCGGGGCTGTTCGGCCGCCGGAGCGGCGCTCCTGGAATCGTGGGGCCGGTCAGAGTTTTCTTCGCTCCCTTTCGGAGTGATCTCGACGGAAACGGGAACGATGATCTTCTCGCCGGGAGACGAGGCCGAGGTGAGGCTCGCGATCGCGAGCCGTACCGGCGGTTCGCATTTTCGGAGAATGAAGCTCGGGTAGATTCCGATGAGGAAGACGAAAAAAACCAGCGGGGCGAGGTAGAGAGCCTCTCGCATGGAAAGATCCGGAAGCTTGCGATTCTCCTCGTTCGTGATTTCGCCCCAGAAGATTTTCTGCACGGCGGTCAACATGTACACCGCGCCGAGGATCACGCCGATTGCGGCGATGCTTCCGAGCATCCAGTGGTTCTTGAAGGTGCCGGCGAGGATCAGGAATTCGCCGATGAATCCGTTCGTCCCGGGCAGACCGATCGACGAGAGGGTGATAATCAGGAAAACGAGCGCCGTCCAGGGAACCACGGAGGCGAGCCCGCCGTACTCGCCGAGGTCGCGGGTGTGTCGCCGCTCGTACAGGACGCCGACCAGGAGAAACAGCGCTCCGGTCGAGATCCCGTGGTTGACCATTTGGAGAACCGACCCTTGCGCCGCAGCGACCGACCCGCTGAAAAGTCCGAGCATGACGAATCCGAGATGGGCGACGGAAGAATAGGCGACGAGCTTCTTGACGTCTTTCTGTGCGAAGGCGACCAGCGACCCGTAGATGATCCCGATGACCGAGAGGACCATGATCGGTTTCGACCAGGAGAGGGCGGCACTGGGAAAAAGCGGAATGGCGTAGCGAAGGAAGCCGAAAGTTCCAAACTTGAGCAGGACGGCGGCCAGAATCACCGAACCGGCGGTCGGCGCCTCGACGTGGGCGTCGGGAAGCCAGGTGTGCAGAGGGAAAAGGGGAACCTTGATCGCGAAGGCCAGCGCGAACGCGAGGAACAGCCAGGTCTGCGTCGCCGCGGGAATCGTGAGCTTCAGGAGGTCGTTGTACAGGAAGGAGGGGGCCTGCGCGGCCAGCATTTGAAGGTGGCCGAGGTAGAGGATTGCGATGAGCATGGGAAGGCCGCCGACGAGGGTGAAGAGGAAAAATTTCATCGCGGCGTAGATCCTTCTCGGCCCGCCCCATCCGGCGATCAGCAGGAACATCGGGACGAGCATGAGCTCCCAGAAGGTGTAGAAGAGCACCAGGTCGGTGGCGGCGAAGCAGCCGATCATCGCGGTCTCGAGGAGCAGAAACGCCATCATGAAGTCTCGCGCATTTTTCTCGATGGAGAAGGACGCGAGGATCGCGAGCGGGGTCATCAGCGTCGTGAGCAGGATCATCGTCACCGAAACGCCATCGAGCCCGATGGCATAGTGGATTCCCCACCGTCCGATCCAGATGCTCTGCTCGGCGAAATGTTTGATCGAAGCGTCCTCGACTCCCCAGTCGATCCAGAGCCTCCAGGAGAGAAGGAATTCAAGAAGCGAAACCAGGAGGGCGAGCTTCCGGATTTCCGAGAGCCACTCCCGCTTGAGCATCAAAAGGAGCAGCGCCCCGAAGACGGGGAAGAAAATGATGACGGACAGCGGGTGATGCTGAAAAAACGCGAGGATGTGGCTCATGGCGCCACCCCCAGCGTCCAGACCGCGAGAACCAGTGCGCCCAGCGCGATCAGGAAGGCGTAGTCGCGAACTCGTCCGGTGGTCAGGAACCGGGCGAGGTCTCCGGTGAGCTCCACCAGAAAAGCCCCGGCGTTCACCAGTCCGTCGATCACCAGAGTGTCGATCCATTTCCACAGGAGGCGGGCGCTGTTCCGCACGGGAGTGACGGCGATGCGGTCGTAGAGCTCGTCGATCCGGTACCTGGCCAGGAGCGCGGCGTAGACGCCGGGGAAGCTTCGGGAGAGTTTTTCCGGATTCTCACCCGCACGTTTTCCGGTGTAAAAGGCCCAGGCGATTCCGATTCCGATGGCCGCGCTCAGGATCGACAGCACGAGGGCGATCCTGTGCGCCGAGCCGTGCTCCGCAGCCTCCACCGCCGGATGGCCGTGAATCTCGACGAGAATCGGAGCGAGGAATCGTTCGAATTTCGGTTTGATCCATCCGGCGCCGGCCGCCCCGAGTGCGAGCACGACGAGCGGAAGCGTCATCGTCCAGGGGCTTTCGTGAAGGTGATGCTCCTGGTCGGACGTCCCGCGGAATTCGCCCGCGAACGTCCTGAGCGTCAGGCGGAACATGTAGAAGGCGGTGAGGCCGGCGGTCACGATCGCGATTCCAAACAGGAACGTGTGCCCGGACGCGAGGGTGGATCCGAGGATCGCATCCTTGGAGAAAAAACCTGAGAGCCCGGGGACTCCCGCGATGGCCAGAGTCGAAACACCGAAGGTGGCGAAGGTGATGGGAAGATGCTTCCTGAGCCCGCCCATTTTTTCGATGTCCTGCTCTCCTCCCATCGCGTGAATCACCGATCCCGATCCGAGAAAAAGGCAGGCTTTGAAAAACGCATGGGTGAAGACGTGGAAGATTCCCCAGACGAAAGCGCCCGCGCCGCATCCGAGAAACATGTAGCCGAGCTGGGAAACCGTCGAATACGCGAGGACTTTCTTGATGTCGGTCTGGCAGAGCGCGATCGTTGCGGCGACGAGGGCCGTGAGGCATCCCACCGTCGCGACGACGGTCATCGCCACGGGCGAGAGCCGGTAGACGACGTTGAGCCGCGCAACCATGTAGACGCCGGCCGTCACCATCGTCGCGGCGTGAATCAGAGCCGAGACGGGAGTTGGACCGGCCATGGCGTCGGGAAGCCAGACGTAGAGCGGGATCTGGGCGCTCTTGCCGCAGGCGCCGAGAAAAAGGAGGAGCGCCGCGGCGGTGGCGGTTGTTATGTGGAAGAGCCCGAACGGGTGATGGAGTTGCAGGAGTTTTTCGGGTTGGGCGGCGATTTGCGTCACGAGATACCGGATCTCGAAGGTCGGATAGCTCTGCCAGAGAAGGAACATTCCGAGAAGGAATCCGAAGTCGCCGATCCGGTTGACGACGAACGCCTTCTTCCCGGCCGCGTGAGCGTAGTCTTTCTTGTAATAGAAGCCGATCAGGAGATAGGAGCAGAGCCCGACACCCTCCCAGCCGACGAACATCAGCGGCAGGCTGTCGCCCAGAACGAGAACCAGCATGGAGAACATGAAAAGGTTGAGGTACGAGAAATAACGGGCGTAGGCGCTCCCGTCTTCTTCGTGCATGTAGCTGGTCGAATAGAGGTGGATCAGAAAACCGATTCCGGTGACGACGGAGATCATCACGGCGGAAAGGGGATCCACAATCAGGCGTGCATCGACGTGCAGCTCGCCGGCGTTGATGATCCACCAGGAGAGCCACATCCTGAGGGGTTCGGGCGAGGAGGAACGGAACTGCTGGGTAAAGTCCCAGACGACCCTGGCGGTCACGAGAAGCGAGAGCCCCGGGCCTGCCAGCGCCAGCCAGGTCGAGAGTTTCTTGTTCTTCGAGAGAGGCGTCAGGGCGAGAAGCCCCACCAGCACCGCCGAAATCAGAGGCAGCAGCGGGATCCAGAGAAGGAGAACGGTTTGAACCGGCGTGCCGGTCGCGGGCGTCATCGTTTGGACCTCACCATCGCAGAATATCCAGCTTGTCGACGTTGATCGTCTCTTTTGTCCGGAACACGGTGACCATGATCGCGAGGCCGACAGCGGCCTCGGCCGCGGCGACGGCGATGACGAAGAAGACCGAAACCTGCCCGTTCAGATTGCCGAGCGCGCGCCCGAAAGAGAGAAACGCGAGGTTCGCGGAGTTGAGCATCAGTTCGATGGAGAGAAACAACGCGATGGCGTTCCTTCGCGAAAGGACGCCGAAAAGTCCGATCGAGAAAAGCGCGGCGGATAGCAGCAGATAGGCGCCCAGCGGGACGCCCATCGGTTCGGCGGCGGGGCCGAAATTCGGCGTGGCGGCAGGAATCATCATGCCGGCTCCTTCTTCGTCAGAACGAGAGCGCCGACGAGCGCCGCCAGAAGAACGATCGAGACGAGCTCGAAGGCGAAAAGGTAACGGTCGAAAAGAACCCGCGCGACGGCGTGGACGGATCCCTCGGCCGCCAGGGAAGAGGGGTTGTCGGCGCCCTCGATCCCCGTCGACTGATTGAGCCAGGCTCGCGCGGCGATCATTCCGCCGAGGCCCGCGGCGGTGAGAAGAGAAATGATCGTTCGGAGCCTCGACCGGTCTCCCGTGTCTTTCTCCGGTCCGGCGTTGAGCAGCATGATCACGAACAGAAACAGAACCAGAATCGCGCCGGCGTAAACGATGATCTGAAGAGCGGCGATCAAAGGCGCAGCGAGCTGGACGTAGAGAATGGCGAGTGCGAAAAAAGTCACGACCAGGGCGAGAACGCTTCGCACCGGATCGGGATGTGTGACGACGACGAGGGCGAACAGAATCGCGACCGCCGCGCAGACGATGAAAAGCGCGAGCTCCATCAGATCCACCCCATCAGGGTTGCCGTCGAGGACCAGAGCAGGTTCAGAGCCGCCAGCGGCACGAGAACCTTCCAGCCGAGCCGCATCAGTTGGTCATAACGGTATCGAGGCAGCGTCCAGCGGACCCAGACGAAGAGCCAGAGAAAGAACGCGACTTTGAACGCGAAAGCTCCGATGCCGAGTATCGCTCCCGGAATTCCGCTGGCTTCGACGAACGGAACCGACCATCCGCCGAAATAGAGCGTCACCGCGAGAGCGGACGAAGTGACCATGTTTGCGTATTCCGCCATGAAGAAGAGGGCGAACTTCATCGACGAATATTCGGTGTGGTACCCGGCCACCAGCTCCGAATCGGCTTCCGGCATGTCGAAGGGAAGGCGGTTGGTTTCGGCGAAACCGGCGATCAGGAAGGTGAGGAATCCGACCGGCTGCGTGAAGACGAACCAGAGGTGATGGCGCTGATATTCGACCACCGCCGGCAGGCGGAGAGATGCCACCGGAAGGATCACTCCGATGATCGCGAGCCCCATGGCCAGCTCGTAGCTGATGATCTGGGCCGACGAACGAAGACCCCCCATCATCGAGTACTTGTTGTTCGACGACCAGCCCGCGACGACGATTCCGTAGACTCCGGTCGCCACGAGGGCGAGGATGACGAGAACCCCGATGTCGACGTCGGCGACCTGAAACGAAACGTGGTGCGCCACTCCCCGGAACGTCACATCGATCCCGGGGCCCCACGGAATCACGCAGAACGTCGTGAGCGCAGGGAGAAGCGTCATCACCGGGGCGAGAACGTAGAGAAACTTGTCGGCGCTCGAAGGAATGATGTCTTCCTTGAATATGAACTTGAGCGCGTCGGCCATCGGCTGGAGCAATCCGAATGGGCCGACCCGATTCGGCCCGAGCCGGTCCTGAATGAGCGCCGAACCCCGCCGCTCGACCCAGACGAGAATCGGAACGCATCCCTGCAGGACGCCGACGATGATCGCGGCCTTGATCGCTCCGATCGTGAGGTCGAAGGTCGTCAATTTTTCTTCTCTTCGGGTGCCGGCTTTGGATCGGGAGCGGCGCCGGCGGTTTTCGGTTCGAGCGAGATGCCTTCGGATCCGATCGATGGAAACGTGATTCCGCCGAGCGAAGGGACGGCGGCGCTCATCGCCTCGAACACGGCGGCGGCGGTGACGAAGGAGAACCCTTCCCCGAAAAGGCGGCCGATTCGTGAAAGCAATTCCCAGGCGGGACGATTTCCATCCAGGGGCAGGAAGGCGCGATCGAATCTCTGGAGTCGACGCCGGCCGTTGACGAAGGTTCCCTCGCTCTCCGTGTGCGGCGCCAGAGGGAAGACGAGATCCGCCGCAGCGGTCAGTTGGGAATCCAGGCGGGCAAGGACGATCAGTGTCCTGGCCTTTCGAAGGTTCTTGACGAGGTTTGGGTCCTGCGACAGGGAAGCGAGGTCTCCGTCGACGACAAGGACGACCTCCGGATTGCCCCCCTTTTCGGGGAGGAGGTTCGTGGATTCCGCCAGACCGAGCAACCGCGCTCCGGCTCCGTTGGGAACGCCTTCGATCCCCTCGGCCCACGTTTTCTGATTCTTGACTCGGTGGGGCTTTTCCCCTTTCGGGATGAAGGTCACGATTTCCGCGCTGCCCAAGGCTTCGACGGCAAGTTTCTTCGCGAGCCACAGCGCTTCGGTCGGGAGTGAAGCGGGGGCGACGATGACGATTCGTTTCTTCGATTCCTTCGCCGCCAGCAGCGAAGCGGCGGCGGCGTCGATCGCGGCGTCGAAAGAGATCGTCTCGAAGCTGCCGGCAGGATCACCGTCCCGGGTTGCCCGTCGCCGCGGAGCCTTGACGTCGCGCCGGTTGAAGTCCTCGACCAGAAAGCGGCCGTAATCGCACATCCAGTGGTCGTTGACCGAGAAGTTCTGGCGCGGAAGGAACCGGTAGGCGATTTTGTCCTTCGATTCGACGGTCACGTTGCAGCCGACGTCGCAGCCGGCGCAGATGGAGTTGGCTTTTTCGAGGTACCAGACGCGGGCACGGAATCGGAACTCTTTCACGGTGAGGGCGCCCACCGGGCAGACGTCGGCGGCGCAGGCCGACATCTCGTTGTCGAGAGGGCGTCCCTCGTGGGTCCAGACGAGCGTTCGCCCGCCCCTCTCCTGAAACGAGAGCTCTCCGGTTTCGCTGATCTCCTGGCAAAAGCGGATGCATCGCGTGCACTGGATGCACCGCGTCATGTCGGCGACGACGTGAGGTCCGATCGCCGTCCGGTCGAAGCCGGGGTACTGCCGTTTCGAAATCGTGTACCGGCTCCCCCCCTGCCCGTATCCGAACGAATTGTCCTGGAGCTTGCACTCTCCGGCCTGATCGCAGATCGGACAGTCGAGCGGGTGGTTGATGAGGAGAAACTCCATCACGGCCCGTTGCGCCTCTTTCACTTTTTCGTTCTGCGTATTGACGATCATCCCGTCTTTGGCGAACGAGTTGCAGGCTGGCTGAACCTTCGGGATTCCGGTGATGTCGACGAGGCACATCCGGCACTGGGCCACGACCGAGAGACCCGGGTGATAACAGAAATGCGGAATTTCGACTCCCGCTTTTCTGGCGGCTTCCATCAGGTTCGTGCCGTCGGGAACCTCGATGGCGATGTCGTCGATGGTCACTTTGCCCATGGTGTCAGGACCTCACGGAGATGGCTGCGGGCATCGAGCCGGGGAGAGCGGAGTGGTTGGGAGACGGGGAAGGTTCGACTAGGCCGTGGCAGGTCCGCCCGGCAATGTGCTCTTCGAATTCCGTCCGGAATTTCTTGATGAACGATTGAATCGGTGCGGCGGCGGCGTCTCCGAAGACGCAGATGGTCATGCCGTTCGACATGTTTCTGGCAATGCCGAGGAGAAGATCGAGATCGGCGAGCGATCCGCCCCCCTCTTCGATGCGGGAGAGGAGCCGGTACGACCAGGGTGTTCCTTCCCGGCACGGAGTGCATTGTCCGCACGATTCGTGAGCGAAGAACTTCAGCAGGTTGACCGTGGTGTTGACCATGCAGGTCGTGTCGTTCATCACGATGACGGCGGCCGAACCGAGCATCGTCCCCCTGGCGGCCAGAGAGTCGAAATCGAGTGCGACGTCGATTTCGTCGGCGGTCAGCACCGGGGCCGAAGCGCCGCCCGGGATCACCGCCTTCAGTTTGCCGCCTTTCATTCCGCCCGCGTGTTCGTCGATCAGCTCCTTGAGGTTGACGCCCATCGGAAGCTCGTAAACCCCCGGCCTGTTGACGTGCCCCGAGATGCAATAGAGCTTCGGGCCGGTCCCTTTCGGAACTCCGATCGAGGTGAACCAGTCGACGCCGCGAGTGAAAATGTGAGGAAGGCAGGCGAGCGTTTCAACGTTGTTGACGACGGTGGGGCAGCCGAAGACGCCTTTGATCGCGGGGAAAGGCGGTTTGATCCGCGGTTGCCCCCGTTTTCCTTCCAGCGATTCGATGAGCGCGGTCTCTTCGCCGCAGATGTAAGCGCCCGCGCCGCGATGAACGTGCAGGTCGAGAGCGAATTCCGAGCCGTGGACCCTGGGGCCGAGAATTCCCTTCTGATAACACTCGGCGATCGCGGCGTTCAACACTTTCGCTCCCAGATACATCTCTCCCCGGATATAGATGTAGGCGGTTCGCACTCCCAGCGCGTAGGAAGCGATGGCGATCCCTTCGATGATCTGGTGCGGATCGTTTTCGATGATCAGGCGGTCTTTGAAAGTGCCTGGCTCCGATTCGTCGGCATTGCAGAGCAGGTAGATCGGGTTCCCGGTGTTTTTGGGAACGAAACCCCATTTGACGCCGCAGGGGAATCCCGCGCCTCCGCGTCCGCGAAGACCCGACGCTTTCACCTGCGCGGTGACCTCGTCCGGATTCAACGAGAGCGCTTTTTTGAGTCCCTCGTATCCACCTTTCTTGAGGTAGGTGTCGATCGACTTCTGCCTGGGATCGGAAATCTGCGCGGTGAGGATGGGTTCGAATTTCGCCATGGCCGCTCTACTTTCCGCGCCCCTCGGCGATGATCTGGTCGAGCTTCTTCTCGTCGATACCCAGAAGGATGTCTTCGCCCCGGATGAGAGCCGGTCCGCCGTCGCAGGCCGCGATGCACTCGACCTCCTGCAGCGTGAAAGCGCCATCGGCGGTCGTCTCGTTCGGCTTGATTCCGAGCTTCTTCTCGATGAGAAGCAGGAGGCTCTGAGCGCCGCAGAGGTGGCAGGAAATCGACGAACAAACCTGAAGAACCGTGCGTCCGACCGGTTCCCGGTGATACATCGTGTAGAACGTGACGACTCCATCGACGTAAGCGGGGGTGAGGTTGAGAAGCCCGGCGACGTACTCTACGGTCTCTTTCGAGATCCAGCCGAACTCTTCCTGCGCAATCCAGAGCGCGGGAAGAAGCGCCGCCTGTCTGGTCGGGTAACGCTTCAGCGTTTCGTCGAAGCGGGCCCGGGCCGCCGGCGAAAACTCCCGCCGGGCGCCCTCGGCTTTCGAACCGGAACGATTGACGACGAGGGCGCCCATCAGGCCGGCTTCCCCGCGCTCTTCACGGTCATCGGTCCCATTCCAGCGCCCCCTTTTTCCAGAGGTAGACGTAGCCCAGACCCAGGAGGAAGAGGAACACGATCATCTCGACGTAGGCGAAAAGCTTGAATTCCCTGAAGATGACGGCCCACGGGAAAAGAAAGGCCGCCTCGACGTCGAACAGGATGAAGATCATCGCCACGAGGAAGAACTTGATTGAAATTCTCTTGTGGGCGGCATCGAGTACCGGCATTCCACTCTCGTAGGGCGAGAGCTTTCGAACGCCTCCCTTATGCCCGCCGACCAGCCAGCTCATCGCGAGAATTCCCAGGGCGATCGCCGCGGCCAGACCCATCATCATGAGAATCGGAAGGTAAGTGGAAGGCAACGCGGTCTCCCGTCACAGCCCTGATTCAGATTCTGTTTTCGTCGAGGAAGAGAGCCGGATCGTGAAGCGTTTCACGTGCGGGTGGAGGGTATCCAAGGCACCCGGGGGTGTCAACCTGGTGGTGGGACGCGATCGTCCGCGGCGGGCAGAAATGGGCAAGGGTCGGGCTCGGCGGTGCCGGCCCGTGAAACCGCTTTGATAGACTCGCGCTTCGGTTCGCAGCCGACCAGGCCGCAGCCGCAAGACATCCGCAAATGACTGAAACCCGACGATTAGAGGCGCCGCTGGCGATTCATCCGGCCATCCTGATCCCTTGTTATCGAGGGGTGGGGCATGTGGGAAGGGTCGTGACCGAGGCGAAGCGATTCGTTCCCGACATTCTCGTCGTCGACGACGGGTCGGGCGACGAATCGGGTTCCGAAGCGGCCGCCGCCGGTGCGCGCGTCCATGTGCGCGCCGAGAACGGAGGCAAAGGACTCGCGCTTCGGGATGGAATCCGGGTGCTGCTCGAGGATCCGTCCATCACCCACGTTTTACTGATGGATGCCGATGGCCAGCACGCCGCCGCGGATATCCCGAAATTTCTGGATGCGGCGAGAGCCGGTGCGCCGTTCGTCATCGGTTCCCGGTTCGGCGAGAAACGGAAGATTCCGCCGAAAAGGTTCTGGGCGAACTACGTCGGCTCCCGGATTCTCTCGCGCATGACGGGCCAGCTCGTCGAGGACACTCAGTCCGGATACCGCATGATCGCAGCCCCCGTTCTTACTGCGATTTTGCCGCGGCTTCGTTCGACCGGGTATGCGATCGAAAGCGAAATTCTCTTGAAAAGCTCCTCGATCGGCGTTCCGCTGTCTCACGTTCAAATCGAGGCTATCTACGACGGAAACCCGTCGAGCTTTCGGCCGGTCAAGGACACGTGGCGGATCAGTTGGCTTTGCGTCGGGTTCAAGGTCTTCGACGAGGACTAGCCGGGATGATTCATGGGAGACCGTCGGAGCGCTTTTGTTCCTGGCAAGGTCTCGTGAATTGCGGGCCAGGAAAAGGAGCTG
>Ga0315281_10005182_pt1 | contig 18701 bp, 19 predicted proteins | sample YL17G07_0_MG_FD_204540 | JGI IMG/M metagenome (GOLD analysis project Ga0315281, IMG submission 204540) | Sediment microbial communities from Yellowstone Lake, YNP, Wyoming, USA - YL17G07_0 | ecosystem: Environmental > Aquatic > Freshwater > Lake > Sediment | place: USA: Wyoming | collected...
AAGCTCGGCGGAGTTCAGCTCACGACGAGCGCGCAGGAGCTCATCACCGATCCCGAGATCGATGTCGTGGTCGAACTCATCGGCGGGTACAAGCCTGCCAAAGAGTTCATTCTTGAAGCGATCAGGAACAAAAAACACGTGGTGACGGCGAATAAGGCGCTTCTGGCTGTTCATGGCGAAGAGCTCTACGCCGCGGCGGAGAAGGCGGGCGTAACGATAGGATACGAGGCGTCCGTTGCCGGCGGCATCCCGATCCTCGCGGCCCTCAGGAGCGGACTTGCGGCGAACAATATCAAGTCCATCTACGGCATCGTGAACGGGACCTGCAATTACATCCTGACGCTCATGACGAACGAGGGCAGAAAATTCGACGAAGTTTTGGAAGAAGCACAGGCCAAAGGGTATGCCGAGGCCGACCCGACCTTCGATATCGAAGGGATCGATTCCGCGCACAAGCTTGCCGTGCTTACCATGCTCGCGTACGGCACGCCGGTGAAGTTTGACGATATCTATACCGAGGGCATCTCGAAGATTACGCCGGTGGACATTGATTTCGCGAAAGAGCTTGGATACAAGATCAAGCTCCTGGCGATCACGAAAATGGTGAACAACGAGGTCGAAGCGCGGGTGCACCCGACCATGCTTCCCGAGGAGTACCCGATCGCCGCGGTGGACGGAGTATTCAACGCGCTTTCCGTAGCAGGCGACGCAGTCGGCTCCACGATGTTTTACGGCCGCGGCGCAGGCGACATGCCCACCGGCAGCGCAGTGGTGGGCGACATCATCGACATCGGCAGGGACATTCTTTCCGGCTGCGCGAACCGTGCGCCGGTGGCTGCGTTCCGCGAGCGCTCGCTGCTCAAGATCCGAAAAATGGACGACATTACGTCATGCTACTACCTGCGGTTCTCGGTCCTGGACAAACCAGGCGTTCTGTCGCGGGTCTCGGGAGTGCTCGGGAAGAACAACATCAGCATTGCCTCGGTGATCCAGAAGGGCCGCGGGGCCGGCGAGGCCGTTCCTCTGGTAATGATGAGCCACGAGGCCGTGGAGCGCGATGTGCGCAAAGCCCTGGACGAGATCAATAAGATGGACTGCATTGCCGGACCGACCATGGTGATCAGGGTGGAAGAGGGAAAGCAGTAATTGCGAATTGGCGATTGCGGATTGCGGAATAAAGGCTTTTCAAAATCCGCAATTCGCAATCCGCAATGGAGGTAGTTATGGCTGATGAGATCAAAGCCGACAAAACACTCGATATCAAAGGGCAGGTCTGCCCGTATACCTTTGTCCGCTCCAAGCTGGCCATCGAGAAGATGAACCTCGGCGAGGTGCTCGAAATAATCACGGACCATAAGCCCGCGTCCGAAAATGTGCCGAAGAGCATGGAAAACGAGGGACAGAAGGTCCTGAAGATCGACCAGACCGGCGAAAAGGAATGGCACCTCTTTGTCCGGAAAGACAAGGAAAAGGTAAAAAAATAATTGCAGAATGCGGATTGAAAACAGAAAAATCCGAAATCCGAAATCAGCAATCCGAAATGGATGACTATGGAATTTACTGAAGACCAGATCCTGCGCTACAGCAGACATATCCTGCTCCCCGAGGTCGGGGGAGAGGGTCAGGAAAAGTTATTGAACGCCAAAGTCGTGCTCGTGGGCGCCGGCGGGCTCGGTTCCCCGGTGGGATACTATCTTGCTGCGGCGGGTGTGGGCACCATAGGCGTGATCGACAATGACCGCGTGGAGATCTCGAATCTTCAGCGCCAGATCGCGCACAACACGAGCCGCATCGGCGTGCTCAAGGCCGATTCGGCGAAGGAGACTTACGAGACGCTGAACCACGATGTGAACGTCGTGACGCACAAGGAGCGGCTGTCGTCAAAGAACATCATGGGGATCATCAAGGACTATGATATTGTCGTGGACGGGAGCGATAACTTCCCGACCCGCTACCTGGTGAACGACGCCTGCGTGATGCTCAAGAAAACGCTGATCAGCGCCGCGGTCTTCCGCTTCGAAGGCCAGCTCATGAGCATCTTCCCGGGAGAAGGGCCGTGCTATCGGTGTTTGTTCGAGATTCCGCCGCCGCCGGGCATGGTTCCGTCGTGCCAGGAGGCAGGCATTCTCGGCGCGGTCACCGGCGTGATCGGGACACTCCAGGCCACCGAGGTGATCAAGGCGATCCTCGGGATCGGGCAGCCGCTGAAAGGCAAGCTGCTTTTGTGGAATGCTCTTGAAATGAGTTTCCGTACGGTAAAAGTGCCCCGGAACAGGGAATGCCCGGTCTGCGGAGAGCACCCGACGATAACAGAATTGATCGACTACGAACAGTTTTGCTCCATGAGCCACTGAGCATTTCGGATTGCGGAATGCGGAATTGTGAGGCGGTCCCTGTGGCTGTCTGAGTACTCTTTCAAAGAATCGGATCATTATGCTGAAAATAAAAAAAACCGACCTTCAGGTCCTTTTTGACCACTGCCTCGCGGGATATCCGAACGAAGCCTGCGGCATGCTCGGCGGAAAGAACGGCATGGTTGAAAAAGTCTATTGCATGACGAATGCGAAGCCGGGGCCGGACTATTACGAGATGGAAGCGGAGGAACAGTTCCGCGTGATGAAGGGTATCAGGGATGCAGGCCTCGAAATGATCGGGTTGTTCCATTCCCACCCTCATGGACAGGCCTATCCGTCCAGTGTGGACGTGAACCAGGCCTACTGGCCGGGCACGGAACTGCCGAATTATCCCGATGCCGTGTATGTTATTGCCACGCTTATGGACCTTGCGCACCCCGTTGCGCGGGGGTTTTCGATCGAAGAAGGCAAGGTGACGGAAGTCCCTGTGGTCATCGTAGATTAACGTGAGGGACCACATCACGTCTTGAATTGAACCAGAGAATCTTGTTCCCAGGAGGGGCGTACTATGGCAATTAAAGTAAGAATACCGACTCCGCTGCAGAAACTGACGAACGGCAACGCGGAAGTGGCGTGCAGCGCGAAGAATGTGTCGGAGCTTCTTGATGCGATCGAGAAGGACTATCCGGGCATGAAAGAGCGGCTGTCGGAGGACGGCAGGGTCCGCAGGTTCATCAACATATACGTGAACGACGAGGACATCCGTTTTATGGAAAAAGAAGCGACCGTGCTGAAGGACGGTGATACGATATCGATCGTGCCGGCCATCGCGGGCGGAGGGTCAAAGAGGAAGCCAAGAGGGTAGGAAGGTGAGAGGGTAGGCGGCAACGCTGCTGAGGTTCAGCTTTTCCTACCTTCCTGCCATCCCACCTTCGTTCCTTCCTTTGTTATCAAGGAGGAGCATAATGCCAACGAAGAGAATGAAACTGACTTTTTCCCAGGACCTGATCAAAGAACCCGTGATCTTCACCATGGCAAAGAAGTTCGATGTGATGCCGAACATCCGGCGCGCCAAGGTCACCGAAACGGTGGGCGAAGTAGTGCTGGAACTTGAAGGGACCGAGAAAAAGCTCGAAGAGGGCATTGCCTATCTCAAGGAACGCGGCGTCAAGGTTGAGGCGGTGGCAGAGAATGGAGCGGGATAGTCAACCGTTCAGGAAACAGTCGGGAAACAAAGGTGTCGGCAGTCTTTGATTGTCAGCTGACGGCGAGAGGCACGAGCTTGAAATTATGAAATATATCATTTTACTTGGCGACGGGATGGCCGACAGGCCTCATGCGGGGCTCGGCAACAAGACCTGCCTGCAGGCGGCGAAGACTCCGAACCTCGACCGCCTCGCCTCGCTCGGAACGACGGGCATGGTCCATACCGTGCCGGAGGGGTTCCCTCCGGGCAGTGACGTGGCCAACCTCTCGGTAATGGGCTATGATCCGCGGAAGTACTATACCGGCAGGTCGCCGCTCGAAGCCGCAAGCATCGGAGTGGAACTCGCGGCGGGCGATATTGCGTTTCGCTGCAATCTCGTGACCTTGCGGATCACCGGCGGCAAGTCCCCGGCAAAAGGCAAGGGTCGCAGCGCGATTATGGAGGATTTCAGCGCCGGACACATTTCCACGCAGGAGGCCCGGCTGCTTATCGAGGAGATCGACAGCAAACTTGGCAGCGACCGCATCCGTTTCTATCCCGGAGTGAGCTATCGGCACCTCATGGTGTGGAAGGGCGGCAAGGACAAAATCGAGTGCACTCCTCCCCACGATATTCTGGACAAAGACATCCAGGACTATCTTCCGCGCGGTGAAGGCGATGATACGATCAATACTCTGATGGAGGCGTCTCTTGACCTGCTTCTCGCCCATCCGGTGAACAAGGCCCGCCAGGCGGACGGGAAACGCCAGGCGAACAGCATCTGGTTCTGGGGCCAGGGAAAGCGTCCCTCCATGCCGACCTTCAAAGAGAAATACGGCCTTGAGGGGGCCATGATCTCGGCCGTCGATCTTACGAAGGGACTCGGCATTTATGCGGGGTTCGAGGTGATCAACGTGCCGGGCGCCACGGGCTGGATCGACACCAACTACGTGGGCAAGGCCGAGTATGCGCTCCTGGCGCTCAAGACCAAGGACATCGTGTACGTCCATGTTGAGGCGCCGGACGAGGCCGGCCATACGGGCGATCTTACGAACAAGGTCAAGGCCATCGAGGATTTTGATGAGTTCGTGGTCGGCACGATTATGCGGGGCATGAAGCAATTCGGCGAATACCGGATCATGGCGCTTCCGGACCACCCCACGCCGATCGAGCTCAGGACGCACTCCGCCGATCCCGTACCGTTCGTTATTTACGATAACAAAAAGGAGCGCACAGGAGATCCGGTGACCTATGATGAGGCGATAGGGGGCCGCAAGGATGCGCTGACGTTCAAAGACGGCTATACGTTGATGGATTACTTTTTAAAAAAATAGCGGCGATGAAAGATTCGTAAAAAGGCATTATCTCCCGAATGTATCGGGATTTGAGATCTGGCAGCTTGAGGAGGAGAGAGTGTTAATTGTTCAGAAATACGGCGGCACGTCAGTAGGGAACCCCGAGCGGATCAGGAACGTGGCCAAGCGTGTCGTTCGGACCAAGGAAGCAGGGCACGACGTGGTGGTGGTCCTCTCGGCCATGAGCGGCGAGACGGACAAACTGATCAACCTCGCCAATCAAGTGTGTGAAAACCCCGATCCCCGGGAAATGGACATGCTGGTGTCCACGGGCGAGCGTGTAACCATTGCGCTTCTTGCCATGGCGATCCATACGCTGGGGCATAAGGCGCAGTCCTTTACGGGCAGGCAGGCGGGCATCGTCTCGGACAGCGTGCATACCAAGGCGCGGATCGAGAAGATCTCCGGCGAGCGGGTCAAACAGGCGCTCAAGGAAGGGAAAATCGCGGTCGTGGCAGGTTTCCAGGGGATCAACGAGCAGGATGACGTGACGACCCTGGGCCGCGGCGGGTCGGATCTTTCGGCCGTGGCGGTTGCCGCCGCGCTCAAGGCCGACCTCTGCGACATCTACACGGACGTGGACGGCGTGTATACCACGGACCCCAACATGGTGCCGCAGGCGCGGAAACTGGACAAGATTTCCTATGACGAAATGCTCGAATTGGCGAGCCTCGGGGCCAAGGTGCTCCAGACGCGCTCTGTCGAGTTCGCAAAAAAATATAATGTTCCGGTGAGGGTGCTCTCGAGTTTCAACGACAACCCGGGGACCCTCGTGACCAGGGAGGATGCGGATATGGAAAAAGTAGTGGTGTCCGGCGTGGCATACGACAAAAACCAGGTGAAAGTGACGGTAACGGGCGTGCCGGACAAGCCCGGCGTGGCTGCCAAGATCTTCAATGAAATATCGGCGAACAATATCATTGTCGACATGATCATCCAGAACATCGGCGAGGGCGGGCTCACGGACATGTCCTTTACCGTGCCGAAGACCGATGCGAAGAAGACCGCGGAGTTGATGAGGAAGGTCGTCGCCGAGGTCGGCGCAAAGGGCGTGGCGGTGAAGGAAGATATCGCGAAGATCTCGATTGTCGGCGTGGGCATGCGATCTCATTCGGGCGTGGCAGCCAAAATGTTTTCCGCCATGGCCAAAGAGGGGATCAATATCATGATGATCAGCACTTCGGAGATCAAGATTTCCATCGTGATAGACGCGAAGTATACCGAGCTTGCAGTCCGGGTGCTGCACGAGACCTTTGAAATGGAGAAAGCGGCGTAGAAGCAGTGCGGAGTGGCGAATGCGGAATGCGGAGTTTAAAGCTGCTTGCGACATGCGGTTTTTTATTCCGAATTCCGAATTCCGCACTCCGCATTAAGTAGCTGAGAAAGACTAGAGGATGAATCTTCACGTGTTATGAGAACAACAGTCCAATTATACGATACCACGCTGCGCGACGGTTCCCAGGCCGAGGATGTGAATTTCTCGGTCGAGGACAAGATCCGCATTGCCCAGAAACTGGACCAGTTCGGCGTCCAATACATTGAAGGCGGCTGGCCGGGCTCCAACCCGCGCGATATCGATTTCTTCAAGGAGATGCGGCGCGTCAAGCTCGGGAAGGCAAAGCTTGCGGCATTCGGCGCCACCCGCCGCGCAAAACTCAAAGTTTCCGACGACCCGAGCATGAAGGCCCTGGTGAGTTCCGGCGCGCCCGTGGCCACCATTTTCGGCAAGACGTGGGACCTCCATGTGCTGAAGGCGCTCAAGATCGCCTTGCCTGAAAACCTGGTCATCATCGGGGACTCCGTCGCGTTTCTCAAAAAACATATGGACGAGGTGGTCTACGACGCCGAGCACTTTTTCGACGGGTATAAGGCCAATCCCGGGTATGCCATGGATACGATCCTGGCCGCCGAGGCCGCGGGCGCCGATTGTCTTGTGCTGTGCGATACGAACGGCGGAACGCTGCCTCACGAAGTCGAAGCGATCATTCGCGAGGTAAAAAAACGGATCAGGACCCCGTTCGGGATCCATGCGCACAATGACGCCGAGCTCGCTGTTGCAAACTCCCTGACGGCCATCAGGCTGGGCGCTGTCCAGGTCCATGGGACGATCAACGGGTATGGCGAGCGGTGCGGAAATGCCAATCTCTGCTCCCTGATCCCGACGCTCAAACTCAAGATGGGCATCGATTGCATCTCCGGCGCGAAACTCGCGAAGCTGCGGGACCTGTCCCGGTATGTGGACGAGCTGGCTAACCTGACCCACCGGAAGTGGCAGCCCTACGTGGGGGAGAGCGCCTTTGCCCATAAAGGCGGCGTGCATGTTGACGCTGTTGGCAAGAGTTCCCTGACCTATGAGCATATCACGCCTGAACTCGTGGGGAACCGGCGGCGCATCCTGGTATCCGACATGGCGGGCAAGAGCAACATCCTCCAGAAAGCTGCGGAACTGGGCATTCCCCTTAACCGGGACAGTCCGGAGCTGGGCGAGATCCTCACAAAGGTGAAGGAGCTTGAAAACGAAGGCTACGAATTCGAGGGCGCCGAAGGATCGCTCGAACTGCTCATGCTGCGCGCGGGACACAACTACGCGTCGGTGTTCAGCATCTTCGACCGGATAGACTACCGCATTTTGACGGAAAAACGGAAGGTCGACCCCCATCCGGTGAGCGAGGCCACGGTCACCGTCGAGGTGGGCGGAAAGGTGGAGCACACCGCCGCGTGGGGGAATGGCCCGGTGAACGCCCTCGACAAGGCCCTGCGCACCGTATTGCCGAAATATTTTCCGGGCAAAGGACTGGAGAACGTCCGTTTGCTCGATTATAAAGTCCGCGTGCTTACGGCCGCTGAAGGGACCGCGGCCCGCGTGCGGGTGCTGATCGAATCAGGAGACGGGAAAAACAAGTGGGGCACCGTCGGCGTGTCCGAGAACGTCATCGAAGCCAGCTGGCAGGCGCTGGTGGACAGCATTGAGTATAAGCTGTTAAGGACGAAGAGGAAGCTATGATCGAAGAAGAAGGCATTGTCATGGAAGTGCATGGGGACCTCGCCAAGGTGGCTATCTCGGCGAAGAGCGCCTGCGAAAAGTGTTCCGCTTCCAGCATGTGCCACCCCGGGGACGAGGAGTATATGGAGGCGTCGAACCCCCTGGGAGCAAAAAAAGGACAGAAGGTGAAAGTGGTGCTTGCACCGCAAATATATCTGAAGGCGTCCATCATTCTGTACGGCATTCCCATGACACTGTTCATTGCCGCGGCCATTCTCGGCAAAAACCTGGGACTGCGCTATGGGACGGAAGCCGGTTCCGATCTCTGGGCGTTCGTCGCAGGGATGACGAGCATGGCGCTATCTTTTCTGGTCCTCAGGATGTATAATAAAAAAGTCGAGAAAACACCGCAATACAAACCAATTATCGTCGAGATTCTTTCCTGAAGAAAATTCAAATTCGGAATGGCGGAAGCGTCCTATGAAATTAATTACTAACCCTGATCAAGCAAGGAGACTGGCCCGGACCATCCTCTCCGACATCCTGCTGTACAACCAGGCCAAGGTCAAGGAAGGCATTGAAAAGGACAGCCTGTTCGAAGTTTTGACCGAGGAGCTCGCGGAAGGGAAAAAATACTACGAAAGCATGGTGGATGAAGAGATCCGCAAGGACTCGAATGTTTTCAACGAGGCCGTCGTCGATGTCCTTATCAAGCAGGCAGGGAAGATAAAGTCCGATATCTGGTAGTTCCCGCGGGCAGTAAACCTTATAAAATTCGTAACTACTCAGGTCTTTCTCACACAAAGACACAAAGGCACGAAGAAAGGCTTTGGATCTTAGGTTAAAAACCAAAACATAAATTACCCTTGGCCCTTCTTCGTGTGCTTCGTGCCTTCGTGTGAGTGTATGGTTTTTAGGTGCTGAGTAGTTACTAAAATTCAAATTTGACTTTTCCAATTTTTTCCACGGAAGGAGTTGTCCATGCCGAATGCCGATGTCAAGGAAGTCCGCAATATCGCGATCCTCTCACACGGCGCAGCCGGTAAAACCTCGCTTGCCGACGCCATGGTGTACACCGCCGGCGCCGTTGACCTCATGGGGGCGGTGGATGCCGGAAGCTCCGTGTTCATGCATGAACCCGAGGAACTCGCCCGGAAGATAACCATCACCTCCGCTCTCGGGTTCGCCGACTGGAAAGGCGTCCGTATCAATATCATCGACACGCCGGGTTATATCAATTTTCTCGAGGAAACCCGGGGCACTCTCCGCGCCGTTGACGGCGCGGTGCTCATCATTTCCGCCATTTCCGGCGTAAAAGCCGAAACCGAAAAAATTTACAAGTTCGCCTGCGACTATGAAATCCCGCGCGTGGCATTCGTCAGCAAGCTCGACAAAGAACGCGCTGATTTTTTCCGCGCCATAGGAGACATGGAAAAGTATTTCTGCAAGAACTCACTCGTCCTTCAACTGCCGATCGGTCTGGAAGCGAACTTTACCGGCGTTGTCGATCTTATTAAAATGAAAGCTTTGCTGTTTGCCCAGGACGGGAGCGGGAAGATCGAGGAAAAAGCCGTTCCCGCGAACATGCAGCAGGAGGCCGCAACCTACCGGAAAAAACTGGTGGAGCAGATCGCCGAGACCGACGACAGCCTTCTCGAGAAGTATCTGGACAAGGGCGACCTTTCGCAGGAAGACATCATCGCCGCGCTCAAACACGGCACCATCGGCGGCGGGCTTCTTCCGGTGCTTTGCGGATCGCCTGTCAAAAACATGGGGACCCAGCCGCTCCTTGACATGGTCCTCATGTGCCTGCCGTCGCCGGCCGAGCATGCCCGCGCTGTGCAGATCAAGGGTATCGATCCCAAGACCGGGAGCGAGATCACCCGCAAACCGGTCGCTGACGAACCGCTCGCGGCCCTGGTGTACAAAACCATCAACGATCCCTTTGCCGGAAAGCTTTCACTGGTCCGGGTTTACTCGGGCACGCTGAAGGCGGACTCGAGCGTGTACAACAGTTCGAAGCAGGTGAGGGAAAAAGTGGGATCTCTTTTCCATATCCAGGGAAAAAAGCAGATAGCCGCCCAGGCGCTGACAGCAGGACAGATCGGCGCTGTTGCGAAGCTGAAAGAGACCCTGACCGGCGACACGCTGTGCTCCGAGAACCATCCGATCGTGATGGCCTTCACGAAGTTCGCCGACCCGGTCATCTCCTATGCCATTGTTCCGAAAACCCGCGGCGACGAGGACAAGGTGGGCACGGGTATCCACAAACTGCTCGAGGAAGACCCCACGCTCAAGTTCGCCTTTGACGACCAGACCAGGGAGATGGTGCTTTCCGGCATGGGACAGGTCCATCTTGAAGTGACCATCGAGAAACTCAAACGGAAGTTCGGCGCCGAAGTGGCGATGAAGACGCCGAAGGTCCCGTACAAGGAAACGATTCGGGCAAAGTCCCGGGCCCAGGGCAAATACAAGAAGCAGTCCGGCGGCCATGGCCAATACGGGGATGCATGGCTCGAGATCGAACCGCTCGCCCGCGGCGCGGGGTTCGAGTTCGTGGATGCCATCGTGGGAGGCGTGATCCCGCGGCAGTACATCCCGGCCGTGGAAAAAGGAGTTGTGGAGGCCATGCACGAAGGCGCTCTCGCCGGATATCCCATGGTGGATGTCCGCGTCACGCTTACCGACGGTTCCTATCATACCGTTGATTCCTCGGAAATGGCCTTCAAGGTCGCGGCAAGCATGGGATTCAAAAAAGCCATGGAGACGGCGAAGCCGGTGCTCCTTGAGCCGATCATGAGCGTGGAAGTTGTTGCTCCCGATGATACGCTCGGGGCCGTGATCGGGGACCTGAACTCGCGGCGCGGCAAGGTGCAGGGCGTCGTGCCCCAGGCCGGCGGCCAGTCGATCAAGGCGCTGGTGCCGATGGCCGAGATGCTTTCCTATGCTCCGGGCCTCAACTCCCTCACGAGCGGCAGAGGCATGTACACCATGGAGTTTTTCGGCTACGAGGACGTCCCGAGCCACTTGATGCAGAAGATCACCCAGGAACGGGCCGCGCACCAGGCGCATCACAACCAGAAAGAAAAATAATCCATGTACAGAAGAGACACCCTTTCCAACGGGATCCGGGTCGTGTCGGAAACGCTGCCCAAGTCGCGCTCGATTTCCATCGGTGTGTGGGTGAAGGTGGGGTCACGCCATGAGCCGCAGGAGATCGGCGGCATCTCGCATTTTATCGAGCACTTGTTCTTCAAGGGCACGGAGAAGCGGACTGCCAAGGAAATCGCGATCGAGATGGACTCCATCGGCGGGGAGATGAATGCCTTCACGTCGCAGGAGACGACCACCTTTTACGCCAAAGTGGTGGACGAGCATCTGCCCGTGGTCATTGATATCCTGTCGGACATCCTTCTGGGCTCCCGGTTCGATCCCGTGGAGATGGAGAAGGAGCGCAAGGTCATTCTTGAGGAGATCAAGGGCGTGGAGGACACGCCCGACGACTACATCCACGAACTCTTCACGAACACGGTCTGGCCCGATAACTCGCTGGGACGCCCCATCCTCGGGACCAAAGAAACGATCAAGGCGCTCACGCACAAGGACATCATCGCCTACATCGAGGACTATTACAGCCCAAAAGAGATCGTGATCTCCGTTGCCGGCAACTTTGAACACGCGCGGCTGATCGATCTTTTGAATGCCAGCTTCGGCAGGCTTTCGCGGGCCGGCGTCCCCAAAAAAGAGACCGTACCGGAGTTCACCCGTGCGGTGGCGGTGAAGAAGAAACAGCTCGAACAGGCGCAGATCTGCATAGGGTGCAAGGGCATCAATTACATGCATGAAGACCGTTTTGTGATCTCTGCGCTCAATACGGTGCTCGGAAACAGCATGAGTTCGCGGTTGTTCCAGGAAGTCCGCGAGCAGCATGGGTTGGCCTATTCCATCTATTCCTATGTGACGTCCTATCGTGATTCGGGACTTCTCACGGTCTATGCGGGAGCCGGCCCGTCGAATGCGCTGGAAGTGATCCGTCTGGTGACCAAGGAGTTCAAAAAAATAAAGTCAGAGGGGATCACGGCCTCGGAAGAAACGCGGGTGAGGAACCAGATCAAAGGAAGTCTTGTCCTTTCCCTCGAGAGCAGCAACAGCCATATGAGCAGGCTTGCGCGGCAGGAAATTTATTTCGGCAAGTATATGTCCATGGACGATATAATCAAAAATGTGGAGAAGGTGACCGCCGAGCAGGTGCAGCGACTGGCGCAACAGGTTTTTAGCCGCGACACCATTTCGCTTGCGATCCTCGGGCCGCTTTCCAGGGCTGATGTGCCGGATGCGGTTTTAGAGATATGATCTTCAATATGCAATAGCGCCGTACAATAGGAGGCCCGTCCATGCGCACATCCCCTCGCACCTTATCTTGGTCTATTTTCACCTTTCTCTGTCTTATCCTTACTACTCACCCCGTCTTAGCAAAAGAAGACTGCTCCAAAGCGGCCAAACTTTCCGATGAAGCGAATGAGCTGGTTTCTAAAAATCCCTCGGCCGCGTCCAGCAAGCTCAGAGAGGCCATCGGCTATTGCGGCAACAGCTCTTCGCTTTACTACAATCTCGCCATGGCTCTCTATCCCCAGGCAAAATATGAAGAAGCAACAACCGCCCTCGATAAAGCCATCTCAATCAAAGCCGATTATACGAAAGCCCTGAACGCGCTGGCCTTCATTATCTTCAAGCACGGCGGCGATCCAAACCGCGCGAAAACACTTGCCAGAAAAGCCATGGAACTTGAACCCGGCAACCGGCAATTTGCCGACACGCTTGAACTCATGACCGGTAATGTCGATAATGCGCCCAAAACCGGCCTTAGCAGGCCTGATGCGATAGCGATAGTCATCGGCAATAAAAACTATGAAAACAAGTCCATCCCGCCGGTCAAGTATGCTTTGCAGGACGCGGCGGTCATCAAACGCTATCTGGTGGATACGTTCGGTTTTGATGAAGCCAATGTGTACCTCCTGAAGGACGCTTCGAACGTCCAGCTTACAAAATATTTCGGCAACGACCGGGACTACAAAGGCATTTTGTTCAATCGCGTTCGCAAGGACCGTTCGGACATCTTCATCTTTTACTCAGGGCACGGCGCTCCGGACACCAACACCAAAAAAGCCTATCTTCTCCCTGTTGACACCGATCCTTCGGTCATAGCGCTTACCGGCTACGCTCTTGATACGCTTTACTCCAACCTCGCCAAATTGAGCGCAGAGAAGAACGCAAAAAGCATGACCGTGGTGCTCGACGCCTGCTTTAGCGGCGGTTCTCAAGACGGCATGCTGATCGAAAATGCCAGTCCGATTTTCATCGAGGCGTCCGCCCCTGTTTTGAACATGAAAAATGCCGTGATCTTCTCAAGTTCCAAGGGAAACCAGATCAGCTCCTGGTATCCGGAAAAGAACCATGGTCTGTTCACCTATTTTTTCCTAAAGACCGTCAAAAACGCTGTTGAGGAAAAACGGCAGCTGACGGCCGCGGAACTTGAAAAAGCGCTCCTCGGCGCGGACAGCGTGAATGACTTTGCCTGGAAGATGTATAACCGAGAGCAGGAGCCGCAGGTGGTTGGGGACAGGAAGATTGTGGTGGTGAGGTAGGAGAGGGAACAATTTGCACTTTGCAACATGCAATAAAGTATTTCTCTACACGGAGCGCTCTTATGAAAAAAATGATCATTATCCTTATCCGGCTCTCTTTCGCCTCTCCGGTGCGCGCCGGACTCGTGACTGACTTTGATCCCGTGGAGAAAAATCTCATTGAGAAGAAACAACTCGAAGAGGACCTGAACCGGGAGTTTACAAAACAGCCAGTCGAACCGTTTAAACCCGAACCCCGGATGGAGGAGCCAAAATCCGGTTCCAACTGGTGGAAATGGACCCTCGGTGTTCTTGTCGTCGGCGGCGCGGCCGCCGCCGCATCGGGAGGCAAAAGCGGCGGTGGGAGCAGCAGCGGTGGCGGTGGAACGACGACGGTCAATACGAGCTGGTGATTTGCACTCTCCAATATGCAATAGAATCAAATAAAACCAACAGGCGGCCATTATGATCAAAAATACGAAATTGATCCTTCTCATGCTAATGCTTCTCTTCCTCTCCTGCGGAAGGAGCCACGACAACACAACTGAAACCGGGACAATCAACTTTACCCTCGAATGGGCCAGACCGCCGCAAATGTCCGCAACCTCGGCGCTCCGCGCCCCATCACCCGATGTCTGCGTAGATTACGGCATCACTACCATAACCGCGACAGTGAGTGATTCCGCGAGCAATGAGCTCGCCTCGGCGAGCTGGAACTGCTCAGCCCATGCCGGTTCCATGCCTGGCGTGCCGGTTGGTTTTAACCTGCAGTTTCAGATCGAAGGGAAGGACGCGGGCGGGGTTGTTTTATGGAGAGGCCAGAAAACCCAGATTAACCTGACGGCGGACCAGCCGTTCTCAACGGGCGCGGTTACGATGACCTACATCGGCGACGACACCACGCCGCCCGCCGTCGTTTCCGTCACCCCTGCCGCAAATAGCGTCAATGTCCCGGTTACATCAACGATAACGGCAAAGTTCAGCGAACCTATGTCTTTGTCGTCGATAATCGCTTCGACCTTCACGCTTTCCACTGGTTCATCAATACTCGTCAGCGGGCTTGTCGCTTACAATGCGTCAACGAATTCCGCTGCATTTACGCCCGCCCTGAATCTGGCCTATTCAGCGTCCTATACCGCTAAGTTGAGCGGGGTAAAGGATATGTCGGGTTTGGCCTTGCAAAGCGCATATATCTGGAGCTTCACAACCGAAGCCGCGGCCGCATCGGCGCCTACGGCGCCTACGCTTTCGATTACTCCCGATACTACTAATAAGCAAGCGACGCTGTCCTGGCCCGCCGTGAGCGGCGCGTCGTCGTATAATCTTTACAAGGCCACAACACCTGGGGTGACGACCTCAAGCACGAAGGTTGTGGGGGTCAGCAGTCCGCTGCTTCAAACCGGCCTTGCTAATAATACGAGCTACTATTATGCCTTGACCGCCGCTAATGGTATTGGAGAAAGCGGGCTGTCAAGCGAAGTGTCCATATCCATTCCGGTCGCCGATACTTCATCGCCATCAGTTCCAGTAGGTTTGACCGCCACCGCCGCATCATCCGCCCAGATCGACCTCACCTGGACCGCGTCAACTGATAATGTGGCGGTGACAGGATACAAGATATATCGCGGAGGTACTTATCTCAAGATCGTAACCGGCATAACTACTTCGGACACCGGCCTTACAGCGGCGACGAATTACTGCTACACCGTATCGGCAATAGACGCCGCGACCAACGAATCAAGCAAAAGCACTCAGGCCTGCGTGACAACGTCCGCGGCTGTCGATACTACAGCTCCATCAGTTCCAGGAGGTTTGACGGCCACCGCCGCATCAGCTTCCCAGATCGATCTTTCCTGGACCGCGTCAACTGATAATGTGGCGGTTACGGGATACAAGATATATCGCGGAGGCACTTATCTTAAGACCGTGACCGGGATAACCGCTTCGGACACCGGCCTTACCGCATCGACGAATTACTGCTATACGGTATCGGCAATTGATGGGGCGAACAACGAATCAAGCAAAAGCACTCAGGCCTGCGTGACAACGTCAGCACCATACACCACAGGTATCAATTACAATGTTCCGGACACGAACCAGACAACGGTATACACAACCGGAGATGACGGATCATATTTGATAAATGCGCCGTCATACACGGACAACAACAACGGCACGATCACCGATAATGTAACCGGGCTGGTGTGGCAGAAACAGGACGATGCAACGACAAGGACCTGGGATGCCGCTAATACATACTGCTCTAATTTGTCCCTGCCAGGGACAGGCTGGCGCTTGCCCACGGATTTTGAATTGGAAACGATTGTGGATTTCGGAAAATACAGCCCGTCAATTAACACGACGTATTTCCCTGGCACGCGATCATCCTACTATTGGTCGTCTACTACCCTCGCGGGCAGTACTACGGGTGCGTGGGTCGTGTATTTCTACTACGGCTTTTCGTACTTCGACGGTAAGGCGAGCAGCGGTTATGTGCGTTGTGTCCGCTGACAGTGAATAAACTACGCTATTGCAAAGCGTAAAGTGAAAATTGCAAAATGCAAATTGGTGCTGGAGGTAAACTGATGAAGAAATGCTTAATCCTAAATATGCTCATATATCTACTTCTGCTATGGGTGCAAATATCCTACGCTGGTACGCTTGTGGACAATGGCGACGGCACCATCAGCGACCAGGGCACTCACCTTATGTGGCAAAAGCAGGACGATGGGACCACGCGCACATGGACCGCCGCAATTACGTATTGTGAAGGCCAGATTCTCGCGGGACACACCGACTGGAGGCTGCCGACCATCAAAGAACTGAAATCCATCGCGGATATGACGAAATACGACCCGTCAATTAACACGACGTATTTCCCTGGCACGCAATCATCCTACTATTGGTCGTCTACTATGAACTGACCCCCTCTGTTTAGACAAATATGTTAGAATACCGGACAGGATCTTCAGCCCCGAGGGGCAGAAAGGATCTTGTCATGAGCAAACAGAGAAAGTTCAGTGCCGAATTCAAACGCCAGGTTGTAGAAGAATATCTGAGCGGGGTCAGTACCGCCGCCCAGCTTTGCCGGAGACACAGCATTTCCTCCGGGCTTCTGTATCATTGGAGAAAGCAGTTTATCAAAAACAGCTTCGAGGCCGATTCCGCCAAGGAAGCCGCTTTGGAAGAACGTATCGGCCAGTTGGAGCAAGCGCTCGGAAAAGCTCACTTGGAAAACGAGTTTTTAAAAAAAGCTCTGCATCAGAGCTTCAATCAGTCCCGGAAAAAAGGCAGTTCATTACCGACCACCGAAACCTTGTCAAAACCGTCACGAGGGGGTGCGAACTCATGAAGCTCCCTCGAAGCAGCTACTATTACAAGAAACAGGAACTCCTCCCGGAGGATCAGTCCCTGGTCAACCGGATCGAAGAGATTACTGAAGAGTTCCCGAAAGCTGGATATCGGAAAGTCACCCGTCAGTTGCATCGGGAATCTGTCCCGGTAAACCACAAGAAAGTGCACCGGATCATGCGGGAAAAGGGTCTCTTGGTCAATAAAACCAAGCGTTTCGTCAGAACCACTGACAGCAACCATCCTTATCCCGTATATCCGAACCTGACCAAGGACCTGCGGGTAACCAGCCTCAACCATGTCTGGGTTGCAGATATCACCTATATCCGGATCGCAGTCGGTTTCGTGTACCTGGCGGTCATTCTGGACCGCTGCTCCCGGAAGGCCATCGGATATGCCATCTCGCGGAATATCGACACGGCTTTAAGCCTCTCAGCGCTTCGCATGGCGATCCAGAACAGGAACCCTCCCGTCGGGGTGATTCATCACTCAGACCGGGGAGTGCAATACGCAGCCCATGACTACGTCGATGAACTCAAAAGTCGTGAATTCCAAATCAGCATGTCCCGGAGTGGCAACCCGTACGATAACGCCTTTGCCGAAAGCTTCATGAAAACCATAAAGACCGAGGAAGTCTATCTCTGGGAGTACCACACCCTGGAAGACGTTCTCAGGCGGCTTCCATATTTCATCGAGCAAGTGTATAATCAGAAACGACTGCATGCCTCACTGGATTATGTTCCTCCGGTTGAATACGAGGCAATGCTGATAAATAAGAATCAAAAAGCACCCTGTCCGATTACTCTAAGCTGACTGTCCAAACGCAGGGGTGCAGTTCACCGGCCGACTCGACTGACTCGCGAATAACTTCATAAGGCTTAGCAAACTCAGGGCGAAACGGCATCAAAACAAAACACACCTTTCGCTCGGCAACATCGTCAAGAATGCGATATATGGCGATGGCGTCCTGAAGTGTCAGCCCGCCCTTTTCAAGGGCGCTCAAAAGGGCCGTACGGCACGCATGGCACAACTCTGATTTCCTGATGCCAACATCAATATCAGCCCTATTGTCACAGAAATCATTGGGACATCCTTTTGTATCGTAATGCACAACTGATATCTCATGCATATCGAGCAGAGCTCCACCAATGAGAAATTCCAGGCCTTTAATAACCGGAAACTTGGAGAAATTCTGCCAATCATGTGTGGAAAGTAGTGCGATGGAGGAATCTGCTGTGGATGCAATCATATCCTCAAGTGGAAGTCCGGTTACAGCAATCGGATACTCCGCGTATTCGTGCGCACGCATATATCGCATAACTGCTTCTTCAAGGTCTCTAATAGAGTACTGGCCATTTGATCGAGGAGTCAGCGAAGCAGCATCCACAATATCATCTTCGAACGCAACGCCATAGGCAGTCTGAACTCGTGACAAGATGAGTGCGAGGTTGCCTAATGCGGTATTATTTTCCTGACCCAGCTGCAGCAAACGTATATTTCGCATCAGCGAACTCTTTCTTTGGGCATTCTCCGGCTGTATACTTCACCTTAGGCGGACACAACGAGAATAACCATCACTGTTCGTTTGAAAGGAACCCCTCTCAAAACCGGTGGCTGTTGCGCTGATGTCGAAGCGCACTTGATAAGCGTACGGCAAAACCAAAGTTCTAGTATATGACGTCCAATAGCTGCCCGCAATAGTATGCGGGAAGTACGTGGGGTGTAGCTTTCCGCTTTAAATCTATCCCTCTGTCCCTGCCTCATTCAAAATAATCCAACCCAAAGAGAAAGCACTTCGCATTATAATAGCCACGCTTTGAAGAAAAAGAAAGGTGCCCGGTGCGTGGA
>Ga0315281_10005183_pt1 | contig 18701 bp, 17 predicted proteins | sample YL17G07_0_MG_FD_204540 | JGI IMG/M metagenome (GOLD analysis project Ga0315281, IMG submission 204540) | Sediment microbial communities from Yellowstone Lake, YNP, Wyoming, USA - YL17G07_0 | ecosystem: Environmental > Aquatic > Freshwater > Lake > Sediment | place: USA: Wyoming | collected...
CAACTCCTTATTTAACCACCTCCAAAATTGAGCAATCTCAAGAACGGCCTTGCTATCCTTCCGATCAAACTCTGTAACGGCCAAGGAATCAGTCAGGGCTCTTGAAAAAGAGCGCCGGTCACCTATTACTACTGGGCAGACTGAACCGGATGTTCGCAGGCCGTTCATCGCTTGTTCTATCTCTGGGGCTCTAAATGGCGCCCTATTAATAACAAAAGAGAAACGCTTTCCAGCCGCTTCAACCATTGAAATTGCCCTACTAGCAGCTGCAAGATCTGGCATTGATGGTTGGATTGGAATAATCACATAATTTGCCTGCTTCACAATATCGATTGTTCCAGGAACAGCATGTGGAGGGCAGTCCAGTACTGCTAGGGTATACCCATCCTGTTCGGCCGCTTTAAGCACCTCTTTAATATTGCCTGGAGATGCTTTGGCTACCACAGGCGACACCTTTTCACGCTCAAGAGACCATGTGGCGCTGGTACCTTGGGGGTCGCAGTCAATCAGAACTACTTTTTCTTTTGCTCCGGCTGCAACTGCGGTATGAATAGAAAGAACGGACTTTCCGGAGCCGCCCTTCTGTGAGAAAAAAGCAACGATCTTCATTTACCTACCCCCCATACTTTTGATACATCGGACGAGAAACAATACCACGGTAGCGGGATATCAGGCTGTAGTGACACCGAAATAGCACGACACCAAGCTATGGTGATACCACAACAGCATGGAACCACAATACCAAGAAACCACGAGAACATGATAGCACAATACCATAAAAAGAAATAACACGATAACACAATATCAAAATAGCACAATACCGGGTTACCATGGAAAATGATAACAACACATCATGATTTCGCGCTAACACGTTATCAACATACCAAGCTAGCAAGATAACAGGGCATCATGGAACAAAAGGGCTATAAACGAGGAGGGGCGGAGGGCGTAAGCAAATAGAACCAAACTGGAAATAACATGCCCACCTAATTCTTTGTCACTGAGTACCCTTGGCTAACAAGAAACTTGATAGACGCTGAAATTCGTTTCTCAATTGTTGTAGATTCCGATCGACGGGTTGTGTCATCGATAACAACGTAGCCCCTTGATGAAACCCACTTGTTAATAGCCTGCCAAGAAGAGGGACCAATCCCGGGAATCTTCAAAATTGCAGATTTGGTAAGGTTCTGAGAAATAATAAATGCCGCACGAGTAGAAAGGTACGGATTTTCCACATTGTTTTTACCAGTAGAATCCATAACCATTTGTCTGGCAGACTGGACAAACACGCGCGCGTCTTCAACTGAATGTTCCAGGCTGAGCATGATCAACATGATAGATCGCTGTATTCTGGCAATCGCTTTCGAATTATCGCGATCCATGGCGGTTAAATTTGGCATATACCAGTAAATAACAATAAATATTCAACAAATTATATCAGCCGAATACTCCCCAACCCCAAAAAAAATCCCCAAACCGGGTAGTCTGGGGATTAAGGTGTTACGGACGATTCGCTTCTTGCGCGATTCCCCGAAGCGAGGGAGGAGTATATGCTCGCGCTGCCATATGTTAATACTAACACCCAAAGCTAAATTTATACAAGACGATTTCTATTTGCAAAATAGAAAAACCCACCAAAGCCAAAGGCAAGGGTGGGTTGGGTTCAGCTTGTATGCAGTGGCGTAGCGACATTTCTAGAGGAGGAGGGGACATACAGCCGATCCTTAGCCTTCCAAAATTTCCCTTCCGACCCGCAAAACCCTGTATCGAAGCGTTCTGTGTAGCAATAAAATCCATCAGGTCCACAAAATGCCGTGTCGGATTTGGCGTGGGAACGTTGTGATACAGGACACGCACATTTCGCCATTTCATGGCACTCAAACCAAACCAGTTTTTCTGGCCTTTCCCAAGCGCACTCATGGCATGGGCGGTCATCTAGATTGATAGCAGAACTAAAAATATTCATAAAACCTCCATTCATGAATGTTCAAGGAAAGAACAAAATTCTTACAATCTAATTCAAGGACAGGTGAGTGCAATAGAGGGGTTGTTTAAAAATGATATAACGGCACCATGCTATCACGGTAGCATGGTCAGCGGATAGCATGGTTCCATGGTAGCAAATGAGCACATTTGCTTTAGCGGATTTGGAGTGTCACCCCAACACCGCGAGAATCCACTCGCTTCAGCCATGGGGAGGTTTAGCGACTTCCTTAGAACTGTTCTTCCAAAACTTTTGCATCGCCTGGTGCAAGCGCTTGTCTTCAGCATCGTTGTATTGCGCGGTAGTACCCGGATTGGCATGACCCAAAACCTTTTGCACCAGGTCTAGGCCCATTCCGTCCGCCAACGCATGGGTGGCAAAGGTATGCCTGAGCCAATGCGTGCTTGCTGCGTTGAAGCGCTTGGCTTCACGTGGATTTTCCCTTGCCATCTCGGTCGCGCAGAACTTAAAAAACTTCTTCAGCTGGTCATACAGCGTTCCCGCCGCAATGCCCTCATGCGATCGGTACACCACTCCATTACGCAGACGGTCTGCGCCATCGTCTATTTTCCCGAGCAGGAATGAATCGTAGACATCTTCGCGCGGATCAGCGGGTAGCCCACGAGCAGTCAGGTATTGCGCCATCAACTCCATGACGCCGTCTGGAATGTACACCTGACGCCGGCGTTTACCTTTACCCAGCACGTCGATCATCCAGCCTTGCCCGCCCCCGGAGAAGTCTGCCAATTGGATGTCCTTCAACCGAGCCCGGACAAGTTCATCCAGGCGCAGGCCTGTGGCGTATAAGAAATTCACGGCAAACACCAGGCGACGCGAGGCGCCAATTTCCGCCCCTTGACCGAGCATGAACTTTACAAATTCCCACTGGTGTCCTGTGAAGGCATGTCCCACCTTCATTTTAGGGGCCTCCGGTAATGCCGGCACCACCCCGGTCCACGGGTTACCTACCACGTAACCTTGACGCCACAGAAACTCGTATAGCGCCTTGAGTACCACCAGCGCCTGGCGTTCCGATCCTTCATGGAGTGGCCCCTCAAAAGGCTTCCACAACGGTCCAAATCGTCGGTTGCCGCGCGATCCCAACTTGCCGCACCAGTCCTTGCTCGGCTGCGGGTCGCGGATGAACGTCTGATAAGCCAGACAATCCTCCAGATTGAGTGACGACAGCGCTTTGCCGCGTATCAGGATCGCCCATAGCATGAGGCGCTCGGCTTCACGCCGATAAGTGCGCTGGGTGTGAGGAGAGCGCTTGGACTGGATCCACAGCATGACTGCCTGGTAATCGTCATCTACCCCCAAAAGGCACGGGCGTTGTGGTGCGCGAAACACCCCGCGGCTTCCGTCCAGATCCTGTGGCAGCAGGAAATTTTCCAGAGGCACAATGGCCGTGGTGATGCCACGCAGAGCGCGCAACTCACTTCGATCCATGCATGACAGTGCGGTGGTCACGTGTGGGCCAAGTGGCAGGGAGATGGTCTGCTGGTTTTCGGAGATCCAGCGCCGCAAGCGTTCCCCAGCGACTTGTCCGACCCCCCTGATTCCGCTCCACCAGCGCATGCCTTTGCCATTCATGCGCTCTACCAGGTCGTAAATGGTGTGCATTCCGGCGGCCCCCAGTCGAGCTGCCAGCTTAGGCTCAATCCAGGCATCAATGGGATCATCAGGCAGGGGAGGGGAGAGTGCTACCGTTTCCAACCAGGCTAGCGCTTCCAGTTGACGCTGGATAAGGCGCTGCTTACGCTTCGATCTGGCATTACCATGTTCCTGGAGCCACATATCCGTGAGCTCGGCCTCGCTATAGAAGCCACTCGGGAAGCGCTGCGCGTATTCTTCCAGCGCCGGCGCATCGGCTTCAGGCATGCGCGACGCATCCCGACGCAAGACAGCCTCGATACGCTGTCGCCCACAACGACGTGCGGCCACCCCCAGCTCGTCGGTGATCCAGCGCAGGGTCTGCTTGGCCAGCGGGGCGCGGTAGGGGCCATCGATGTACAAATAGGTATCCCACCATTTTTTTAAATCGGACTGCTGCAGCTGTCCGCGCAGGAAGGCCAGGTGGTGGGAACCGATTTTACGGCGGGGTGAGATGTTTCCGGCGGTCATTTAGAGATTCTGCTGGGGCAATACAAGCGAAGCGAATCCAAGCTGTAAAAGACCTCAATACACCGAGGATCGTGTTTAACTACATGGCGCCCGAAGCGGTTTATCCGATAAGTCACGGGCTCATCATCATGGGCCATCGCGCATGTACCAAGCACTTTTGTCACGATGACCTTACGCCCCAGCCAGTGATTGAAGCAGGGATGGTGAACAGAAATAACCTCACACCGCGAACCTGGAATAATTGGATATTTCATTTAGCCCCCGCGTGTTCTACCAGGATGGCGGCACGCGCCATATCACGTGAGTGATCAAATTCGGCATAGACCCGCTCGATGATCGTGTTGTGTCTCTCTTTGTCAAAGTGAGCAATTTTCTGTCGCAGCAGGGCGGAACGAAAGACTTTGCTGAAATGGGGTGAGTAGGTCACGGTGCGCAAACCGGCCACGAGTCCGGTGTCGGCGTCCACCAAGACCAGGGACAAAAAGATACGCCCTGCGGCCGGGAGGGGCGGAATGTCCTGATCCTGCGGCTGCAGTAGCCTGATGGACATCGCCTGGTCCGACCAGTCCATTAGATTCTGGATCTTGAACAGCCAAAAGATGACGCTCTGTTCGATATACAGCCCCACGTGGATTTTGCCAAAGTGGAAATTCTGGATGTCCTGTTCTGAGGGCGCGCTCAGACAAAGCTGCAGCAGGTGGTTGCCGGAGAAATACCGGTATTCGAAGCGCCCGTCATCCCATTGGGTGCGTTCCGGTGCAAATGGCTGCCCGACAGTCAGTACCCAGGTTTGGTTTTCATCTGCCATGCATGACCTCGATTGTTCGCGCAATGGTTCAGGTTGTGAATTTTCCAACGCGCACAGTCGTCATTCGAGCGCACCGTGGAACCCCTTGTGGCAGGCGGTTTTCAGACGAGTGATTTATTTTCGTCAGAAAAGACACAAATAAATAATACCCTTGATAATAGCAGTTATCAATATGCAAGACTGTAAATAATGCGGCCGGGGAGGGCGGATATGTTTGCCACCCGCGCGCGAACCAAAAGTATTTGACATCACATGTTTCTTCCGTCAAACCATAAATTTGGCAAAGATCAATTTCGTGATTGGATGTATTTTTCCGCCGATCAAATGAATCTGAACGCAAGAAACTATCCGTGAACCATTGCGCAAAATACGGAAATAAAACAGTGGAGCGACCTTTCTTTGGTTTGCCAATGACGCGCTTGAACAACGCAGTAACATTCCCATTGTTCAGTTCAGAAAAATCACATGGCTTGTTTACTGGCAGATTAATGATATAGGTTGCATCCGCTGGTGCGAGGTGGCGGCCTGAGAACAATCTATCCGTTAAGCTTGGCCAGGAAGTGTAATCAGATACGGGGCCAACTTCGCCGTGTTTTTTTATCTGTATTTCTGACCATAAAGAGTACGGACGTGGACGCGGTGGTGTTTTAAATGCAAAACCATTAATTGCAATTTTACTAATCCAAGGGCGGAGAAAAGGCAGCAGATTACCCAGTTTTGATGCAAAATCGATCTTATTCATTTTTCTTTTTTGGTTGAGGCTTAATCCCATCAAACTGGCAAAACGAAACCTGCTGGTAGTAGGTTATGTTTTCGCAGTTCCGCATCAATATTGAGGTCTATCATATTAGCTAGGTCATCGTCGTATTCTGGAAAATCTTTATTTTTCGCCAAGGTGGCAGATGTGGTGAACGTATTGAGTAAAGAGATATCCGTCAATAACGGTTGACTGGGGCGCTCATAATCGAACGTAGGGTATGCATCTACTGAACCTACCCACGAAACCATGAAAGGGAGATAAGCCCCAATTCGTACTCCAACATAGAGTAACCAAGCTTGCATTGGTGAACATCCGCCATCAAGACAGGCAGAATGGAACATCCGATCAGCTTCCAACCGTCCCCCCTCTATTTTGCACCAGAAGTCATGCAATATAGAGGCACGCCTATAGTTGCCAGTGTATGGAGATCCCACCGTGCTCCAAAGAAAACTCGGTATCGAGGCACCATTTACAATAAGAATGCTATCACCACCTTTGACTTCCCAAGGCTTCCCCTTTGGATCGGTGTACTTAAAGCTTGCGTCAACCAAACGCATATTGCGATCAGGGGCATCTGGGGCTCTTTGCGTCAACCACTCAAGTGTTGGTTCATCCGGCACGAAAGCACCCTCTCTCTTCGATCCCATTTTCAACTCCTTTCCTGCCACGCTACTCGGCTACTCGGGCAATTCACCCGCAAACACCATCAGAATTTTCTATCTCACTCAAGTACCCACTGCAGACGGGCTCCAAGTCTAAACCTAGAGAATTGCGCTCACCCCAGAACATGTGTCTAACGCCTATCCTGCCCATCATAGATATCCGTACATTTATCCTGATATTTTGGACACATATACGCCTTTTGCGCAGTGATTAAGCCATGCTTTTTCTTGATATCCGTGTCATACGATCTCAGGCCATAACCGCAATAATATACGTCGGCTGACTTTCCTTTATTGGTCTTACCCCCCCCTGCGTAAGTCCCCCCTGTACAGCCCACAGTGGAAAGTGCATCTTCAACTGTCGGGCTATCGTAGATGATGTCGTCCTGAAGCGGTCCGTCACATCCCCATTTGCCACCTTTGTCGGTCTTGTGGCAGATCGCCAGCGCCTCATATGTAACCGGACCCCACTCGACCTTGGGTGGTTTTTTCCCCGTAGTGGTTGAGCTGGTTTGGTCTGATTGCGCATCACTGCCGGATGAAGATGAGGTCTGCTGGCGCGACGACGTGCCGGACGTAGAAGACTGTCTATTAGAATTAGAACCAGAATTTGAACCGGAGCCGGAGCTTGAATTTGAACCATAAACTGAGTTCGAAGCAACTTGGTTTTGCCCTGGCACCTGTGAATTTTTATAACACGTGCCGCCCTTGGCACCGGTGCCTGACGCGTCATACCAGGTAGATCCTGGTGGGCAGACCAAATCGCCCTGGGGAATGACGACAACCTGGGGCTGGTATTTCGGTAGATCTGGTTGCGACTGCACAGCGCGGGCCCGTGCAGCCCGCTGGGCCTCCGCGCGATCCGCCTGTTCGCGTGCTGCGTCTCGGCGACGCTGCGCATCCCGGGCGTCTTGTTCGTCGCGGGCTTGCTGCTTTGCAGCCTTATCTGCAGCGATCTTGGTTTGCTGATTGGCATACCAGGCATTATGATCTTTCATTACTTGCATTAGGTCGCTGTTCTGATTTTGAATTTGATTGAGCGCGGTTTGGTTATTACTCCTGGAAGACTGCCGATCTTCCGCTTCTTGTTCATCTCTACGCCGTTGCGCTTGTCTCTGTTCTTCCCGGCGCCCCTCAGCTTGCCGCTCCTCCTCCTGCCTGCGAATTTGCGCCTGCCTCGCTTCTTCTGCGCGCTTTAGTTCATCGGCAAGCGCCTGCCTTTCATTCACCAGGCTTTTGCTGCTGGCCAGTAATGTTTTTTTGTCCTTCCCGCTATTGGCGGATTTTTTTGCCTTGGCTAATTCGGATTCAGCACAGGTGAAGTTACGCACGCGGATACAGCCATTTGCCATGTCAATGGCCGCCTGGAAATCCTGTTTATCCAGCTCGTCAAATTTATCCGACATGTCGAGCAAGTCGGTGTTGTTCGCCGTAGCCGGTAATGGTGCAAACAATACCGCCATCACAGCAAGGCACAGCGCACAAAACGATTTTTTTGTTTTCATGATTATTCACCCATCAAATTCAACGATTTTCAAGCAAGTGTGGTGGGATGTGCTTGCGCTCTTCAAAGGAAATTGAGATCGATCACTTGACCCAATGATCATTGGATTTCTTTAAGTAGCGCCTCAGCTTCACCACCTCTCTCCGTTAAGAGTAGCTCCTTAAAGCCCCTGTACGCCACTTCCTCTACAATGCGTTTTGACGCCACTTCAAAGGTTGTATCAAGTATTTTCGCTAAAGTGTCATCCAGTTGTAAGCGATAGCACAAAACCTAATAGAAAAAATTGCATGAGCCTCATTTCATAATTTCCTTTAGTTTATTTAAGTTGCTGGGTAGGTAAAAATTGAAATGACTAACCTACGGGGGCCGCAGTCGATTTAAGTTTGCTGAAATGTACCCAAAATCGTAGTGTGAGGTCGGATTGTTCGATATTTCAATTTAATCGTGCCTTGAACCCTCAGCAGAATTGAGCTAGGGGAGCGCATTGGATTATTTGCAGGGTATGCCAGATGTACCGCAGGCTATCAACTCGAATACTGCGCGTTTCGCTTGATATCCCTTATGCGCGGTATCAGGCCGTTCTAGAAACCCGAAGTAGGTATTACTGTTAGATACGACAACATCTATCACATCGTACTGTGCTACCTGCTTGGCAGGCACAAGAATATATGACAACGAGTCATTTGGATCGGTGAATGCAACGACATTGGGTGCCGGCATTGCGACAGAAAATCTCGCAGTTTTCATCGCAATTAGAGCAGATAATGAGTCGGATGGATAGCCAGTTTGAAAGTCCTCCAAACCTTCAAGCGTTTGATCTGCTAAAGCCAAGAGCGGTATTTGATTGGCACCCATGAATATCTGCACCGTTCGATCGAAGATCTGACGTCCCGCAGCACTCGCGTCAGGATACGGGCTCTTGACGAGCTTGTAGATGGCGTCAAATGCAATTTTACTACCTAGACTTTCGGTAATTAATACAAGAGGAGTTTTCTCCATCGCAGCAGCCTTGAACAAGGATGCTGCATCCCCACGGCCCGCTGATGGCGATGCCGCAGTGACGATTGCCGTCTGGATTTGCTGGCTAATGGTGTCGCGAGATTTCCCTTGATAAATGATGGCGTCAGCAAGACAGTCATTCATCAGGCCATCCTTTAGATCCGCGTTCAGCGAAGCACGCTTATATGGGTAGCTTGGGGAATCTATGCAGGATTTAGACTTGTCGGTTTGATCAAAGCACAATTGGTGCTTTAGCGGCGCGACGATTGGCGACCAAACAAGTGCATTCACACGTATTTTTCCAGTTTGCACCGTCAGGGTTTGCTGATAAAGATAAGCATTCGATCCTTGAACAGCACGAGGAACAAGTTTGATCTCGTCAGTACCACCTAAAGCAGTATTCAGGTTCTTTACTGCGCCAATGGCCCAGTCTTCAAGTCCATGGGTGCACATACCATGCACCATCAAAACGTCTAATGTGCGCGTGGGCGCAGCTTTTACAAGCTCAACTATCCCAGGGAACGATTTGCCCGGCGGACGCGAATCGAAGGATGGGGTACTGTAGGGAGTAGTGCATGCTGTAACAATTGCCGTTACGCCTAACATCATTAAATTACGATTTAGCTTACCGTACGCCATGAGCCCCCCTGGTTTGTTATTTGTTATGAACAAATTGCTAGTTTTCGTTAAGCTTGGCAAGTGCACCTGTAAATTCAAAAAATCAAGGGATGAGGGCTACTTCCCTATTCCCCCAATCCTACCACCCTCATCCGTTTCACCCCATGCCACCAACCCTGCACAGGGTAAAAGGGTAAAAGAGCAAACCCTAAGCCCCCTGCGCTACGCTACGGGAGCATCCTGGCTAGACGAAAACCGTCGTTGAGGCCCCGGTACGCGGGCTCGCTCCCGCTGCGGTAGGCGGCGCGCGCGCCCCGCGGTACGCTGTACCACGAGCCGCCGCGGAGCACGCGCTTCGCGCCATCCCCCGACCATGCACTGCCATCTGCCGGTGCACCGTTGTAGCTGTCGTGATAGCTGTCCTCTACCCATTCCCATACATTGCCAGTCATGTCGTACAGGCCAAAGGCGTTGGCCTGCTTGCGACTGGCTGGATGGGTGCTGTAGCCACTGTTTTGGGTATACCACCCTGTACTGTCCAGGTTGTCGCTGCCGCAGTATTGCTGGCGCGTTCCCGCTCGGCAGGCGTATTCCCATTCCGCTTCGCTCGGCAAGCGGTATTGCTTGCCGGTCCTGGCGTTGAGCTTCTGGATGAATTCCTGGGCATCGTTCCAGCTTACGTTTTCCACCGGACAGTCGTCGCCGCAGCTTGAGAAGTCACTGGGGTTGCTGCCCATGATCGCTTTCCACTGGCCTTGCGTGACTTCGGTTTTGCCCAGTGCAAAAACCGCTCCAATAGTCACTTGGTGCACAGGTTTTTCATCCGAATCGCTATCGTTCGAGCCCATCTCGAAGTTACCGGGGGGAATGACAAGCATCTCAGGACAGTCCGGGCAGTCACGGAAAGGTTTGCCGTTACCGGCATCTGCACCTTGTGCTCGCACCATTGCCAACGCTTCATCCATTTTCGCGCGCTCTACCGCCAAACGTGCGTTTTCGTGTTTCTGCCCCGCCGCAGTCAGCCGTGTAGCCAGAACCACCTCGACCTTTTTCGCCGAATCTTCGGCCATGCGGATGTCCTGTTCAAATATTTTTTCGTGATCGGCATCAACCTCCTTGCGCACCACCAATTTCAGCCGCCCCTCAGGCACCACAATATCTATGGGACACTCGCCCCTGAATTTGCCATTGATCAATACCTCGGCCCCAACATCATCGCCCTCACAGGTAATGCGCATTTTTGCGCCGGCGGCGTTCGCACTAGCGGGTACCAAAAAATAAGCGATAAGGCATGGTACTAAATAGATTGGTTTCATGTGATTTTCTTGAGTAATGGCGGTTAGGATAGGCCTTGAGGTGAATGGGGGTATTGCGTTCAAATGAAGGGGTAGGCGATTTAATTTACGGTTCCCTCACGGGAATATATATTACCATTACCCAAGCGTACCCCATGTATTTAATGAAAAATAGTTGCCTTTGGCCAGCTACCCGTGAAAGTAGATTGTGACGCCATACTGATTTATTTGGACTCGCGATGAAATATTTTTTTACTCTTGATCTGTTCAGGTTTTGTAAATACACCGATCAGACAGATGGCAACTCCACAGGCGAAAATAACACTATCGAGGGAAAACACCATGGTCAAATTTAAGAAATGTAGCCTGCAGTTTGCCACATTCACAATGTGCTTGATTGCCGCAACCGCGCAGGCAGGCAACGCTGAAGGGGATACAGACGCTGCTGCCTGCATAGTGACCGGTCAAATTCCATCAAAGCTCGGCCCCAAATTTTCGACACAAACCCTTAAGAATACCTGTAGCAAAGAGGTGAGCGTTGTCTGGTGCCATAGCCCAAGTTCACACCTCGGCACAAAGGACTCAGAGTGCAACCATGGCGGCAAATATTATCAACAAAGCACTACCCTTAATCCGGGCGAGGCGCATGATAATTTCTACACAATGCCAGAAGATTCTACCGTCAATTTTGGTGCTTGCTTCGGGAGCATCAAACAGACCACGAACGGCGAATATCTGTGCAAGCCCCCCAAGACTGCATCAACCGGCACTGCAACAGCAACCAGCACCGCCAGTGCACCCACCGCAGAGGAAGCTTGCAAGAAGGTTCAGTCCATGGCGGGCAAAAGCGCTACGAGCGAATGCACTTGCCAGGTTCGCGAACAGATGAGCGTTTGCCGGGTGGACTCACCAGGCAGTACTGCCAGCTTGCCTTACGATACTGCCAAGGGAGAAATCCGAGAGGCAACAAAATGTGACCCCGATGACAAAAAATGCATTGCAACCAAGCAAAAAAACGCATCGATTGGGGTGAGAAATTGAATTCAAGTGATTGATGCAAATCCTGGCATGCCACCAACCCTCCACAAGGTAAACGGGTAAAAGGGCAAACCCTAAGCTGCCAAACTACGGCAGCATCCTGATTATACGAAACCCGACGTCAATGTACCGTAGTGCAGGCACGAACCCAAGGCGACGGCCCGCACTCTGCGGGCCGTCGTCCCACGAACCGCCGCGAAGCACACGCTTCGCGCCATCCCCAACCCAGACACTACCATCCGTTGGCCCGCCGTTGTAACTGTCGTGATTGCTGTCTTCTACCCATTCCCAAACATTGCCACTCATGTCATACAACCCAAAGGCGTTAGCCTGTTTGCGACTGACTGGATGGGTGCTGTTGCCACTGTTATTGCCATACCACCCCACGCTGTCCAGATTGTCGCTGCCGCAGTACTGCTGCCTCCCACCCGCGCGACAGGCGTATTCCCATTCCGCTTCACTCGGCAGCCGGTATTGCTTGCCGGTTTTGCGCGAGAGCCAATCCGTGTAAACCTTCGCATCATTCCAGTTGATACATGCCGCAGGATGGCTGTCATCTTGAGGGAAGCCTGGGTTGTGCCAGTTACTTTGGCTGAGCTTTTGCAATTTACCGCCCTCATATCCAAAACATCCGTCGTCAGCGACGTAGTTTGTTTCGTTCACAAATGCCGCAAATTGGCCTCGGGTAATTTCGGTTTTACCCAGCGCAAAGATTTTTCCTATCGTAACCCGATGCGCAGGTTTTTCGGAATCCTTACCATTGTTCGAGCCCATCTCGAAACTACCTGCGGGGATAACCACCATCTCGGGGCAGTCTGCGCAGTCGCGGAAGGCTTTGCCGAGTGCAGTGCCAGTTGCTACTGCTGTTTCGAACTCAGCGCGGCTTTTTGCTTCGTGTTTTTGCCCCGCAGCAGTAAGCCGCGAAGACAGTGCCGCCTCGACTTTTTTCGCCACACCATCCCCCATGCGGATATCTTTTTCAAAAACCCGCTCATTATTGGCATCTACCGCTTTCACCACGCGCAGCTTGAGCGTCCCCTCCTGGACTTGCATGTCTAACGGACATTCACCCTTGAATTTGCCGTTGATATACACTTCCGCACCGGCATCTTCATCTGCGCAAGTCACGCGCAACTGGGAGCCCGCCGCACTGGCGTCATGCGCCATGCTGATGACAGCAGCGAGTATGGCTATCCTGCAGAACTTGTTCATGTGCATACTCCTGGAAATGGAGGTGGGAAACTTTGAAATGCGTCCAAAGGTTAGCGCATTTTTTCTTTATTATCGTCTCAACTCTGGCGTGAATATTAGCATCATCAGATGCGAACCGCATGTTTTTAATGATTAACCTTGCCCGAACAACCAACCTGCCCAGGTTTTAAATTATGATGAGTTATAGCCGAAAGTCATGATGACTGGCACGGGAGAAGTGCCAATCCTTATCCTCTCAGTCAGCCGGTGCTGATGGCCCCCCTGTCCCTGGCATTACTGATATCTGGTTAAGAATCTCAAAAAATCGTGTTTCCGTAACACACCAGCCCGTCGAGCATGACCTTTTTGTTGCTATAGGTAGGCCCCAGGGATCTTGCTGCCACCAGTTGACATGATACTAAATGTCGGTAATTATTAACAACTACCGACGATATGTATCAACTATGGAAATCTCAAAAGTCACCAAGATTCTGGCTCTCGCAAAGCAAGGCGGCGTGATTCGCGCCCGAGACCTGGAACCACACAGCATTCCACGCGCTTATCTTGCCCGGCTCACAGAAGCGGGTAAGCTACAGCGCCTTGGGCGCGGCCTTTACATGATGACCGATGGAAACATCACTACTAACCACAGCCTAGCCGAAACCGCAAAGCGTGTGCCTCATGGTGTTGTTTGCCTGCTCTCGGCGCTACGGTTTCATGGGGTGACCACCCAAGCGCCGTTCGAAGTATGGCTGGCAATCGACAACAAGGCGCGCGCGCCTGCTGCCAAGGAAACACCCCTACGCATCGTGCGTTTCTCAGGAGAGGCGCTGCAAGCCGGAATCGAGACGCATACGATAGACGGCGTGCCCACCAAAATTTACTGCCTGGCCAAAACAATCGCCGATTGTTTCAAATACCGCAACAAAATCGGACTGGATGTGGCAATTGAGGCTCTGCGGGAAAGCTGGCGTGCACGAAAATGCACCATGGATGAACTGTGGCGCTATGCAACGATTTGCCGCGTGAGCACAATCATGCGCCCGTATCTGGAGACTCTGATATGAACATCGACCAGCCCCACAATCTTGCCGCCTCGGTACGCCAGCGGTTGCTCAATATTTCCAAGCGTGACGGCGAGGCTTTCGATCTGGTACTAACGCGCTATGCCCTGGAGCGCCTTTTATATCGCCTGGGGGAATCTCAGTACCACAACCAGTTTCTGCTCAAAGGCGCCATGCTTTGGGGTCCTCTCGTTTTCAGTGCAATAACTGACGGTAGGAGAAGCCAGTATTGGCGCGGTGGTCTCTCAGCAACTGATTGATTGTACATATAATGCTGTTCTGATTTTAATAGGCATCTGTCCTGTTTAAATACGTGGTTGATTTTGTCCAACGGCTGCAATTATTGCCGAACCTTGAGACGGCAGGATTTGGTCGGCATAGCGCTCGATGGGGAAGCGGAATACGCCGCGCAAATTGATGCCTTCAAGCCGGGTCGGGGCAATCTTACCGATCAGTTCCGGCGGAATAATCTGTCTTCGGTTGGCCCATCGATCCAGAACAGATTGCATTTGCGACGTGTTCCATGCCATCACGATATTGGCCAGCAAACTCAGTGCGTCGGCCACGGCCTGCATTTCATCTGCACGTTTGGCTTGCATGGGGCTTACTCGTCCGGTGTAAATGGAGCGCTTGAGGGCGTTAACCGCCTCGCCCCGATTGAGTACCCGCCGCAGTTCTCGCCGAAAGGCGGGTTTAACGAAATAATCAGCCAAAAAAGTTGTTCGCAGAAGCCGTCCCAATTGCACGCCAGCATCGTAGATCGGGTCGCCCCTGGCCGCCGAGCCAAAACGCGCCAGTGCTGCCACCGCGCTGGCATGGCCGCTCATAACTGAAGCTGACAGATGCACCAACTCATCCCAGTGGGACTCGATTTGCGCCACATTGACTGTGGCCACGCACACGGATTCGATTTCTGCCGGGATTATAAAATCCCGTGGGACATAGAGCTGGCGCTGTTTGAGCTCCTTGAGTCGCGGGCATAAATCGAACCCCAACAACCTGGAATGTGACATCGCAAAATCAGTATAGCCATGGGTGTCCACCGCCAGCTGACTGGTCTCGATTCGTTCCTGCCGCACCACACCCTCAATGGCCACACCTGCTTGCCGCTCATTCAGGACAAACGGTTGCGCATGAAAGATACCCCAGCGATCACGCACATGGGAATAAATACCCACGGAAGGTGTGTTGCGCCTTGGGTCCAGCCTTGCCTGCCACACACGTTTGGTGGTCTCCATGCTCATCATATCTGACGAGGCGAGATCTGATCTCCCCCACGTGGCGGCAATTGCGTGACGCTGCATGAACTCCAGAACCGCTTGGCTGGCTTGAGCCAAGCGGCGCTCGTCGCCAGCCCAACGCATGGCTTGACGGATGCTGGGCGCTGACAGCTGCGGGATCATACGTGCGCACTCCGCTGCCGTAAGGCTTGTGCCGTGAGCGAGAATGCCAGCATAGACCATCAATAATTCCACCTCAGAGCGGGGTTCCCGCCCGAGCATGATCCAGCTAAAGCGCACCTGGGCATCCACGGCGAGAATAACTTCCGGCAATTGCGATTCCCCGATTCGGTGATCCAGGGCGGCGCGTAGCCTGGTGACCTCTGGATCTTCATCATCTGCCGGCAGTGCGAATAGGTGCAAATCTTCATCGACCCTCAGTGCCCCGTTACGCGCAGCTTCGGCCACCGCGTCTACGCTGGTGCGCACACGTGCCAACAACGGTTCGAGAAAGTCAGTTGCTTTTGTCGGCAGGGACAGGCGTGCATAATGACGTTTCGCTTCTTTTTTCCATTGCGCGGCAGGAAAAAACAGACGCTCGCGGCCCCGAAAATTCAGACTATGTTCGATCCACACTGAGCCATTCCGCACCCCGCGACGCAGGGTAAACAGCGTGGCGACCTCCAATGCCTGAAATGCGCGTTCCCGATCATCGCCCAAAATGGCGTTACGCCAGATAGTGCCCACAGTGAGAACTTCCGTATCGCCTGGTAGCTCCTTGAGACCTTGATCGTACAAGCTGCGCAGTATTTTTAGAGAATCGATGGCCGGATGGTCGCCCGTGGCCTTCCATGGTAACTTGGCAATCGCCATCAACAGCGCTCGTACCGGGCGAATGCCTTTTATCAATCCTTCGCGCACCTGTGATGCACGGCTGGGCGGCTTGCTCTGCTTGCTTGCGGTGACAAGGGCTTCAATCCGCATCCGCAGTTCAGTGTCTGGCACCGCGCCTTCTGCGCTCAGGGCGCCGAGTTCGGCGAGCAGTGCCTGATATAGCGTTGCCCAGTTAACGGTGTTCGGAATGCTTGCGGCAACCTGGCGCCAGAGATCGGCAATTCGCCGCTGCACCATCAGGATGAGCTGATCTGTAGCAGTGAACAAGCAGTAGCGCAGAAAACAGGCAACCTCGACAGTGCGTGCCGGTTCTTTGATTTTGGTGCCTGCCGAAGGTGGCCGTGAAGCCATGCGGCGAGCATAACGCCGAACAATGATGTCCGGCAATTCATGCAAATGCTGATGAACGTCGAGTGTGTAGAGATATTCGATGCGCTCGAGAACCTCGCTGATCTGACGTGTCGAGTGTTTGGCCGGAGTGGCCCATAACCAGCTCTGCTGGGTTTGACCATCAGCGCGAATCTCGGCGAGAAGAGTGCTCCATCTCTCACGCTTCACTTGCGGAATCGTTTCGCGAATCGTTGAGCATGTCTCTGCTTCGAATTGGGTGAGTGCTGCTGCTATCAGCGTACGGATAGCCCGGTCATGCATAATCAGCAACTGGTGTTCATATAGCCACTGCTTGGCACGAACGAGCAATCGATCCCGGTCTGCGCATCGCGATACTTCGTCATGAAGTTCCCGCACTAACGCTCGGCGTTGGTGCTCGTTCATCCACCGAAACCCGAGGGTTGCGCAGGCAACTTGTTGGTGGTCGAAAAGCGTGCGGTCACGGCCATACATGGCCCGCAGAGATGCGACGTCGGGGGCCTTGATGCCGAGCTCGCGACCCAAGTGGGCCCACAATGCCGACGGCACTATGCGAAACGCATTGAGCAGTCGTCCGCTCATGCGCAGAAAGCCCATGTGCAACGCCAAACCTAACTTGTGTTCGCTGCTGCGACGCGTGTTGATCACTTCAAGTTCGGAATGTTCGAAGGTGAAAAACGCCTGCATTTCGAACGCGCTAATATCTCGTGGGAGTTCGCGCGTACCCAGATATGTTGTCTGCCAACTTTGCATTGTGTGCCTCCATCAGTGATGGGTGAAACAATACGCCATTTAAAAGCGAACAGCATTATATGTACAATCAATCAGTTGCTGAGAGACCACCGCGCCAATACTGGCTTCTCCTACCGTCAGTTATTGCACTGAAAACGAGAGGACCCCGAAAACAACGTGGCTGGACAATATGAACAAAACAAAGCCGCCGTGCCGGGAACTGAGGCAGTTGCCCATTCCCACCATCGGAATGATGCACAGGTAATGGGCACAGCGAGAAGCGCAGGGGTTGACCCCAATACAGCACCCGTCAACCACGTTGCAGGACAGGTGCAGAGAATGACCGGACAGGCTAATGACAGAATCAAAGCGGGGCAGGGCGCCGTTACCGAAGAAGGCGAACCCTTGAAGCAAGAAGCAACCGATGCCACCGACCCTACTCGGCAAAACAACCTTAACCTGGCGACGCAGAATGCCACAGCCGCGATCATGCCAGCAGGCACGATGTCACTGCTAAACAAAGCTGGCTTAGTCAGTGATGAGGCCGGGGTGGCGAAGCCCGTTGCCGAAGGTTACAAGGGTTCGACCACGGATGCCATTGTGGATACTGCGCTTGACGTTGGGTTGATGGTTGGGGGAGGTGCAGCTGGCAGGTTTGTTGGAAGTGCCGCTGGAAAAATTCTAGGGAAGGCCGCAGGCGATGTCGCAGAAGGAAAAATAATTGCCAATGCGGCAAAGGTAGAAGAACGCGGCCTGGCAGCGGGTAAAGTCGAGACTCAAGCCGCAGCGGACGCAAGAAGAGAGGCTGAGCGGGAATCGGCCAGAAAGGTCGGAGTCAACCGCGAGGCCGAGGTAAATGCAACCCATGCTGTGGCGGGAACAGTGGTTGGCGCGGCAGCAACTAATCAAACATTCAATAATCTGAGCCACGAAGACCCGGCCATTCCTGCACAGTCCGTCATGGATGACGCGCAACCAGCAATAGAGGCCGTTAAAGAAGGGGTAAGCAAAGCAAATGACCTTGGCAATCGGATTGGAGATAAAGCGAAGCAGGTATTTAAGGATTAAATCAATGGGTTTCAGTGATGAAAACCGCCCACTCCGCTCCGTCTGATCGCGCTCGCCATTTCCTGTTGGCGCAATTCGGACTTCATCGCCCACAGGTGAGTCTTGTGCCAGTCTTCAGCGGTGCAGTCCTTGAACCTCTTGGCCCTCCTTCTTTCTGCCCTCATTGCGGAGGGAGATGCCCAAAGCAAAAACCACAGGGTTATAACCGCAATGACCAACACCCACACAAAAGACACCATCGCACCCAAGGCGGCAAAGAACACAAAACTCAATCCAAGCTTGATACCGCCATCTTCGGTTACATGCTTAAACCCAGCCATCAAATCGTAAACGTACTGGGCAACCGGGTTATCAAACTCAACCACGGTTTT
>Ga0315281_10005184_pt1 | contig 18694 bp, 14 predicted proteins | sample YL17G07_0_MG_FD_204540 | JGI IMG/M metagenome (GOLD analysis project Ga0315281, IMG submission 204540) | Sediment microbial communities from Yellowstone Lake, YNP, Wyoming, USA - YL17G07_0 | ecosystem: Environmental > Aquatic > Freshwater > Lake > Sediment | place: USA: Wyoming | collected...
TGTATGCGCAGCGATGCTCCGCCTGCCATGGCGCCGATGGACGCGGTGGCGTCGGTGTGCCACTTGCCCTGCCCGCGTTTCTTTCCAGTGTCGACGACGCTTACCTGCGCAAAACAGTGCGCCTCGGACGCCCCGGCCGCGTCATGCCGGCCTTCACCCAGCTCTCTGATGCTGAAGTGGAGGCCATCGTTTCCCATATCCGCAGCTGGCCGGGTCACATTCCGCCAAAACCCCGCGCGCGCGATCGGGTCGCCGGTAACACCGCGCGTGGCGGGACACTCTACGGGCGCCACTGCGCCGCCTGCCACGGCGTCCACGGCGAAGGCGGGCATGGCACCGGCGTCACCCTGTCGCGGCCACGCAGCGCGCCGATCCTGGCCCCGGCCCTCAACAACCCCGGGTTCCTGGCAGCCGCTTCTGACGCCCTGATTAAAACAACGCTGCTGCACGGTCGCGACGGCACACCGATGCGCTCGTTCCTGAAGCAAGGGCTCAAGGAACGCGACATCAATGACATTGTGGCGTATGTGCGCAGCTTCGAGCAGCTGCCGTCACCGCCGGGTGCGCGCGTGCTGGAAAGCGAGTCACCCGTGCTGGTGCGTGAATCACCTTATTCGGTCGAGGAAACCGTGGAGAAGGTCAAAATCGCGGTCGGCGCGGCCAACATGCGCCTGATCCGGATACAGACGCTCGATCAGGGTTTCGTGGAGGAAGGCAAGGAAGACCGTCGGCAAATGATTGTTTATTCCTGTGACTTCGCCTTCCTCAACGAGGCCCTCAAGATTGACCCGCGTGTCGGCCTGTTCCTGCCCTGCCGCATCACGGTCGTGCGCCAGGCCGACAAAGTGCTGGTCATGAGCATCAACCCCAAACGCCTGAGCCGCATCTTTAATAATGCCGAACTCAATGGATTGTGCGAACAGATGTACAAGGTATACACAGACATCCTCGAGGAGAGCATACTGTGAACCGTCTCCGTCTGCTTGCCTTCTGCCTGTTTCTTGGCGTGAGCCACGCCGCCGCGCCTGAAGAGCTGTTGATGGCGCGCATTGCCCGACCGTTTCCGGAAGCCATGAACAACCTGCAGGAAACGATTCGCGCGAAGGGTTATGTGGTGTCGCGCGTGCAGCGAGTGGACGTGGGGCTAACAGCCAGCGGTTTTCAGACAGCGGAGTACCGCATCGTGTTCTTCGGAAAACAGGCGGAGCTCCGTGAGTTGTCCGCAATGTATCCGGAACTCATCCCCTATCTGCCACTCACGATTGTCGTGCTTGCAGAGGGTGACGACACGCTGGTGCTGACCACCGACCCGCTCAAGTTTGGCGAGTTCTTCAGAAAACCGGAATTGCTGTCTCGTTTTGGAGTCTGGGAGAAAGACGTGCGCGCGATGTTCGATGAGGTGTCGCGCCTACCTTAGGCTGCATACAAAGATTCGCAGGAAGCGTCCGGCACCCTGTCCAGATCAGGATCCGGTTCCGGAGCGAAGCCGCACACCAGGTTCGCTGGACAGCTTTGGTTCGCTGGATTCGCCCGGAGTGCGACGGGATGCTTGCAAACGCCCGGCGACTTCGGTGAGCAGTTCCAGGCCCTCAGCGGCCAGATAGGTAATGACGACAACCAGTATGGCGCTCAACACCCCGCCCACCATGAACTCGATACCACCCATGAAGGTCGTGTCGCCAAACAACGGCATGAATTTCGGTGGCGGCGTAAGAATGGTGCCGACCCCTTTGCCGGTGAACCAGACGTACACCCCTCCACCCACAGCCATCAGGCTGATAAACGCCGCAATCGCCTCACCCGCCGCGCGGACAAGAATCGCGGCCAGGGGGAACATGTTGTATTCCCCGCCCGTCAAAGCATCGATATCGCGGGCGCGGATGTACAGGCCGTGCACCACGGCGTAGATTGCCAGCACAAAAAACATCTGGAACACGATGCCGCCGAGAATGCCGCTCGCCGGCAGATCAAAAATCAGCTTACCCGCCCTGAAGAAAGTCACCAGACTGAACGGAACGATGAGCGCGGCGAGTATACGCAGCGTGATCGCCAGCATTCGGTTGAGCTGACGCGGTTCTCTCAGCCAGTTGAGTACGGTTCGCATTACAAAATAACTTTCCATCCAGCGGGCCCTCGCACCTTGTCTTGTCTCATCCAGAGAAGTGATTCTACGTCCGGCATCAGCGCAAGAGCGATGCCGGAACGCGCAAGCTGCACCGTTTTCCCGACGGACGGCAACACCTTGCCGACCCGGGCACGAATGAAGGCTGTTAAACGCCCGCCTTAACAACCGCCGACGGATCGGGGAGAATGACGCCATGCGCCAATATCTTGATCTCATGCAACACGTTCTGAACCACGGTGCCCACAAGGGCGACCGCACCGGCACCGGTACCCGAAGCGTATTTGGCTATCAAATGCGTTTCGATCTGGATCAGGGCTTTCCACTGCTCACGACCAAGAAGGTCCATCTCCGGTCGATCATCCATGAACTCCTCTGGTTCCTGCGTGGCGAGACCAACATCCGTTACCTGCGCGAAAATGGCGTTACCATCTGGGACGAGTGGGCGAATGAGAACGGTGAGCTCGGGCCGGTGTACGGTTCGCAGTGGCGCAGCTGGCCTGCCGCGGATGGCCGACACATTGATCAAATCAGCGAACTGGTGCGCGAGATTCGCGCAAATCCGAATTCCCGTCGTCTGATCGTGAGCGCCTGGAATGTGGGCGAGATCGATCGCATGGCGTTACCGCCGTGCCATGCCTTCTTTCAATTCTACGTGGCGGACGGACGACTCTCCTGTCAGCTTTACCAGCGCAGCGCCGATATTTTTCTCGGCGTGCCGTTCAACATCGCTTCTTATGCCCTGCTCACCCTGATGATGGCGCAGGTCACTGGGCTCAAGCCAGGGGAATTTATCCATACCCTGGGCGACGCGCACATCTACAGCAATCACTTTGAACAGGTGCGCACGCAGCTGGCGCGCGAGCTGCGGCCGTTGCCCAGCATGCGCCTCAACCCCGCAGTGAATTCAATCTTTGATTTTCGCTTTGAAGATTTTGAATTGCTGAATTACGACCCGCACCCGGCCATCAAGGCACCGGTCGCAGTATGACGAATATGGTGGGCAGGGGCACTGAAAACTCAGGAACAGTTTCCGGTACAGCCGTCACGGAACCACGTATTGCCCTTATCTGGGCCATGGCACGTAACCGCGTCATTGGCCGCGGCAACACGCTTCCCTGGCGCCTGCCAGCGGACATGAAACACTTCCGCGAGCTGACAACCGGCCACCCCGTGCTGATGGGCCGCAAGACGTTCGAGTCTCTTGGCCGGCCGCTTCCGAACCGCACAAACATCGTAATCACTTCAGATCGTCACTACGCACCGCAAGGCTGTCTCGTTGCACATTCGCCGGATGAGGCCCTGGCACTGGCTGTCCCGCATGTGCCGCCAAACGATCCCGAGATTTTTGTTATCGGCGGCGAACAGCTATATGCGCAGATGTTGTCCCGAGCCGATCGTCTCTATATGACCCTGGTGGAGACGGACGCCGAGGGCGACGCCTGGTTTCCGGAAATTGATCTTGATAAATGGCGTGAAATCGAGCGGGACTTGCATCCGTCCGATGACAAGAACCCATACCCTTGCACATTCTCAACGCTGGAAAGAAAAACGCCCCGGTCGTGAAACCGGGGCGTTTGTTTGACACGGCGAAGGCAGTCTACAGGGGTATCAGGCAGCTATTTGTGCCGCGAGACTGCGCGCCTGTTTTTTCTGGTTATCGTTGCCTTCGGCCATAACCTCATCGAGGATGCTGCGCGCACCCTCCGCGTCACCCATATCGATGTACGCCTTGGCAAGGTCGAGCTTGGTAGCTGTCTCGTCCCAGCCGGGCAGTCCGCCTTCAGTCACGGCTCCTGACGTTGCGTTGTCTAATTCGGCGACGGCATCTCCCATCCCGCCAAGCGAGAACTCAAGGTCACCGCCTGTTGCCGAACCGCTATCGGAAGTCGAAAAATCCATGCCTCCCGTGAACTCCTGCGTGCTCGACGTATTAAAATCTATCGCATTGGATGAAGTATCGGTCGTCTCGGGCGCGCCAATGTTAAAGTCCATATCAAAGCTGGCCGTGCTTTCAGTGGCTGATGGCGCCGCTGAGGCCGTTCCTGCGTCCATGTCGAAAGACATGTCAAATGACTTTTCTGCCGGCATTTCGCTGGCTTTGGGCGATTGCGCGTCAAAATCCATCGTGAAATCAAGCCCTGACGGCGCCGGTGCTGGGTTCGTCTCCAGCCCTTGTGTCGAGAGCATGGTTTCAAGCGTGTTTTCGCTGCCTGTAAACGGAGAGGCCGCAGGCGGTTCGTCAACCAGCATGGTCGTCGGCCCGGCGGAGCCACGCGCCGCAGGTTTTCCGCCCCGGAACATGGGGTTGGAGGGGCTCAGCTTCTGGCCCATTTCTTCTGCTTTGTCCCAAACCTTACCGCCCTTGCCTTCCAGTGCGGCATACAGTTCCTCGGCCAGCGTTTCAAAGCCGGCAACATCATTACGCTGGAAATAAATCTCGAGCAACTTGCCCTTGAGTTCCTGGCGGGCCGGATCCTTGACGATGGCGTCCTTGAGAATCTCCTCGGCCTGTTCATCGCGCCCGTAAGCGAGATACACCTCGGCTTCGGCAATCGGATCCACCTCATCCGTATGAATATTACCCATTCCGCCCTGGCTGAAATCGCTCAGGAACGATGTGTCGCTGGCTGCCGCCTGTCCACTGCCATCGGTAATACTGGCTTCGCTGGAAGAGAGGCTGCTGCTCAGAATGCTTTCTGAGAACTCTTGAGAGGCGCGACGGCGGCGATAGGCATACATCACACCCACACCCGCGCCCAGAGCGCCAAGCGCGCCGAGCAAGGCCAGAAGGATGGGGTTATCCATGACGCTCGCCAGAATTCCATCCAGGACGCCTTCCTCCGGCACCGGCGCCGGTTTAGCTGTGACAACAGGCTTCTTGGCGGGGGCGGTAGCGGCATCGCCAGCTGGTTTAGCAGCCTCTGATGGCTTTGCAACCTGAGCGGTCTTGGCAGCTTCCGCAATTGCTTTCTCCCTGGCTGCCTTCTCTTGGGCCAACTTTTCCTGTGCTGCCTTCTCGGCTGCCGCCTTGGCTTCTGCCGCCTGCTTCTCCGCGGCCTGCTTTTGGGCCAATGCGAGATCCTTGTTCTCCAGCTCGACCAGGCGTTCGGTATTCTTGACCTGCTCTTGCAGCTTGCCGACGCGCTCGCGCATCTCCTTGTTCTGCATCTGCTTGGATTCGATGGCCTCCTCAAGCGTGGCCACACGTTCTGTCAGGACACGCTGTTCCTTGCCGGCATCCTTTTTGGTTTCGACGCCCGGTGTTTTGGTCGATTCCTCTGGAATTTCCTGCTCGAGGTTGGCGCGTACGATTTTGAGCAAATCAACTGGCACCGCCTTGCCGGATACCGCTGATTTGTCTGGGCCTGACTTTCCGATCTTGGCTGCCTTCTCGGATTTTTTGGTTTTTTCTTTCTTCGATTCGGGCTTGGCAACCGCCTTGGGTGACTCAGTCTCGACTACCGCAACGGCGCGACTCGCGCCGGCAAACTTCAGCTTGTACTCCTGCCAAGCGTCGTACTGGGCGCGAAATTCCTTCGCAGCCTGCGCCTTGGGGATAGCGGCGATGGCTTCTCGCTCCGGCACTGCGAGTATCTTGCCGGTTTTGAGGTTGTTCACGTTGTTTCCGAAGAACGCCGAAGGATTGGCGCGCAGCAAGGCGAGCATCACTTGCTGGGAGGTAAGATCTCTGTCGGAATTGATCTTGCTTGCCACGATGCTCAGGGTTTCCCCCGTTTTTACCGGACCGTACTCACGCTCACGCGATTCTGCGGAAGCGCTGGAGGCTGACGGGATCTCGGCAACAGGCGCCGGAGCAAGATCACCCACCACGGCTGGCGTCGGCTCACTCGTCACAGTGGCTGATGGCATCATGGGTTCGACTGCCGCAGCTGTCTCGGCCGGAACAGGAGCGGTTTCAATCGCGGATGTCGCCGGGGATTCGGCTGGCGCAGCAACTGGCGTTCCTGCCGTTGCAGCGGATTCGTTTGGTGCCGCCTGTGCCTGCACGGCCGCCACTGCCTCGGCAGTCTTCGGTTCCGCGACAGTACCAATAGGGGGCAATTCTTCGATCGGCGCGGGAACCAACGCCGGCTCCACAGCCGGCGCGGCTGCGACAATGGGGGCAACTTCAGGAATGCTGGTGGCCGGAACATTGATTTCGGCAGCAGCGCCCGCAACCCACTGAGGCGGATCGAGCAAGGCACTGTATTCGCGGATCAGGTGACCACCGCTCCAATCGACTTGGATCAGAAAATGCAAAAACGGCTCGCGCACCGGGCTGTGGGTTGCAAGCTTGAGATAATACTGTCCGTTGGTGTGTTGTTTTACCGTGTAGGTAATATCAAACAGGAAGGCATTGCGTTCTACTCCGGCGATGTCGAAATCCGCACGTGAGGCGAGCGATGCCTTGAGCGTTTTGATTTCCTGTGCCGTCGGTGAAACCAGTTCGATCTGTCCGTTGAACGGTTCATCCAGACCGGAGTTCACCGTCAGGCGTCCCAAACCGAGCGCCTGAGCCACCATCGGCGTCGCAATCAACGTCACTGTAAATAAAAGACGCAGAGTCAAGCGGGCACCACCAAGCGCTTGATGCATTGGCCTCTTTCCCCCGTTTTCGTCCTGTAACACGTTCAAGATAGGCTTTAGTTACTTGGAGTTATGGAACTATAGTAGTAATAATCTTTATGAAGTACAAGTAACCATAGCTTACAAATACTCTTTCACCAATATTTCCCCAATCTGGACGGCGTTTTTTGCCGACCCTGTGCGGGCGTTATCCGCCACCACCCACATATTAAGACCCTGCGCGCGGGAAATGTCCTGGCGAATGCGGCCCACATAGACCGAATCCGTGCCGACGATACCAATGGGTGCGGGAAAATCGCCGGGTTTGCGCCCATCCAGCACCACAACTCCGGGGGCCTTTTCCAGCAGGCGCCTTGCCCCAGCGGCGTCCAAAGGACGTGTGGTGGCGATGTGCAACACCGTACAAAACCCGAAAAACACCGGCATCAGGAACGCCGTCGGGTTTACCTGAATCACGTCATCCGCCAGAATCCGGCGCGTCGCCCAAACAACTTCCATCTCATTTTCTGTATAGCCGTTGTCCAGCACGACATCAATGCGCGGCAGGCAGTTAAATGCGATTTGTCGTGGAAAGATTTCTGGTTCGATGGACTGGCCATTCAGGAGTGCCGCCGTCTGCCCGGCCAGTTCTTCAGTCGCGGCCTTGCCGCGTCCGGAAACCGCCTCGCCAGTACACACTTCGATACGCTCGATGCCAACCGCATCATAGAGCGGCTTGAGGGCCACCAGCATCTGGATGGTGGCGGAATCGGGGCTGGCGATGATCCGTCGATCCTGGAAGCTGGCGATCGCCTGCGGGTTCACTTCCGGGATGACCAACGGAACATCCGGCTCGTAACGGAACGCCGCGCTGCAGTCGATAGCGATACAGCCGGCAGCAACGGCCCGCGGCACATGCTCCCTGGACACAGCGCTGGGGATGGCAAAAAAGGCAATTCGGGCACGGGAAAAATCGAACCCGCCGAGTTCTTCGATACGGTAATGCCGGCCTTTATATTCATGGCTGCCGCCGGCCGAGCGCGCACTCGCCAGCAGGTACAGTTCGCCCACCGGAAACCCGCGTTCTTCGAGGATGGCGAGCAGGGCTTCGCCGACAATCCCGGTTGCGCCGACAATGGCTACATCACAGCTGGTGTTCATGGGAATACCTCGGGAACAGATACAACACAAGAAACACTCAGCCGCCGGTGGTTAACCGGCGGCTGAGTGCGCGTGACGGAATGGCGACGATCAGGCCGCGATCAGGATGCGCAGCATGCGCCGCAGCGGTTCGGCCGCGCCCCACAAGAGCTGGTCGCCGCAGGTGAACGCGGTCAGGTATTCCGGTCCCATGTTGAGCTTGCGCAGACGGCCGACCGGAACCGTGAGCGTACCCGTGACAGCCGCCGGAGTGAGTTCGCGCATGGAAATATCACGATCGTTCGGCACCACCTTCGCCCATTGGTTGGCCGAAGCCAGCATGCCGTGGATCTCATCGAGCGGCACGTTCTTGGTGAGTTTGATGGTCAGTGCCTGGCTGTGACAGCGCATGGCGCCGATACGAACACACAGGCCATCGATCGGAATCGGCTTGGCTTCGCACCCGAGAATCTTGTTGGTCTCGACCTGACCTTTCCATTCCTCTTTCGACTGGCCATTGTCGAGCTTCTTGTCGATCCACGGGATCAGCGAACCGGCGAGCGGCGCGCCGAAATTCTGCTTCGGGAAACTGTCCGAACGGATGGTATCGGCCACAGTCTTGTCGATATCGAGAATGGCCGAGGCCGGGTCGTCCAGCTTGGTTTTGACCGAGGCATGAATGGCGCCCATCTGGCTGATCAGCTCGCGCATGTTCTGCGCGCCGGCACCGGAGGCGGCCTGATAGGTCATGGAAGTCATCCACTCGATGAGCCCCTTCTGGAATAGCCCACCGAGGCCAATGAGCATGAGGCTCACCGTGCAGTTGCCGCCGATGTAATTCTTTACGCCAGCCTTGATGCCATTTTTGATGACATCCATGTTGACCGGATCGAGGATGATGATCGCATCCTTGTCCATGCGCAGGGTCGAGGCCGCATCGATCCAGTAGCCCTTCCAGCCAGCGGCGCGCAGCTTCGGGAAGATCTCGCTCGTGTAGTCACCGCCCTGGCAGCTGATGATGATGTCCATCGCCTTCAATTCATCGATACTCTTGGCATCCTTGAGTGGCGGCACGTCCTTGCCGATCGCCGGACCCTTGCCGCCGACATTCGATGTGGTGAAGAACACCGGATCGATGTGATCGAAATCCCGCTCTTCCAGCATGCGGCCCATGAGCACCGAACCCACCATGCCGCGCCAACCGACCAAGCCAACCCGCTTCATTTCCCTTACCTCAACAAGTCTGAATTTGTTAGTTTACAGCGCCGCCACCACGGCGTCGCCCATCTGTACCGTACCTACCTTGCGCATGCCATCGGTGTAGATGTCCCCGGTGCGCAATCCCTGATCGAGCACCTTGGACACCGCCTTTTCGACACGCTCCGCCAGGGCCGGCTCGTTCAAGGTGTAGCGCAACAGCATCGCCACTGACAGGATAGTGGCGAGCGGATTGGCAACACCCTTTCCGGCGATGTCCGGCGCCGAGCCGTGGATCGGCTCGTACATGCCCTTGTTGGCGCTATCCAGCGAGGCCGAGGGCAGCATGCCGATGGAGCCAGTGAGCATGGCCGCTTCGTCAGACAAGATATCGCCGAAAATATTTCCGGTGACAATCACGTCGAACTGCTTGGGGGCGCGCACCAGCTGCATGGCGGCGTTGTCCACATACATATGGCTGAGCGCCACATCCGGATAGCCCTTCGCCACCTGAATCACCACCTCACGCCACAGGCCCGAGGTTTCGAGCACATTGGCCTTCTCGACCGAGCAAAGCTTTTTGCTGCGCTTGCGCGCCGCCTCAAAGCCCACGCGCGCCACGCGTTCCACTTCGTGCTCTGCGTATTTCATGGTGTTGTAGCCCTCGCGCTCGCCATTCGCCAGGGTGCGCACGCCGCGCGGTTCGCCGAAATAGATGTCGCCGGTGAGCTCACGCACGATCAGCAAATCGAGCCCGGCAACAATCTCCGGCTTCAAGGTCGAGGCCGCGGCCAGCTGCGGGTAGAGGATCGCCGGACGCAGATTGGCGAACAGCTTCAGCTCGGAACGCAAACCGAGCAACGCCCTTTCCGGTCGCAGCTCGCGCGGCAGCGTATCGTATTGTGTTCCGCCCACCGCACCGAGCAGCACGGCATCCGCCTGCTTGGCGAGATTCAGTGTCGAATCGGGCAATGGGTGCTTGTGCTGGTCGTAGGCCGCGCCCCCTACCGGTGCGGTCTCCATTTCGAGCTTGAGGCCGAAATCCTGGCGCAGACGCTCCAACACCTTCACCGCGGCGGCCGTCACTTCCGGGCCAATGCCGTCACCCGGTAATACTGCAATCTTGGTCGTCATCTCAGATTCTCACTTGGAAAATAGCCATGGCGCTTCCTGCTTGCGCCGCTCTTCATACGTTTTGATCTCCGCGACATGCTGGAGCGTCAATCCAATATCATCGAGCCCATTCAGCAGGCAATGCCGGCGGAAGGCATCGATCTCGAATTTGAATGTCGTGCCTGTTGGTGAAGTCACTGTCTGTGCCACGAGGTCCACCGTGAGCTTGTAGCCCGGCGTCGCCTCGCACTCCTTGAACAGCTGATCCACCGCATCGCGCCCCAGCACGATCGGCAGCAGGCCGTTCTTGAAGCTGTTGTTGTAGAAGATATCGGCGTAGCTCGGAGCGATAATCGCCCGGAAACCGTAATCCACCAGTGCCCACGGCGCGTGCTCGCGTGACGAGCCGCAGCCGAAGTTGTCGCGCGCCAGCAGGATCTGCGCGCCCTGGTAGCGCGCCTGGTTGAGCACAAAGTCCGGATTGATGCGGCGCTGGCTGTGATCCATGCCCGGCTCGCCCGGATCGAGATAGCGCCAGTCGTCAAACAGGGTCGGCCCGAAGCCGGTACGCTTGATGGACTTCAAGTACTGCTTGGGGATGATGGCGTCGGTGTCGACATTGGCGCGATCGAGCGGTGCCACCAAACCCGTCAAGGTTACAAACTTTTCCATCAGCGTATCTCCCGCACGTCGACAAAATGCCCGGCGATCGCCGCCGCCGCGGCCATGGCCGGACTGACCAGATGGGTGCGGCCGCCGGCACCCTGGCGACCCTCGAAGTTGCGATTCGAGGTCGAAGCGCAGCGCTCGCCCGGCTCCAGCCGGTCGGCGTTCATGGCGAGACACATCGAACAACCGGGTTCACGCCACTCGAAACCCGCATCCTTGAATATCTTGTCCAGACCTTCCTTCTCTGCCTGGGTTTTCACCAGACCCGAGCCCGGCACGACCATGGCGAGCTTGATGTTCTTCGCTATCCTTTTGCCCTTCGCCACGACCGCCGCCGCGCGCAGGTCTTCGATGCGCGAGTTGGTACAGGAACCGATAAACACCTTGTCGAGCGCGATCTCGCGGATCGGCGTGCCCGGCTTGAGCCCCATGTACGCAAGCGCCTGCTGGTAACCCGTGCGTTTGACCGAGTCCGTTTCCTTCTCGGGATCCGGCACCACGCCGTCCACGGCCGCCACCATTTCGGGAGAAGTGCCCCAACTGACCTGTGGTTTGATGTCCGCCGCGTGCAACACTACTTCCTTGTCGAACTTCGCATCTGCATCGCTCTTGAGTGCACGCCATGCCTGCACCGCTTTGTCCCACAACTCGCCCTTTGGCGCATAGGGACGGCCGCGGAAATAGTCGATGGTCTTGGCGTCGGCCGCGATCATGCCGGCGCGCGCGCCGGCCTCGATGGCCATGTTGCACACGGTCATGCGGCCTTCAACGGAAAGCTGCTCGATGGCCGTGCCGGCGAACTCGATGGCCGAACCGTTCCCCCCAGCCGTACCAATTCGTCCAATAATCGCGAGCACGATGTCCTTGGCGGTAACGCCCGGCGGAATGTCGCCGTCCACGCGCACGCGCATGTTTTTCGATTTCTTCTGGATCAGGCACTGGGTGGCGAGCGCATGTTCCACCTCGGAAGTACCGATGCCAAAGGCGAGCGCGCCGAACGCGCCGTGCGTCGAGGTGTGCGAGTCGCCGCACACCACGGTCATGCCCGGCAGGGTCGCGCCCTGCTCCGGGCCGATGACATGCACGATGCCCTGGCGCGGATCGTTCATGCGAAACTCGGTAATGCCGAACTCCTGGCAATTTTGATCCAGTGTTTCGACCTGCAGGCGCGACACCGGGTCGGCGATACCTTGCGCCCGCTGGGTGGTCGGCACGTTGTGGTCGGCGGTGGCAAGGTTCGCGTCCACTCGCCACGGCTTGCGTCCGGCAAGCCGCAGACCCTCGAAGGCCTGCGGGCTCGTGACCTCGTGCACCAGATGGCGGTCGATATAGAGGAGGCAGGTGCCATCCTCGTTTTGACGCACCACGTGCGCGTCCCAGAGCTTGTCGTACAGCGTTTTCCCGGCCATGGCGTTCAGTACTCCCGAAGAATTGCGTAAATCCTAGGCAAGGTTTATAAATAACACAAATTCATCTTTTGCATGCAATGGATTCCATATCGTCATGGATATAGCCGCCCTCCAGGCCTTCCTCGCCGTCGCCGAAACCAGCTCGTTTTCGCGCGCCGCCGAGCGCATTTTTCTGACCCAGCCGGCCATCAGCAAACGCATCGCCGCGCTCGAAGCGAGCCTCGGCACGCGCCTGTTCGACCGCATTGGGCGCACCATCCAGCTCACGCCTGCCGGCCAGGCGCTGCTGACCCGCTCACGCGCAATCCTGCGCGAACTGGATGACGTGAAACGCTCCATCGCCAATCTCGCCGGCGCGATCACGGGCGAGCTCTCGCTCGCGACCAGCCACCACATCGGACTGCACCGGCTCCCCGGGCCGCTCAAGCAATTCCACGAAACCTATCCCGGCGTGCGCCTCGATCTGCGCTTCATGGATTCGGAAAAGGCCTGCCGCGCAGTCGCGCATGGCGAGATTGAGCTGGCGATTGTCACCCTCCCGCCGGTGATCGACGCGCCGTTGCAAGCCATAAAAATCTGGGACGACCCGCTCGATATTGTCGTGGGCCGCACACACCCGCTTGCCGGGACTACTCCGGCCTCACCCAAGGTGTTGCTCGATTATCCGGCGATCCTGCCCGGCCCCGGCACTTACACGCGCGAGATCATCCTGAAGGCGCTCGGCCCGTGGCGCGACAAGATTACTGTGGGCATGGCGACAAATTATCTGGAGGTGTTGAAGATGCTGGCCGCCATTGGCCTCGGCTGGAGCGCGCTGCCGCGTACCATGATTGACGAATCGCTGAGCGTGGTCCAGATTAGAAAAATGAAACTCGTACGCAGCCTCGGTATTGTCACACATGCCGCGCGCACTCTCTCGAATGCCGCACAGGCGATGATTGAGGCGGTGCAGAAATCCGCATGACCTTCCGCGAACTTATCGAACAGCTGGCGAAGCGCATCGGCCAGCATCAGCTGCCGGTGAATGCATCGGCCAGCGAGCTGCGCGGCTTCATCGACTCCGGCGCCGTGCACTACGAGCTGGTGACTCAGGTCGTCACCGCGATTTACACCGGCAACCGTTGCCGACGCCTCGCCGATCCGGTAGCACGCGATGCCACCTTTGAATCAATTGAACCGATCCGGCTCGCAGCACTGCGCTCGCCGAAGACCGACATTGATGCCATACAGCTTATGGAAACACTATGCCATGAGGTCGCTGTCGCCTTTCAGCAGTCTCAACCTGCCGTCAGAGCCGGCATGGCACGCGGCACTGCGGGCGCGCAACTACTGACCCTTCGTCCGCGCCTGAAAAAGCTCTCCTGATCCAGGCAGCTTCCGCACGCCGCGCAAAGTGTTTAGCGCTTGCCTAAGTTCCGCGAAATCGGGAACCCCATGCCACTCGGCGAGACAACCGGGAATTGTTTGTGGTGGAAAACCTTCTCGGCAAGCTCGGGCACTTCGCTGTCCACATAGTCCGCCAGCTCCGTAGTCTTCACAAAACCATCCTTGTCCGCGTCCGCCTTTCCGGACAGGCCATTCGCGACTACGTAGCTGAACAGGCCGTGCCCCTCGTAACCCTCCAGCGCTTCCTGTGTGGACGTGGCGGCAGACAGTACAGTGGAACCTACTGCCCTGCTCAAAATTTTCACCGCCGTGTCCTCGTTCATGCCGCGCGCCAGCATGGCTGACTGAATGGCATCACCCAGCCTGCCGGCATTACAGGTATCCAGCACGATCAGTTTTTTTGCAGCAGGGATGTTGGCAAAAATCGCTGTCAGGCTTTCCTGAGTCAGTGCATCGGCGTTGAGCCTGGCGGTGGATGTGGAGCCAACGTTGGAGGTGATCAGGAAATACTTGCCGTCGTCCACTGTTCCATGACTGGCGACATAGAACACAAACAAATCTTCCGGTGAAATTTTCTGCTTGATCTCCTTCAACGCGGCGACGATAGCCAGATTGGTCGTCTCGGGTGGCGTGATGAGCTTCTTTACATTAACCGTCTGGAACAGGCCGGCGGCATTCGTCTCAAGCACCGATGCAAATAACTCCGCATCGGCAACGGTGAAATTCAGCGCCAGTTTCGGATTCACGAATTGCTTGATGCCGACAACGATGGCATGCAGTGAGGGGCGTTTCTGCACAGCGACCGTTGAGGTAATTTCATGCAGCACGTCATCGCTTTGCATTGTATTGTCGGCATTGAAGGCGAGTGCCCGCACCGTGTTCTTTCCCGGCACCAGCTTCAGCTGATATTCCAATTCCCGCCCGGTTCCTGAGACAGCGGCGACCTGCAGGTTGCGCGTCCCTTCCAGCAGAACGGCTGAGCCGTTCAAATACAGACGCAGTTGCCCAACACCGCCACCAAGATCGGTGATGACCAGGCGGATTTTGGCGGTGTCGGAACCCACGGTGGCCGGTGCATCCAGAAATTTGACGGACGGCGCCAACCGGACATTGGTGATCGCCATGCGCAGCGGTGCGGCGATGATTACAGGTGCTGGCATGCTCACAGCCACTGGCGGCATGGTTGCAACGATCGGTGTGCTGGCTGCCATGGGCGGAATAGCTGGCGCTTGCGGAAGACTTGCGGCCGGCAACCCGGGAGGTGGGCTGGCGGCTACGGTAACGGGCGGTGCCGCGATGATTACAGGTGTTGGTGCGCTCGCAGCCACTGCCGGCGTGGTTGCAACAATTGGCGTGCTGGCTGCCGTGGGCGGAACGGCTGGCGCCTGCGAAGAACTTGCGGCCGGCAAACTGGGAGGTGGGCTGGCGGCTGCGGTAAGAGTTGGTGGGCTGGCGACTGCCGGAGGCGGGACAGCCGCAGTGCGGCCACTGGCCAACGCCACTTTCAGATACTCCGGACGGAAGAATGTCTCCATGAACTGGTCCAACGCATGCACGCGGTTGCCGAATCGCACATTCAGGTATTGGCTGCCCCGAGCGGAGGCATCGAAATAGCCATCCGGCGTAATCGAAACCCACTCGCCATTTCGCATGGCGGCGAGCTGCACCAGTTCCTGCCCGGTGCGACTGTCCCAGACCCGTGCCGACCCATCACGACTGCCGGACAGAATCCGGCTACCGTCGGACGAAAAGACCACGGATAAAACCTGCGCCGTGTGCGCACTCAACACAGATATCGATTTCCCGCTTGATGCATCCCATATCCTGATGAGGCCGTCGATGCTGCCAGAAACAATTTTCTGCCCGTCCGGCGAGTAGGCCACTGATCGCACCCAGTTTCCGTGCCCGGAAAGACTCGATAATTCTTTACCACTTTGCGCATCCCACACGCGAACCTGATTCATCGAGTCGCCGGTTACGATGCGGCGGCCGTCCGGCGAGAACGCAACGGAGAAAACCATTCCTTCCGGGAGACGAAACTTCGCCACTTCGGACCCACTGGCGGCGTCCCAAACAATCGCATTACCGTCCCAGCTGCCGGAAACCAGAAAACGCCCATCACGGGAAAAGGCGATAGACGTGACTTTGTCCTCGTGCCCGTTCCAGTCACGCAGCTTTCTTAAAGTGCCCGCATCCCAGAGTGACAACGAATGATCGGCGCTGGCCGCGGCAATCACGCGTCCATCGGGAGATATCGCCACGGCATTAACCCGTTTGCTGTGCCAGAAAACATTCTGCATCACCTTGCCACTACGCAGATCGACCAGCGTGAAGGCATGGCCCGGCCCATTCACCACAATCCGGCTGCTGTCTGGCGAGACCGCCAGCGCGCTGATGGCGGCTACGGAAATAATCGGGGCCTCAATGCCCTCGGCCCTGCTCCGGGTAACAGGAACATCCACTTGGGAGCCGCCAGTGAACGGCGCACGTTGCCATATCTTGTGCCCAGCTTGCTTGTATTGAGCGTCCGAACGGGCTTTTTTCTGGCCATCCTCGCCCGGGCCATCATCGGCTTCGCTGTCATCCGCCGCTGCGTCGTTCCCGCTGCCCTGGATGCTGGTGAATTGGTGGCGCAAACGACCACTGCTTGCGTCCCAGACGCTAAACCGATTCTCGGTGCCCGCGGTGATCAACGATTGGCCATCGGGACTGAAGGCAACAGCGCTCACCGCCATACTGATGCCTTCGAAGGAGCGCAACAGGGCTCCCGAACGCGTATCCCAGAGCATGGGCCTGTGATTCACACTGCCGACGAGAAGCTGAGAGCCGTCTCGGGAGACAGCGATGGCTGTCATTCCTTTCTTGGGGCCGGAGAACGTCCTGATTTCCTTGCCCGTGGTGGCCTCCCACATCTTGACGGACTTGTCGAAACTTGCCGTAAAAAAATACCGGCCATCCGGGGCGTAGGCGACAGCCGATATCCAGTCTTCGTGCCCCAGGAATGATTTTTGTTCGCGGCCACTGGCAAGGTCCCACAGCCGCAGAAGATCGCCGTTATTCGCGCGCACTCCGGTCAGCAACTGGCGTCCGTCGGGCGAAATGGCCAAAGCGGTAATGCCGCTTGGACTCCTTTGCGGCAGCGGCACGGCAATGGACTGCACCTCCCGTCCACTCGGCACATCCCAAAGTTTTACCTGGTTCTTGACGTCACCGCTCGCCACAAGATGTCCATCCGCAGAAAAGGCAACGGACAGCACCCAGCCATCATGACCACTGAGTGTCTTTACCTCTTTGCCACTGGCAACATCCCAGAGGCGCACCGTTCGATCGCCGCTCGCGGACACCACCAGCCGGCCGTCCGGCGACACCACCATGGCATTTACAATATCCGTGTGACCGGTCAGCGTGCGGACTTCCTTGCCGGTCTCGATATCCCAGATTTTTATGGTCTTGTCATAGCTCCCGGAAACGGCGTGCCTGCCGTCGGGCGTGAACGCGACTGCCTTGACCAGGGAGGCGTGCCCCTTGAATTGACGAATCTGTTTGCCCGAGGCGAGTTCCCAGAGTACCAGCGTAAAATCACGGCTGCCAGACAGTGCGTAACGGCCATCGGGCGACAGCGCGACTGCGTTAACGCTGTGGACGTGCCCTGTTTGCAGAAAAAGTTCTGGGCGTTCGCTGCCGGCATGCAAAGGCGCTGAAAGGAATCCGGCGCACAGGGACATCAAACAAACAATCATCGCCCGGATATTGCAGGGGCTTGTGGCAGAAAACTTGTATTGATTGATCATGCAGGCACAGCCCTCAGAGAGGCAGTCTTGGAATATGTGGCACGCAGCAGGGTAACAGCAGAGTCATTCATCTCGTGCTGTGACTGCAAGATTATTTACTGGATGTCCGCTTCACTTGCCTGAGTAGTGAATGAGCGAGATCGATTCCGATATGGCCGGATAAGTTTTTGCAGTAACGTGCTGGGCGAAGTTTGAACCATAGGCCTCATCCTGCCGAAAGACCCTGCTCGGGGAGGCCGCCTCGCCCAGCGCCCGCGGGTCCAGCACGGTTACAACCAGCTGCTCCGTTCCCGTCACTCCGGCAAATTCAAAGAACTCGTCCTTGCCGAGCGGTATAAAGGCTTCCTTGCCGGCTTCAATCGAAACCACTGTGCTGTTCGTGGGCGGGTAAATCTGTTTCTTCGCGCCGCTCGGGTTGATGTTCCCAATAGCCAGCATCCCGCTGAACGTGGCAATCACGCGCAACTTGAAACGTTCACCGGTCTGAAAACCCTGACTCACCGGGCGATATGTCAGCAGATTGCCATCGCGATCGGCGGGAACAATGGCAATGTGTACCGCCTGAAAATTCGGCACGTCATCCTTGATCTGGAAGGCAGCCTTCGGCTTGGCGACTTCCGTCTGTTTGTTGCCGGTGAAAACGGCATCGAGAAGCCTGGTAAGTTGAGACGCTATGGCCTCGCCCACCGGAACAATTACCGCTGAAGCCGCGCGATTGATCGCTTGAGTTTTTAAATCCTGCGGCGAGGCCGAATTATCCGTCAACGGAGTGAAGTTGACAGTTTGCGCAGCCGGTTCGGCTGGCTGAGCCTCTCCTGACAAACGCCCCGCAAGCCATTTTTCGAATGCCGAGAAAACCGACGGGAGCAAGGCATTGGCCAGGATGCCCCAGAAAAAGAACTTCGGTTCCGCTTCCGTGGTGCTTTGGGTGTTCTTCGTCTGTTCCTTGCCCGTTCCAGCCTTCGTGGCCGCCGCAAGAATGGGTGGCGGAATAATCAGGCTGATGGTGAGAAAGCAGGTCGAGATAAAGCGTACGGTCATCGGTTATCTCCAAAAAAAACCGGCGCAGTCCGGATAGACGCGAGCCGGAAATTATTTCTTCTGCTCCACTTCATCGATTGCAATAATCGCCGCGCCATAAGCATTGGAACATTTTCGCTGCACCGCCAGTGTGCGCGTCTTTGAGCTCGTGGCGCAGTCTGGGCTCGCCGCGTTCGAAGACGTGCCAGTGACCAGCACAATGTCCTTGGCGCTGGCCGGTGTGGCATCGGCAACGGAAAAGGGTCCTGCGGGTTTCA
>Ga0315281_10005185_pt1 | contig 18693 bp, 19 predicted proteins | sample YL17G07_0_MG_FD_204540 | JGI IMG/M metagenome (GOLD analysis project Ga0315281, IMG submission 204540) | Sediment microbial communities from Yellowstone Lake, YNP, Wyoming, USA - YL17G07_0 | ecosystem: Environmental > Aquatic > Freshwater > Lake > Sediment | place: USA: Wyoming | collected...
ACCGAGGCTGTAGCGCGCGCCTTCGATCGGCGGCTTGTCCTTGTCATACTTTCCTGAAAGCAGTCCAGCCGCCATCGGGCTGAACGGGACTACGCCCACGCCTTCCTCGAGGCAGAGCGGAAGCAGTTCGTACTCGATGTCGCGCGCCAGCAGGTTGAAAGGCGGCTGAATAACATCCCAGCGCGCGAGGTTGTGCTTGTCGCTTATCCACAGCGCTCTTCCGAGCTGGAAGGCCCGGAAATTCGAGCAGCCGAGGTAGCGCACTTTTCCCTGGCGGACCATATCGTCCATCGCTCGCAGCGTCTCATCCAGCGGCGTGTCGTAATCGGGCATGTGCGCGTAGTAGAGGTCAAGGTAGTCGGTCCCCAGTCGCTTGAGGCTGCCCTCCAGGGCCTGCATCAGGTGCTTGCGAGACAGGCCCATGTCGTTCGGGCCTGTCCCCTCGCCCGCCGCCCAGGGATTGAACGGCTTGGGGCGCGCGATGTCGATCGGGCCGGAGATCTTCTGCTCCCCGTACTTCGAAGCGAGCTTTCTTACGTGGCCGCCCTTGGAGGCGAGCACGAGCGAATCGCGTTTGCCCTTGATCGCCTTGGCGACGATCTGCTCGGTGACGCCGTTCACGTACAGGTCCGCCGTGTCGATGAAGTTCACGCCGAGGTCGATCGCCCGCTCAATCAGCCGGACCGAGGTCGGCTCATCGACCTGTTTGCCCATGGTCATGGTGCCCAGGCACAGGGCCGAAACCTTGAGCCCCGCGCGGCCCATCTTCCGGTATTCCACCGTCACCTCCTAGGACCTCACGACTCCTCCGTTGACCAGCCTGGCGAGGAATTTGGGTTTATTCATGTCTCCCTGTTTCGTGCAGTTGTGAAGTACCAACTGCACGAAACAGGGAGAAGGATGAAAGGCAAAATCGTCACCGACACATGTTCGTGGCGCCCTCTACTGCGCCAGCACCTCCGCCCAGGTCGTCACCGGCCATTCCTTCTTGAACAGCTCTTCGATGGCCGGTTTCGCCTTGACGCGGAACGTCTCGGCATCCGGGATCACGACCTGCATGCCTTTCCTCTGCAGGTCGATGAGCAGCGCCAGCTCGCCGCTCTTCATTTTGGCGTTCGCCCAGTCGCAGGCGTCCTTCGCCGCCCCGACCACGATGTCCTGGTCGGCCTTCGACAGGCGCTCGAGGAACGGCTTGTTGATGAGCATGCCGCCGGTCTGCACCAGGTGGTTCGTGATGATGAGGTGCGACTGCACTTCATCCAGCTTGAAGGAAGCGATCTGCGGCAGGTCGCCCTCGGAGGCATCGGCCTTGCCCGACTTCAGCCCCGGATAGAGATCGGGAAGCGGAAGCGGAACGGGATCGGCGTCCATCGCCTTCCAGGCGGTGATCCAGGTGGCGACGACAGGCAGGCGCAGCTTAAGGCCGTAGACGTCCGCCGGCGTGTAGATCGGCTTCTTGGCGGTGGTCTGCCTCAGGCCCCGGTACACCATGCCGAGAAACTTGACGTTGCCCTTCTGCTCCGTCATGTCGCGGGCGGCCTGGCCGAGCTTGCCGTCCCAGACGCGCATGAAGTGGTCGAAGTCCTTCATGACGTAGGGCGCGTTGAAAAAAAAGTACGGACGGGCGAAGTTTTCCAGCGAGTGGTGCCCGTTCGACTGCATCTCGAGCTCGCCCTTGCTGTTCAGGATGCTGACCTGCTCTTCCGACTTGGCGCCTGCATCGATCTGCACCGCGATGCGGCCTGCGCTTCGGCTTTCGGCCAGCTCTTTGAACTTCTCGGCCGCGTCCACCAGGATGTGGCCGGGTTTGAAGGGGCTCCCGATCCGGATCACGATCTTGTCCGAGGGCGCACCCGTTTGGGTTTGCGGTGCCGTGGCGCAACCGGCAAGGCCGAGCGCCAGAGCGAAAACAGGAACGGTCAATGCGTATGGTGCGTTCATCATGGCGTGTGCTCCTTATTTCTTGATCTCGGCAACCAGCCTGGCGTAGCGCTCGTGATCCGCGGCCATCAGCTTGCCGAACTCCGCGGGACCCACATAGGCCAATGCCACGCTCATGTCCGCGGCGTTCTTCAGGAAGGCGGGGTCATCCATCCCCTTTTTGAAGGCGTCGTGCAACGTCCGGATGACGTCGGGCGGCGTCCCCTTGGGCGCCGCGAGTCCCCGCCACTGGCTCATGGTGAAATCCACGCCTTGCTCGCGCACGGTCGGGACATTCGGGAAGTCCGCCATCCTCTGCTCGGAGAAAAGCGCGATGATGCGCAGCTTCCCCGCCTTCACGTGGGCGATGCCCTCCGGCGGGGACACCGAGACGGCATGGATGTGCCCGCCGAGGAGAGCGGTGACCGACGGGCCGCCGCCGGCGAAGGGAATGTGGTTGAGCCTCACTCCCGCGGCCTTCTCGAAGGCCAGGGCGATAAGGTGCACCCCGCCGCCTGCGCCGGAGTTGCCCACCGTGATCATCCCGGGGTTCTTCCTGGCGTAGTCCAGGAATTCCTGCAGGGTCTTCCATGGCGCATCGGCGCGGACCTGAAACATCGCCGGGTCCAGGACCACGTTGATGATCGGCTCGAAGTCCCGGTACGTGAATGCGGTCTTCACCTGATGCGGCAGAATGGTGATCGGGGTGATCGCCGTCACCAGGGTGTAACCGTCGGGTTTGGCCTGCATGGCGTCGGTGAAGCCGACGGCCCCGCCGCCGCCCGCCTTGTTCACGACGATCACCGCCTTGCCCAGGTATTTCGACGTGCTCGCGGCGAGCGCCCGGAACACAAGGTCCGTGGCGCCTCCAGGGGCATAGGGGATGATGATCTGCACTTCCTTGGTGGGGAACTGCTGGGCGATGCCCGGACTCAGCGGCCCGAGAAGCATCACGAGACACAATGCGATACGGACAGAACGCCGCATGGCCAGCCTCCTCATGTAAGTGTAAGGTTGATCGGATGCCAGCTGCTTGACCGACCTGTTCCGGCTGCGCGACGCAATCACGCAATCCGGACCAGACACTTCGAGGGCGCGACGTCCCTCAGATGAGCCCGATGCCTGCCTTGATGACCGGAGGCAGTACCATCAACCTCTTCCGACTGCGCCTTCGCAGGTCGTGAACGCAGTCTGCGCCGCGGGATCGGTGGCCGTCTTGAGCGAGATCAAACAATGGGGTCCACAGGATCAGAGTGGTGCCGTGATGCGCGTCCCGTTTGACCCCGGTCACGAGGCTGAGACACGCAGACGGGCAGAATCTCTTTTCATGACGCCCCCGTTCGCCGTAGAGAATCCGCATGCTCTGCCATGGGGCAAGGTGCTGCTGCTGCTCGGCACCGATGCAGTGCGCGGTCTTTCCGCCTTGGATGCATCTGGGAGGCGCGCTCAATATGGCCGCAACGAGTTGCCTTCCGCCCCGCCCGTGCCGCCATGGCGGCGATTCCTCGCTCAACTCGAGAGCCCTCTGGTTTTGCTGCTGCTCGCGGCGGCCGCCATCTCGCTGGGCGTATGGTGGTACGAGGGTGCCGCAGAAGTACCCTACGATGCGCTCGCCATACTCGCCATCGTGATCGCGAACGCCGTCCTCGGCTTCATGCAGGAGGAGCGCGCGGAACGCGCGGTTGCGAGCCTCAGGAAAATGACCGCCGCAACGGCGCTCGTGGTGCGTGACGGCGAGCGCAGGAGCGTCCCGGCCGCCGAGATCGTCCCCGGAGATCTGCTCGCAATCGAGGAAGGCGCCACGATTCCCGCCGATGCGCGCGTGATCCAGTCGGTTTCCCTGCAGACCGCCGAGGGTACGCTCACCGGCGAGAGCACACCGGTCGAGAAAAGCATCGAGCCCGTCATGGCCGAGGCGCCGGTCGCTGATCGCTCGAACATGCTTTTTTCGGGTACCGCCGCCACCTACGGTCACGGCCTCGCGGTTGTCACCGCGACCGGCCTGCGCACGGAGATCGGACGCATCGCGGGACTGCTCGCGGTCACCGAGAGCGCGCCAACGCCGCTGCAGCGCCAGCTCGATACCGTCGGAAAGGTGCTGGGCGTGATCGTGATCGCCATCGCGGCAGTGATCGGCGTGACGGTGCTTGCCATGGAGCACATCTCCACGACGTCGGCGATGATGGGCGTGCTGCTGTTCGCCATCGCCCTGGCGGTGGCCGCAGTGCCCGAAGGACTGGCGGCAGTGACGACGGTCGTGCTTTCGCTTGGCATGCAGCGCATGGCCAAGCGCAATGCCATCGTGCGCAAGCTCGCCGCGGTGGAGACGCTGGGCTCGGCCACCGTCATCTGCACCGACAAGACCGGCACGCTCACGAGGAACGAGCTGACCGTACGCACCCTCGTGACTGCGAGCGGCCGCGTGGACCTGACCGGCACGGGCTATGCGCCGCAAGGCGAGTTGCAGTTCCAGGGCCGACGGCTCGAAGACGGCCCGGTGCGCGAGGAAGCCGGGTGGGCGCTGGCCGCGGGATGTCTCAACAACAACGCCACCGTGTCGGAGAGTGCGGGCCGCTGGACGGTGCTCGGCGACCCCACCGAGGGTGCGCTGAAGGTGGCGGCGATGAAGGCCGGTCTGGATGCGCCCACGCTGGAAGAGCGCTTCGCCCGCGTCGGCGAGATCCCGTTCTCCGCCGAGCGCAAGCTGATGAGCACCGCACACGCCGACAGCGAAGCACCGGATCGCTTCGTGCTGATGGCCAAGGGTGCGCCCGATGTGCTGCTCGCGCGCTGCACCCACGAGAAGGTCGGAGACGCCGAGCGCGCTCTCACCGCCGGGCGGCGCGCCGAGATCCGGGCCGCGGTCGACCGGCTCGCTGGAGAAGCGCTTCGAACCCTGGGCCTCGCCCAGCGGATTCTGCCAGCCGCAATTGCGACTCGGCCGCACAAAGCTGCGGAGGAAGCGCTCGTGTGGCTCGGGGTCGTGGGCATGATCGATCCGCCGCGCCCCGAGGCGGCCCCGGCGGTGCGCGCCGCGCACGCTGCCGGCGTGCGCGTCGTCATGATCACCGGAGACCATCCGGCGACCGCGGTCGCCATCGCCAGCGAACTGGGAATCGCCCGCCCGGGGGACCGCGCAGTGCTGGGCACGGAGCTCGCCGCAATGACCGAGAGCGCACTCGCGGCGACGGCGACCCGCGCCAACGTCTACGCGCGGGTCACCCCGGAGCAAAAGCTCGCCATCGTGCGCGCGCTGCACGCGCTGGGCGAGACCGTCGCGATGACCGGTGACGGCGTGAACGACGCGCCGGCGCTGAAGGCGGCAGACATCGGCATCGCCATGGGCATTGCCGGCACCGACGTGGCAAGGGAGGCCGCCGACATGGTGCTCGCCGATGACAACTTCGCCTCCATCGTCGCGGCCATCGAGGAAGGACGGTCGATCTACGCCAACATCCAGAAATTCCTGCGCTACCTGCTCTCATGCAATCTCGGCGAGGTGCTGGCGATGTTCTTCGGCGTGGTGCTGGCAGGACCGCTGGGCCTCATCGCCCGTGCGGGCGAGGCGCTCGTGCTGCCGCTGCTCGCAACGCAGATCCTGTGGATCAACCTCGTTACCGACTCCTTCCCCGCCCTCGCGGTCGGCGTGGACCCCGCCGACCCAAGGCTGATGCGCCGGGCGCCGCGCGATCCGCACGCGGGCGTCATCACGCCGCGCATGTGGTACGGCATCGCGGTGGCGGCTGCGGTCATGTGCACCGGCACGCTGCTCATGCTCGATGCGGGGCTTTCCGGCGGTCTGTTCGATGGGATCGGCCACGTCGAGTATGCCCGGACGCTGGCCTTCACCACGCTGGTGCTGTATGAGTTCTTCGACGTGTTCTGCATACGGTCCGATGAACAGAGTGCGCTGCGCGGGTTGTTCCGCAATATCTGGCTCTGGCTCGCAGTCGCCCTCGGGCTGGCCCTGCAGGCCGCCGTGATTTACGTACCGTCGCTGCAGCGGGCGTTTGGCACCGTGTCGCTCGATGCGGGCGACTGGCTGCTGTGCGCGGCCATGGCCTCGACCATCGTGCTCGCGCGCGAGGCCGGCAAAGCCTGGTGGCGTGCCGTGGACCGGCGGGCAGCCGGCCGTGCGACAATTGGCATGCCATGACTCCGAGCGGCATCCGCGACCGGCTGATCGCGCAGCGCGTCGTTCCCGTGCTGCGTCTTGCGAGCGCCGAAATGACCGAGCGTGCGGTCGACTGCCTCGTGCACGCGGGGTTCACAATGGTCGAAATCACCATGACGACCCCGGGCGCGGTCAGCCTGATCGATCGGCTCGCGCGTCGTCTTGAGCCACGCGTTCTCGTCGGCGCGGGCACCGTCCTCGACCTCGATGCGGCTCGACACTGTCTCGGTGCCGGCGCGCGCTTTCTGGTTTCTCCATGCGTCGTACCGGGAATGGCAGCAGCGGCCCACGCGGCCGGATGCGCGGCGCTGATCGGCGGCTTCACTCCAGGCGAAATCCTGGTCGCGCACCGAGAGGGGGCGGAAATCGTGAAAGTGTTTCCTGCATCGACCGGCGGACCCGAGCATCTGCGCGCGCTGCATGCCGTGTTCCCGGACATCCTGCTCTGCCCGACAGGGGGCGTGTCGTTGCAGAACATGGAGGCCTATTTCGCCGCTGGCGCGGCGATGGTCGGCGTGGGCAACGACATCGTCGATCAGCCTGCGCTGGCCGCCGGCGACGACGACGCCGTGATGGCGCACGCCCGCCGCTTCCTGCAGTGCGGCCCGACAGTCCCATGAAAACCTTCGACATCCTGTCCATCGGCGAGCCGATGGTCGAATTCAACCAGACCCGGCCTGGCGAGCCGAACTACCTGCAGGGCTTCGGCGGCGACAGCTCGAACATGATCATCGCCGCGGCGCGCCAGGGCGCGCGCACCGCATACGTGACACGAATCGGCGATGACGAATTCGGACGCAAGTTCCTCGCCCTGTGGAAGGAGGAAGGCGTGGATACGAGCGGCGTAGCAGTCGATCCGCAGGCGCACACCGCGGTGTATTTCGTGACGCACGGGCCGCAGGGACACGTCTTCAGCTATCTGCGCGCGGGTTCCGCTGCGAGCAGGATGCGGCCCGAGGACCTGCCCCTCAAGCTGATCCGGGCAGCGCGCTGCGTCCATGCGTCCGGCATCAGCATGGCCATCTCCGGGTCCGCCTGCGATGCAGTGTTCGCGGCGTTCCAGGCCGCGCAAGCGACTGGTGCGAAGATATCATTCGACCCGAACCTGCGGCTGGGACTCTGGCCGCTGTCGCGCGCAAGCGTGGCGACCGATGCTGCTGCTGCCATGGCCGATTACTACTTTCCGAGCATCGAGGACGCGCGCGCGCTGAGCGGAATCGACGAGGCGGAAGGGCTGATCGACTGGGCCCATCGCCTTGGTGCGAAGACCGTGTTTCTCAAGCTTGGGCCCGACGGCGCGTTGGTGAGCGACGGCAGGCAGTGCGAGCGCATCGCGGGATTCAAGGTCAACGCCGTCGATGCGACCGGCGCCGGCGACTGCTTTTGCGGTGCGGCCCTTGCCCGGATCGCGGCTGGCGACGGCGTATTCGAGGCGGGCCGGTATGCGACTGCAGCAGCAACTCTCGCGACGACGGGGTTTGGCGCGGTTGCGCCCCTGCCCCGGCCCGATGCCGTCCGCCGGCGGCTCGCCACCCGACCGGCCTGATCAGACCCGGCCGCCCCCCTTATGCAAGGGTCAGGGTCAGGTCAGCCCCGTCCGACAAAGGGCATCTTGGTCGCCATCACGGTGACGAACTGGACGTTCGCATCCAGCGGCAGGCTCGCCATGTGCACGACCGTGCTCGCGACATGCGCCACGTCCATACGCGGCTCGACGGCCATCGAGCCGTTCGCCTGAATGATCCCTGCCGCCATGCGCTCGGTCATCTCGGTCGCCGCGTTGCCGATGTCGATCTGGCCGCAGGCGATGTCGTGCTTCCTGCAATCCAGCGAGGTCGATTTCGTGAGCCCCGTGATCGCATGCTTGGTCGCCGTGTAGGGCGCGGAGTTAGGCCGCGGCGCGTGTGCCGAAATCGAGCCGTTGTTGATGATGCGCCCGCCGCGCGGATCCTGGCTTTTCATGATCCTGATCGCTTCCTGGGTGCAAAGGAACGCCCCGGTGAGGTTGGCGTCCACCACGGCCTTCCACTGCTCGTAGGTCAGGTCTTCCATCGGAATGCCGGGCGCGCCCATGCCCGCATTGTTGAACAGCAGGTCGATCCTGCCGAATTTCTCCTTGGTCCTTGCGAACAGCGCGCGCACGGACTCCGGCTTGCCCACGTCGGTGGGAACCGCCAGCGTGCGCGCCGCGCCTGCCCCCGATTCGGCAACCGCCTTTTCCAGAGGCTCGATGCGTCGCCCCGCCAGCGCCACGCTGTAGCCTTCCTTCAGCAGCGCCAGTGCCACGGCCCTGCCGATGCCGGTGCCTGCTCCCGTGATGATGGCAACCTTGATGTTTGAACTCATTGCTCAGTCTCTCCGATCAGTCCTGGTGAGCGGCAAGTCTAACGTGCCGCGGCCAGCAGTCAAAACCGCAACAGGATTCGGTCGCACGGCCCCCGCCCGAGTGGGCCGCCGCGCTCATGCGTGCCCCGCCCTGTGCCAGATCAACTCGCCGTTGCGCCACACCTCGCGCACGCGGTGCAAGGGCACGCTGTGCACGGTGCCGTCGTCCTCGACCGCCTCGAACGAAAAGTGTTCGCCCTTCTCGAAGTGCACGCGCCGGAACGGCACGCGCACGATGCGGTCGTCCACGCGGTCGTAATACCCCACCTCGAATTCTGCCTTGGCATATTCCGCATCCCAGTGGATGCGGCGGAGCAGATCCTGGATCGGGATCATGGTTCAGCGGGGCGAAACGCCGATCCGGGTGAGCGGGCCCTCGCGCGAAGTCGCGAAGCGAACCGGCAGGAACTGCTCGATCAGCCACATCGCCGTCCGCACGTGATCCGTCAGCTCGCGCGTCGTGAACGTCGACTCGCCGCCTGCGAGAGCGAGGTAGACCAGCATCTGGTCCGCGGCGTGCGCATCGAGGCTGGCCTGCGCGTCCAGGTCCGCGGCAAGTTCGGCGCCGACCGTCTCGCCCAACGCCTCGGCGCGCAGCCTGCGCTCCGCCGCGCGTCCGGCGCCGAGCACCGTGTGCTCGCATCGCGCCCACATCACCAGGGCCCCGCCCTGTCCGATGGCTTCCTCGCCCTGCAAGATGGCGGTGTCGCACGCCGCAGGCACGGCGCGAGCGCCCAGCCGGCCGAGGGCGCTGGAGCGCATTCGCTCCGCGATGTGCGCGGGCAGATGCGCCACATGCGCGAGACCGTCGACGCGAAGCAGCCGCCCCGGCGCCTCCAGCCGCAATGGCCGCAGCACGCCCGGCGCCAGCGTGACTTCGACCACGCCTCCGCCACGCGGAAAGTAGCCCCGCCGCCGCGTGGCAAGCCGGACATCGGCACCCATGCGCGCGATGATCGGCAGCAGCACTTCGCGCAGGTAATCCAGGGGCGGTGCGGCGCGGACATCGGTGCCGCCCGCGACCTCCACCTGAAACCCCGCCCGGGCGGCGACCATCAGCGGCAGCAGGGCCTGCAGCACCAGCGTGACGCTGCCCGCGGTGCCGACGTCGAAAGCGAACCTGCCGCCGCGCACCGGCCCGGGGCCGAATTCGATTTCATTCGAGCGGAGCGTGAGGCCCTCGATACGCCCGCCGCAGATCTCGCCGACCGCTCGTACCGCCGTCAGGTGCTGCGGGGCCAACCCCGGCTTGTCGCGCTTCGCACGGATGGAGCGGATACGGATCGCAGTGCCTGTGAGCGCCGCGAGCGCGACTGCATTGCGCACCAGCTGACCGCCGCCCGTGCCGTAGGAGCCGTCAATGTCGAGCATACGTGACCCCCTCAACTCGCGCACGTGCCCGGCGACGCTCACGTGCCCGAATGAATGCGGCAGCGAATCGCGAGCCCAATCCGCCTCATGCGCCGAGCCTCCTGCGGTAAATTGCTCACAGGTCGCTGCCTTTCGCGTCAGTGTTCCTGTGGCGGGGACACGCAGTTTGATCTCGGTCAACAGGCCGGTCCGGCGGGCCGTCAGACTGTTCCGATTGGGCCATCAGTCTTCCGCCGGGAGAGCTGATGTGCGGATTGTTCCGGTGCGCAGGGCGGGAGCGCTGTGATGACCCCTCTGGCAGATCGGCCACGTAGCCACGCGGACGTCAGCATTCCGGCTGACGGGGTACAACTGAGCGGTGAGATGCATATACCGGCCGGGACAACCGGCGTCGTGGCGTTTGCGCACGGCAGTGGCAGCAGCCGGCTCAGTCCGAGGAATCGCTTCGTTGCGCGCGAGCTGCAGAACGCCGGCCTCGCGACGCTGCTGATGGACCTGCTGGAGGAAGACGAAGCGCAGGACCGGGACAAGGTTTTCGACATCGAACTGCTCGCTTCGCGGCTGCTCAGCGCTCTGCATTGGCTCGGGAACAACCCGGCAACCCGGTCCCTGCGCGTCGGATATTTCGGCGCAAGCACCGGGGCGGCGGCGGCGCTCGTGGCCGCTGCCAGAGAGCCCGCGAAGATCTCGGCGCTCGTGTCCAGGGGAGGCCGCCCCGACATGGCCTTGCCTTGGTTGTCCAAGGTCAAGGCGCCTACGCTGCTGATCGTCGGCGAACACGATGCGCCGGTGCTTGATTGGAACGAGGACGCATACCGGCGCCTGACGACGGAGAAGGAGCTGGTCATCGTCCCCGGTGCCACTCATCTGTTCGAGGAACCTGGCGCCCTCGAAGCGGTCGCGCAACATGCTTGCCGCTGGTTCGTGCGTTACCTCTCGCCGGGAGCAGCCCGCTCCGGCGCCGCGGCCCAGGCCCACCCATGACCGCCATGGCCCTGGTGCCCGGCGACGCGCACCCGGAACTCGCGCACGGCATCGCCGCGCTCATGGGCGCGACCTTGGCCCCGACTCTCATCTCGGCATTCGCCGACGGCGAAACGCGGGTCCGAATCGAGACGGACGTTCAGGACGCGGACGTCTACATCGTGCAGCCGACTTCGGCGCCGACCAACGAGCGCCTGATGACGCTGGCCCTGCTCGCGGAGGCCGCGCGCGCCGCGGGCGCCGGGCGCGTTACGGCAGTGGTGCCGTACTTCGGGTATGCACGCCAGGACGTCCGCAACATCACGGGCGAGCCGCGCTCGGCGCAACTTGCGGCACGCGTCCTGCGCTGCGCCGGCGTCGAGCGGGTCGTCACGCTCGATCTGCATTCGCCGGCGCTGGAGGGCGCGTTCGAAATGCCGCTCATCCACCTGCGTGCCGACGACCTGATGCTGCAGGCGATTCGAAGCTGCGGCTTCTCCCAGCTTACTGTCGTGTCCCCGGACGCCGGGGGCCTCAAGCGCGCGCAGCGGTACGCGGCAGCCCTGGCGGCGCCGCTGGCGGTCGTGGCGAAAACTCGTCCGCGCGCCGACGTCGCGGTCGCGCTGCAGGTGCTCGGCGAGGTTCGCGGCCGCGCCTGCCTGATCGTCGATGACATGGCGAGCACCGGCGGCACTATCGTCGGCGCCGCGCATGCCTTGCTCGGCGCGGGAGCCGCGGCGGTTCACGCGCTATTCATCCACGCCGTCATGGCGCCGGGCGCGCTGGAACGCATCTGCGCAGCATCGGTGCGGACCATCATGACGACCGACAGCGTGCGCATCGCGCCCGACCCGCGCATCCACATAGTGCCGATCGCGCCACTCCTCGCGCAGACTCTGGGCCGACTCGCGAGCCGGGGCAAGCTTCGAATGGAGGTGACCGATGTTCAAGAATCGTGAAGATGCGGCGTTGCAGCTCGCAAAGCGCCTGAAAGCCCTCAAGCTGAAGGATCCGGTCGTTCTCGGGATTCCACGGGGCGGCGTGGTGACCGCAGCCGTTCTGGCGCGCGAGCTCGGTGCCGAGCTCGATGTCGTGCTGTCGCGCAAGCTGCGGGCGCCGTATCAGCCCGAGCTCGCCATCGGCGCCATTGGCGAGGACGGCGAGGTATACCTCAACTCGTTCGCGCGCGAAGTGCCCGGGGTGACCGAGGCGTACATCCGCGAGGAGCGGGATCACCAGATCGCGGAGATCGAGCGGCGCAGCAAGCTCTTCCGCGCGGTGAAGCCGCCGGCCGACGTGACGGAACGCTCGGTGATCGTCACCGACGACGGCATCGCCACGGGTTCGACCATGCTCGCCGCGCTCCACGTGCTCAATGCCCAGAAGCCGCACGAGATCATAGTGGCTGTGCCGGTGGCGCCGCCGGAGACGCTCGAGAGGTTCCGTCCGCAGTGCAGCCACCTCGAATGCCTGCTCACGCCCAGCCACTTCGGGGCAATCAGTCAGTTCTATTCTGACTTCCAGCAAGTCGAGGACGAGGAGGCGGTCCGCCTGCTGCGCGAGTCCCGCGTCAAGGAACGGTCATGAAAATTGAAGGCATGTGCACGCACAGCATCGTCACCGTCGACCGCTCCAGAACCTTGCAGGAGTGCGCTGCGCTGATGGGCGAGAGTCATGTCGGTTCGGTACTCGTGACCGAGGAAACGCCGGGCGGCCCTCAGGCGGTGGGCATCGTAACCGACCGGGACCTGGTCGTCGAGGCGATGGCGCGCGGCGTGGCGCCGGGGGAGGCGTCGATAGGACAGATCACCGCGAGACGTCTGGTCACGGTGCCTTCCGGCGCCAGCATCGATGAAGCCATCCAGATGATGAAGAGCGAAGGCGTGCGGCGCCTCCTTGTCGCAACGCCCGACCGACGGCTGGCGGGGATCATTTCGATGGACGATCTTGTCGATGCGCTGGCCGGCGAGATGACCGGCATCGCGCAGGCGATCCGCGGCGGCTTTGCGCGCGAAGCGGCCGCGATACGCAGCAGCTGCGTGCTGTGCGGCGAGCGCTCGGTACGGCTGCCGACGCCTTGACTCGGCGCGTCGCATGGCTGGCTTCGGGTTCGGAAGCGCGCCGGCTATGGCGGTCCCTGCCCGCCCATCGAGCTACCGGACAACCTTGAGAAGCGTCGGCGCGGCTGCGGGTGGCTTGAGGGCCCGGCGGAGGGGGATGCCGCGCCGGCGTTGCATTTTTGGCGATCCGGGCGCGTTACAACTGCAACTCTATGTGCACGGTATCGCCTTCTCCCGGTTCGTGGTGGATCTTGAAGCCAAGTTGTCTGGCGAATTTGAGCATCTGACGGTTGGTTGCGAGCACCAGACCCTCCATGATCCTGAATCCGCGCTGGCGCGCCGTCTCTTGTAGTGCAATCATCAGCAATCCCGCCACACCGGTCCCCTGCCAGGCATCATCCACCGTTATCGCGAACTCGCAGCTGTCGGATTTTTCGGCGGCCACGTAACGCGCCACGCCGATTTCTATCTCTTTTCCTTCCTGAGTAATGGTCGCAACGAAGGCCATGTGCCGCTCGTAGTCGATATCGGTGAAATACTTGAGTTTGCCCGGAGGCAGTTCCAGCAGCGTCCCCATGAAGCGGTAATACCGGGAATCCGGGGAAAGATGGCGCACAAACTCCTGCTCCATGCCGGAGTCCTCCTGGTGAATGGGCCGGATGGTTACCGGCGTGCCATCGAACAAGACTCGATGTTGTACGAGGTGGTAGGGGTAATCCGCCATGTCTTCGTCCCGGCACTTTGGTTCACTTTCCGCATTCGCGCGCGATCCGCGTGACGCCGGCGCCAGACTTGCTCATACGGGGATCGCGTGCCCCGCGTACAAATCCCTGATTGCCGCGGCGAACTGCAGCTCGATTTCGGAGCGCTTGAGCTTCATCGTCGGGGTAATGAGCCCGTTTTCGATCGTCCAGGGCTCAAGCGACAGCCGGACGGCTCGCACCTGGGCGTGACCAGGAAAGCTGCGCAGCAGTTCGTGGAGTTTCTCCAGCACCCGGTCGCGCACCCTTTGCTGCCCGAGTGAAGCGGGGGCATCCGGATCCAAGGCGAAGACTGCCGCGACCTCCCGCCACGCCGCAGCGTTGAGCACGAGAAGCGCGGCGATGTATGGCTTGCCTTCGCCCACGACCATGGCCTGATCGAATAGCGGATCCTGGGTGATTGCCATCTCGATGTCGTTCGGCGCGACCTTTTCGCCGGTGGACATCACCAGAATCTCCTTCAGACGGCCCATGATATAGACACGGCCGCGGTCATCGATACGCGCTTGGTCGCCCGTGTGCAACCATCCCTGGGCGTCGAATGCCTTGCGCGTCTCCTCCGGCCGGCTCCAGTAGCCGAGCATGACGTTGGGCCCCTTCACGAGCAGCTCGTCCTTCTCGCCGATCTTCAGCTCAACGCCCGACAGAGGAGCGCCCACCGATTCGGGCACGTTGTCTTCCTCGCGGTTGCCCGTGACCACCGGAGCCGCTTCGGTCAGCCCGTAACCCTGCAGTAGCGGCAGCCCGAGGGCGAGAAAGCAGTGCGAGATTTTGGGATGGAGCGGCGCGCCACCGCTCACCGCAAGGCGCAGGCGGCCACCCAGCCGAGACAGGACCTTGTCGGCGACCAGGTGCCGCAATACCGCCCACACCAGCTCCGCGCCCGTTCCCGGTTTCCTCCCACGACCTTGCATGGCCTCGAAACGCCGCCAGCCGATGGCCTCGGTCCACCCGAAGAGCACGCGCGCCGGGAAGCCCTTGTCCGCGAGTTGCTGCTGAAGCTTCGCGTGCACGCGTTCATATATGCGCGGCACCGAGACCAGCACCGTCGGCCGGATCGCGAGCAGGTCCTCGGGCAGATCCTGGATCGAGCGCGCATACGCAACGCAGCTTCCCGCCATGATCGGCAGGTAATATCCGGTCGTGCGCTCGAACGCGTGCGAGAGCGGCAGGAACGACAGGAACACGTCCTCCAGGTAGGCGGGGACGATCCGGGTCACGGCTTCGGCATTTGCAAGAATATTGCGATGGGACAGCATCGCGCCCTTGGGCCGGCCGGTCGTCCCCGACGTATAGACGATCGTCGCGAGGCCATGCGGGTCGGCAACACGCATCGAAACCGGCTCTGCATCGGCGAGCAGCCAATCGGCGGTGAAGCGCACTTCGACGCCGAAGGTGACGGGCACGTTCGCGGACCGGCTCAGGCACAGCACCCGCGAGAGCTGCGGAAAGCGCGCGTGCAGGGGCACAAGCACCCGCCACTGGCCGACCCCGCCGACGAGCAGCAGGCGCGCCGCGCAATCGCCCAGGATGTAGGCGATGTTCTCGGGACTGTCGGTCGTATAGAGCGGGACCAGCACCAGGCCGAGCGACTGGGCCGCCTGGTCGAAACACACCCATTCGACGCTGTTCCCGAGCAGCACGGCGACCCGCTCGCCGGGGGCGAGCCCCTCGCGTGCAAGCGAGGCACGCCAGCGCGCCGCGTGCGCGCTCATCTCGCGCCAGCGATAGCTCTTCCAGGTTCCACTTGCTGCGTCATGCTGCCGATAGCCTTCCCCATCGGGCGTCCTTTCGCAGCGGCGCAGGAACAACCCGGGCAGCGTCCCGGCCTCGGCGCTTGTAATCACATCCAGCGTGAGGGGGAGCCGGGCGTCCATGGATCAGCGCTTCACAGGCAACAGCAGACAGCGCGACAAGAATCGAGTCGCCATACTCCCTCCTTCCGGGTGGCGCCTGGCGCGTGTTCCGGCCAGCATGGCACAGTCTGCGCGAGACCCGGGGACGGGACTTGATCCCGGTCAAAGGGGCGTCACAGCGAGCGCGTAGTTTGGTTTCCTGTCGTCCGGAAAAGGCGCTTTGCCGCAACGCGAGACGGCGAATCCTTTTCAGTCTGGCGTCGACGGTGATCTTTCTGGCGGCGAAGCGAGGGAATGGGGGAGCCTATGAAAATCGATAGCACCGAATTCGGCCGCATTTCCATTGATGGAAAGACCTACGAGTACGACGTGATCATCCGCCTGTCCCGAGAGATCGTGAAGCGAAAGAAAAAGCTGTCAAAAAAGTACTACGGTTCCTCGCACGTGATCTCGAAGGACGAGGCCAAGTTCGTATATGAAGACGGATGCAAAACGCTGGTCCTTGGAACAGGACAGGATGACAATGTCAGGCTGTCGAAGGAGGCGGCCGAATACTTTGAGCGAAAAGGCTGCAAGGTAATCGCGCAGCCGACCCCCGATGCCATTGACACCTTCAACCATTCCAAGAAAGAAAAGATCGGCCTTTTCCACGTGACGTGCTGATCCACCCTAAGAGGCTGTTTCAGAACAACTGAAACAGCCCCACTCTCAGGCACTCTGTGCTTCAAGCGCGATCTGCCGGCGCAGTTTCCGGAATCGCGCTTCGATGTCATCCCGGAAGAGCGGATCAGGTTCAGCCGGAACGGCCGCCGCCTCCACGATTGAACGCGGTTCCAGAGCTCCTGCGACCACCTCAGCCAGATCAGTCATGATCGACCGTCCCCCACCCTCGGGATGCTCTCCTCGGCGGGCTCGCCGGTTTCAGGGTCGATCCAGTCCGCGATCCCGATCTCGGCTTCGGCCTCCTCCAGGGTTTCGCCCGGTTCGACTTCGGCGTTGTCGCGATACTGCATGTCCAGGACCGCCGCGAGTAAAGTCGGGAACGGGCCGAATTCCCTGCCGCCGGATTTGGACTGCCAGTAAAAGCCGTCGGGGCGCTCCATGATGCGCGTGCTGTCGAAATCGGGCTGCGTTTCCGGAATCACATGGGTCATGATTAAGTATCCACCTTGCGGAACTGCGTTCAGGATTCGGTCCCGGACGTATTCAAATGTGCGCCATGAACAACAAGGGAAATTTGATCCCGATCAAGCTGCCGGTGCGTACCTTCAGTCGACCCGCCCTCCGGACGAAGGTGCCTTGAGCTGCCTGATCATGAACATGCATTCGAGATGACGACCGCCCGGCAGTTCGTATAAGCGCTCGACCTGAGGCTCGAATCCGGCCCGTGCATAGAACGGAACCGCGTTCAGCGAGGTCGAAACGTGGATCGAATCGAACCCGGCCCGACGCGCACGCGCCTCGGATTCGGCCAGGAGGGCCGAACCGACGCCGCGCCCCTGCGCTTCGGGCAGCACGTAGGTCGCCTCGACTTCCCCAGTGTCGGAATCGAACCGGCCGTAGCCGATGATGTCTCCGCCCTCCTCGGCAACGAAAACATGTCCTGAACGCAGCTCCGCCTCGTGTCCCTCGGGCGCGGGGAAAGCCACCCAGGCCGCGATCTGCTGCGGCGAATAACGGGTCGATGCACCGCGGCGGATCGCCTCCGCGTGCACCCGCAGGATCGCGTCCCGGTCTTCCACGGTTGCAGGCCGAATCTTCATTTCGATGACGATACGCTGCAGTTTGCCGCGCAGCAACGCCGCTATAATGGGCCGTGCGAATTGGAGTTCTGCCGACGATGCCGATGCGAAAAGAAGAACTGCAGGAGATCCGCGACGCCGTTGCCAGGCTCTGCGCCGGTTTCGCGGGCGAATATTGGCGCGAGCTGGACCGCGCGCGCAGCTACCCGACTGAATTCGTGCGCGCTCTGACGCAGGCGGGCTATCTCTCCTGCCTGATTCCGGAAGAGTACGGCGGAACGGGCCTGGGACTCACCGCAGCCTCCGCTATCCTGGAGGAGATCCAGAAGAGCGGCGCAAACGGCGCCGGCTGCCACGCGCAGATGTACATCATGGGTTCGCTTTTGCGCCACGGCAGCGAGGCGCAGAAACGGAAGTACCTTCCGGGAATCGCGCGCGGCGAGCTGCGACTGCAGGCGTTCGGCGTCACCGAGCCGACCGCGGGCACCGACACGACCTCGATCCGGACCACGGCGACGCGCGACGCCAATCGTTACATCATCAATGGTCAGAAGGTCTGGACCTCGCGCGCCGAGCACTCCGACCTGATGCTGCTGCTCGCACGCACCACCGCGCGCGAGGAGGTGAAAAAGAAAACCGAGGGTCTATCCGTGTTCCTGGTGGACATGCGCGAGGCGCTGGGCAAAGGGCTGACGATCCGGCCGATCCGCACCATGATCAACCATTCGACCACCGAGGTGTTCTTCGACAACCTCGCGGTACCGGCGGAGAACCTGGTCGGCGACGAAGGCAAGGGCTTCCGCTACATCCTCGACGGCATGAACGCCGAGCGCATCCTGATCGGGGCGGAGTGCGTAGGCGATGCGCGCTGGTTCATCGCCAAGGCGAGCGCCTACGCGGCCGAGCGGCGTGTATTCGGCCGGCCGATCGGACAGAACCAGGGCATCCAGTTTCCGATCGCGCGCGCCTACATGGCCACCGAGGCTGCCGCGCTCATGGTCGATCGCGCCGCGCACCTCTACGAGCTGGGACAGCCCTGCGGCAAGGAAGCGAACATGGCCAAGCAGCTCGCCGCAGAGGCGTCATGGCAGGCCGCGGACATGTGCCTGCAGACCCACGGCGGCTTCGGCTTCGCCGAGGAATACGACGTCGAAAGGAAATTCCGCGAGACGCGCCTGTACCAGATCGCGCCGATTTCCACCAACCTGGTGCTGTCCTACATCGCCGAGCACGTGCTCGGGCTGCCGCGCTCTTACTGATGGTCCATTCCATAATGCCAAGGAGTATCGATCGATGAAGAAGCTTGCCGCGATCTTGTGCATGTCTGCAGCGCCGCTGGCCATGCTGGTCGCGCCGCTCGCGCTGGCCCAGACCTGCCCCGAGAAGAATCTCAATTACTTCCAGGCGTTCCCCGCCGGCGGCGAGTCCGACATCTCCGCCCGCCACCAGCAGCTCGTGCTG
>Ga0315281_10005186_pt1 | contig 18692 bp, 18 predicted proteins | sample YL17G07_0_MG_FD_204540 | JGI IMG/M metagenome (GOLD analysis project Ga0315281, IMG submission 204540) | Sediment microbial communities from Yellowstone Lake, YNP, Wyoming, USA - YL17G07_0 | ecosystem: Environmental > Aquatic > Freshwater > Lake > Sediment | place: USA: Wyoming | collected...
TTACTGCGAACGGTCAGGTCTAGATTCGTAGCGTGTAGTGCGCGTTCCACGCGCTACGTGACCCTGCGCACGTGCGCTTCCCTTGGAGAACACGTTGGATTGCCTGTCGGGTCAATTCAAATGACGCAATTCCGGAAGAAAAACGCCGGGGTCAGCGGAAGAAAAACGCCGGGGTCAGGTCCTTCTCTGAAAGAGAATTGGACTTCGCCCAGAGTGAATTCGACGAAATGCGTGCTGTTGGGTGCCAAGTTGAGACTCACTATGGTGCTGGAAACCGAGCGCCAATAGGTTTGATCTCCTTTTTCGAAACTGAAGATTGCTACCTGCACTGGACCGGGGACCACCTCAACCCGCAAGTAGCCGCCCCTGAGCAACGTCCCGATGCTCTCGTAGTTGATTCTGATATTCGGGGCTACTTCGGTTCTGGCGCCAAAATGGCGGTCAATCCGATAGATGTATACGACGGCTTTGCCATCAGGGGGCGCCACAAGTCCGGCGAAGCGACCGTGGTTGCTGGCGCAGCTTGCGAGGAAAGTGGCAACCAAAACGACGACGGCGCGACGCAGCGAGCGTAGGGTGGGCAAAGCGCAGCGTGCCCATGATTTACCGCCGACCAGCGTGGGCAGATAGAGCTTGCCCACCCTACGCCGACTATTAGGGCAACCCCACCGTTCGCTTTTCATACCGCAACCCAAACCACTTGCGCCTCAGGCAAACCCAGTTGCGACAACCATCCCCTCGCCTCCGCCACAAATGCTCCCGGCCCCGCAACGTAAACATCCAAGCCCCCCGCCGCATCCGGAAAATCCTCCGCCAATGCCTGCACCACCGACCCGAAGCCGTCCTCGGCGACCAGCGGCGTGTAGCGGAAATTGTCCAGCGCGTCGGCCCATGAGCGGCAGAGATTTTGCAGGTAGTGCCCGCCCGGCTCGCTGGCGATCCAGCAGAGATGCATGGCCTCGCCCGTGTCCAGCGCCATGGCGTGCTCGATCAGGCTCTTGATGGGCGCGAAGCCGTCGTCGCAGGCGAGGAACAGCAGGGGGCGCGGGGATTCGTCGCTCATCACGAAATTTCCGACCGGACCTTGCACCGTGACGGTGTCGCCGCTTTTCAGGCCACCGAACACGCGCGCGGCGAACTCGTCGCCGGCCACGTTGCGGATGAAGAATTCCAGGTTGCGGTTGTCGCAGGGGCAGCTTGCCACGCCGTGCTCGGCCTGGGCTTCGTCGATGCTGAGTGCAACGCTCTGGCCGGCTAGAAAGCGCAACCGGTTGGTGCGCGGGGTTTGCAGGTGCAGGCGCATGGCCGTTTCGCTGAGCGGCTGCACTTCCTTTACGCGCGCATTGATTTCCTGCAGCGGGATGTCCGCCGGGCCGGATGCTTCCAGCGCTTCGACCACGATGTCGGTGACGGGCGTGTGCGAGCACAGCAGGGCGTAGCCCATGTTCTTTTCGGCTTCGCTCAGCACGTAGTCGTGGTGGCGCACCTTCTGGGTCTGGCCGGACACGATCCTGGCCTTGCACAGGCCGCAGTTGCCGTTGGCGCAGCCGTAGTTGAGCGCAAGGCCGGCGCGCAGGCCGGCTTCCAGTATGGTGTCCGCGCCTTCCACGAAGAACTCGTGGCCGCTGGGGCGCAGCACTACGTGGGCTGAAACGACGCGCATATAGTCATCCATTACGGCGAGGGGGTTGGGGGGTTCGGTGTCCAGGACCTGCTCCAGTTGGCCGTTGAGCCAGTCTTCCAGTTCGGTCTGTTGCATGCCGCGCAAACGCTCCTGCGTGCGCACCACCAGTGAATGGTAGCGCTGCAGGTGCGTTCTGACATCCGCCAGCTCGCGGCTTTGTTCGTAGAGCCGCGCGGCGAGCACTTCCTTGTCCGGCAGCAGGCGCTCGCGCACGCGGCGGGCGAAGGATTCTTCCTTGATGGTGTCGAGGCGTTCGAGGAAGGGGTCGTGGTCAAACTGGGTGTCGGGATAGGCCGTCAGCAGGTCCGCAACCGACACCATGCCGTCGGACGAGCGCAGTTCGCCGTCCTTGATGCGCTGTTGCAGCGCGCCGCGCGTGACGCCGAGCAGGCGCGCGGCCCTGGACAATGCGAGTAGTTGCGGCATTTTCTTTAAGCCAGAGTCACTCGCCCAATGGTTCCACGCTGATCACCGCCAGCATGCGGTGCTCGGCGCCGGGCGCCACCGTCACCACGTTTTCCAGCGCATTGGCGGTTTCCACGCACACCATGCCGCGGTGGCCCTCGGGGCCGAAGTCGCCCATTTTTTCGGCCTTTTCGATCCACGGATTCCACACCACGGTGGAGCGGCTGCCCTGCTGGGCGATGCGGATGCGCCGCTTGAGGCCGCTGTCCTCGATCAGGCAGTCGGCTTGGGTGTTTAGATAGACGCGGTCCACTTCGCTTTCGATGACGATGGCGCCCTGCTGTTTCGCGCGCGAAAAGTTGTTCACCTTGTCCAGATAATCGCAGCCTTCCAGCCTGCGGATGGCCACGTCGGCCACGTCGCCGATGTGGAAATAGGTGTGCAGCGCCTCGCCCAGCACGAACGGCGTGTTGCCGTTGTTGCGCGTGACCAGTTCGACGCGCAGGTCGGCGCCGACCGTGACCAGCACTTCCGCGCTGGAAGGATGCGGCCACTGGGCGCGCGTCGCGTCGGTCTGCACCAGCCCGAAGCGGATGCGCGTCGCGCCGTCGGCGGCGGCCGCCGTTTCCAGCACTTCCCACATCACCGTGCGGGCGAAGCCGTGGGCCGGTTTGCCGGCATCGTCCGGGTGCGGCCCGAACCACGGCCAGCACACCGGCACGCCGCCGCGGATCGACTTGCCCGGCGCGAACTTGGCGTAGCGGCTCAGCCACAGCACCGGCGCCTGGCCGCGCGGTTCGTAGGTCATCACGTGCGCTCCTTGCAGCGCGATCATCGCCGTGGCGTGCGCGTTGGCAATCCCGGCGACCGCCAGCCCGCCCGGGCCTTCCTTGAACTCCAAATGGCCGGGGAGGGCAAAGCGCTGGTTGAGGCTGGCGAAATCGATGGAATTCACGGCGGCGGCTCCTGTCTATGAAAGGCGTTCATTGTCGCGCAAAACGGGCGGCTGCGCATCCGGCGGCTGCTACAATCGCGTCAACGCGGGAACAGCTCCTGCGTGCGCGTTCGTCAACTTCAATCGGCAGGCGGGTCGCCTGCGCTACGGATGAAAATTTCCCTGCTCAAGGTATCCGTTTTCCTCGCCTGCCTGATACCGCTGGCGCGGCTGGGCTGGCTCGGCTACGCGGACCGCCTCGGCGCCAACCCCATCGAGTTCGTCACGCGTTCGCTCGGCACCTGGGCGCTCACGTTTTTGCTCATTACCCTGGCCGTTACGCCGCTGCGCAAGCTCGGCGGCTGGCAATGGCTGATCAAGCTGCGCCGCATGCTGGGCCTGTTCGCGTTCTTCTACGCCTGTTTGCATTTCCTCACCTGGGTCTGGCTCGACCAGTTCTTCGACCTGCACGACATCTACAAGGACGTGCTCAAGCGGCCGTTCATCACCGTCGGCTTTGCCAGCTTCCTGCTGCTCATCCCGCTGGCGCTGACCTCGACCAACGCCATGGTCAGGCGTCTGGGCGGAAAGCGCTGGCAGCGGTTGCACCGGCTGGTTTATCTCATCGCCATCGGCGGCGTGGTGCACTACTGGTGGCTGGTGAAGAAGGACATCACGCAGCCGGCGATCTATGCCGCGATCCTGGCCGTGCTGCTGGGCTACCGTGCGCTCGCTGCATTGCGGAAATAGACTGTAAAATTAATTAAATATAAGCGTTAATTAATGGACTTGCGCAGCTTATATTTTTACAATGCGGGTTTGGCGGACCAGCAGCGAGCGCGACCAAATCATGTCTGACACCGAAGAAAACAAACAGCCGGAAAGCGTGCACGAAAGCCTGCAGCAGGTGATGGACCTGCTGCACAAGCACAAGCTCGTCGAATCGCTGGTGCACAAGCAGGACATGCCGCGCCGCGATCTGGTCGAATCGCTGGTGCACAAGCAGCACCTCGCCGCGTTGGGCAACAAGCTGGACGAACTGCACCCGGCGGACGTGGCCTACATCCTGGAAGCGCTGCCGCTGGACCAGCGTCTCCTGGTGTGGGACCTGGTCAAGGCCGAGAGCGACGGCGAGATCCTGCTGGAAGTCTCGGATGCGGTGCGCGAATCGCTCATCGCCAGCATGGACAGCGAAGAGCTGGTGGCCGCCGCGGAAACGCTGGACACCGACGAGATCGCGGATCTGGTGCCCGACCTGCCCCACGACGTGGTGCAGGACATCCTGGAATCACTGGACGCCCAGAACCGCGCCCGTCTCCAGTCGGCGCTGTCCTACCCGGAAGACACCGTCGGCGCGCTGATGGACTTCGACATGGTCACCATCCGCGACGACATCAACCTGGAAGTCGCACTGCGCTACCTGCGCCGCCGCGGCGAGCTGCCCAGCCATACCGACAAGCTGTTCGTGGTCAGCCGCGACGACATCCTGGTCGGCGTGCTGCCCCTCAAGCGCCTGCTGGTGCACGACTCCGAAGTCAGCGTCGCGGCGGTCATGATCGACGACCCCGTCTCGTTCCAGCCCGAAGACAAATCCCAGGAAGCGGCACAGGCGTTCGAGCGCTACGACCTGATCTCGGCACCCGTGGTGGACCCGCGGGGCAAGCTGGTGGGGCGGGTCACGGTGGACGCCGTGGTGGACTTCATCCGGGAGGCATCCGACAGCGACATGCTCAGCCTCGCCGGCCTGCGCGAGGAAGAGGACCTGTTCTCCAGCGTGTGGAAAAGCGCGAAAAACCGCTGGCTGTGGCTCGCCGTCAACCTCGTCACAGCCTTCGTCGCCTCGCGCGTCATCGGCGTCTTCGAAGGCTCGATCGAAAAGCTCGCCGCGCTCGCCGCACTGATGCCCATCATCGCCGGCATCGGCGGCAACTCCGGCAACCAGACCACCACCCTCATCATCCGCGCCATGGCGCTGAAGCAGATCAATGCCATCAACGCGCGCCGCATGATCCGCAAGGAAATCGGCGTCAGCCTGCTGAACGGCCTGGTGTGGGGCAGCGTCGTCGGCCTGTTCGCCTTCGTGCTCTACGGGAAACCGTCGCTGGGCGTGGTCATGGCCGCGGCGTTGCAGCTGAACCTGCTGGTGGCCGCACTGGCCGGCGTCTTCATCCCGCTCATCATGAACAGGTTCGGCCGCGACCCGGCCATGGGCTCCTCGGTGCTGCTCACCGCCACCACCGACAGCATGGGGTTCTTTATCTTCCTCGGGCTGGCGACGGTGTTTTTGCTGCCATAGCGGGCTGGCCAGAGGGCGCGGCGGCGCTTCCCCGCCCAGCCTCCCCGGCCTGTTGAATCTGGTAGCGGCGGGCGAAACGGGCGTGTCATCCGCAATAGCGGCGCGTTTGCCCGGGCGTCAAGCCATGCCACGCCTTTCACTTCTCCGCCTCTGCCTCAATCGACAATCATGGCAAAGGCTGTGGCAGCACAACCCGGAGACATTCCAGCGCCCTTTGGCCAGGCCGGCATAGATGCTATGCTCGCTAAAAAACAATGGAGTGGCACCATGCCAGATCTGCTGGTGAAACTGTACGACTTGCCCGACCCCAGCCCCCGGCTGGAACAACTGCGGCTCCAGGGAATCCATATCCGCCGGGCCATGGCCTACGAGAAGCAGCAGGTCGTGGACTGGGTGCAGCAGCATTTCGGGCCAAACTGGGCCAGTGAATGCGACGTCGCATTCCGCCAGCATCCTTTCGCCTGCCATATCGCCACGGCAGATTCGCAGGTTGTCGGGTTTGCGTGTTTCGATAGCGCCTCCAGAGGATTCTTCGGCCCGCTTGGCGTTGCCGAGTCCGCGCGCAGCAATGGGATTGGTGCTGCCCTGCTGCTGACCTCCCTGCATGCAATGGCCGATAGCGGGTACGCCTATGCCGTGATCGGGGGCGTCGAATCGACGGCCTTCTACGCCGAAGTAGTCGAGTGCATGGAAATCCCGGGTTCAACGCCCGGCATCTACGCCGACCGCCTCATCCGCAAGGAACAGGCATAGCCCTAAGGATACCCGATGAAAAAAAGGTCCAGGAAATCCGTCGAGATGACATTGCCGGAGGCGTTGGCGTACGCGGTCAAATTGCACCAGGACCGCGACCTGAAAGGAGCCGAAGAGCTTTATCGGCTTATTTTGAAAGCCAGGCCCAGCCACCCGGATGCTCTGCACTACCTCGGGGTCGTGTCGCACCAGCTCGGCAAGGGCCCTGAAAGCGCAGAGCTGATCCGGCGCGCCATCGAACTCCAGCCCGGCTACGCCGACGCCTACAACAACCTCGGCAACGTACTCAAGGAACAAGGCATGCTGGCCGAGGCGGAGCGCATGTACCGCAAGGTGATCGAATTGCGCCCCGAGTCGGCCGAAGCATACAACAACCTCGGGGTTGCGCTCAAAGAACAGCAGCGTTTCCAGGAAGCATTGGAAGCCTACCGGCAAGCGATCGCCCTTAACCCCGCCCATGCCGATGCCTGGCACAACATGGGCAATATCCTAAAAAAACAGGGCAATCTCGAGGATGCCTTGACCGCGTATCGCCAGGCCATCCTGCTCAAGCCGCGGCACGCCGACGCGTACAAGAACATGGGCCGGGCCCTGTATGCCGCCCGCCGCGTCAAGGAAGCGGTGGAGGTCTACCAGCAATGGCTGAAGCAGGATCCGGACAATCCCGTGGCCCAACACATGCTGGCCGCGTCCTCCGGGGAGGCCGTGCCGGAGCGCGCTTCCGACGAGTACGTGCAGCAGGTGTTCGACAAGTTTTCCGGCAGCTTCGACGAGGTGCTGAAGGGGCTGGAATATCGTGCGCCGCAACTGATAGCCGAAGCGGTGGAGCAGACCTTGGGCGCGCCCACAGCAACGCTCGACGTTATCGATGCGGGCTGCGGCACTGGCCTGTGCGGCCCGCATCTCAAGCAATACGCAGGGCATCTGGTCGGCGTCGACCTCTCACCCGGAATGTTGGCCAAGGCCTCCGGGCGGGGCGTGTACGACGATCTGGTCTACAGCGAACTGACTGCATTCCTTTCAAGCCGGCACGCTGCTTGCGACCTCATCGTGTCGGCCGACACCCTATGCTATTTCGGCACGCTGGACGCGGTGCTGCGCGCTGCCGCCGGCGCGCTGCGCGGCGATGGACGCTTGATGTTCACCGTAGAGCATGCCAGCCAGGAGGACGCCCCGAAGGGCTTCCGCATCCATCCCCATGGGCGCTACAGCCACACCGAACGCTACGTGCGGGACATGGTCGGCCAAGCCGGACTGTCGCTCACGTCAATCAGGGAGGAAGTACTGCGCAAGGAAGGCGACAAGCCGGTCGCAGGCCTGGTCGTTGTGGCACACAAGCCGGATGATTGACGCGCGGCGACGGCGCGGATTCATCGCCACGCGCCGGCCAGCGGCTGCGCCGGGTCCGCCAGCGATTGGAAGCGCATCACGCGCACTGCATTGCGATTCTTGAAGCTCAACAACGGCATCAACCCGCGATGCAGAATCGATTCCCCGGCACGCTCGGTCAAATACGTCTCGGCGCACGCCTGCAGTTGCGTCTCACCATCCTGTTCGAAACTGCAGGCTGGCAGATCGCCAATGTCCAGCTGATCACCGGGTTCCATCTCCCAGCCGCGCTCCACGAAGGATAGTCCGATAAGCAGGGCACAGGCCAAGGCCGGATTGCCCCAGAGAAATTCCTCATGCTTCCGTGCCGCAGTGAACTCCTCGAACTCGAATTGCTCCACCGGGTCGGTCTCTTTGCCATAGGGCAGACGTAGCAACAGGCGCGGTAGCGCAAGGCCAAGCCAAGGGGCCAGCGGACTGCTGCGCAGGGCCTGCCAGCGGCTCGCTGCTTCCGTGTCGTTTACCTGCCAGTCTCCGGGATCGGGACTTTCGGCCAGACTGCGGCAACCAAGCACGCTCGCATCCGCCGCCGCCAGAAACGGCCCGCCGGCCTGCGCGGCCACGGCGCCAAGGGAGGCCAGTAACGCCACGTCCGTAGCGCCCATGCCGAATGTGTAATTCCCCACCAGCACCGACCAGGGCTGGCCGCCTGGCATCCGGCTCCCCTGCTCCACCAGCAGCCGATACAGCCCCGATGCCTGCAGATCCTGCCGAAGCGGACCGATATCCGCCAACAGCTCGTCCCTGGTCACGTCCAGCAGGTGCAGCTGCAACGTCTCGCCCAATTCAAGGCCGGTGACCAACCGCTGAAGACCACGCCAGGCCGACTCCAGGGCCTGAAACGCCGGCTGGTGCAGGATCGCCCGCATCTGTTCGCTGATCGCAGCGTCGACGGAGGCGATGTATACCGGCTGCAAAGGGTCCGCTTCGGGGACAATGTAGGGCGCTACGATGTCCCTGATCAGCCCATGGATGCCGGCTTGCTGCGTCCCGGCTTGCACCCATGCCTGCGGCGAAGGGGTTGGCTTGCCGCCCAGCAACTGTTCGAGTATGGAAGCGTGGCCCGCCCCGCTGTTGGCGCTGTCTGTGACCTGGCCCGGGCTGGGCGGTTGCACTGCATCCCCCCTCAGCTCCCTGGCCGCCTGGGCGAATGTGGCCGGGTCGTGGAGTCGCCCGCGCATCTCGCGCAGCACCTTGAACAACTCCAGGCGCCGGTACAGTTGATCCGGGTGAAAATCGCCGATTTCTTTGAATTCGAGCGTCATCCCCGGCCTGCCAGGAGTTGCGAACGGCAGGTGCAGGCAGGGAGCGAAGCTGTGCATCACGCGGTCAAAATTGTCCACGTCCACGGCGACCGCGGGGCGACCCGCCAGGTCCGCCGCATTTTCGACCCCGCGATTGGCGCGGCCGCTGAAATCGCCCATCACCAGAATGCGCATCGGATGGTCCTGGCCGGAGCGAGATCCCTCGCGCACTTGCGGCTTGCTGGATCTGAACTCGAATTCAATGCGTCCTGGCATTTGGTTAGGTCTCCCGTGCGGGCGCTGCGCTGCAATCAATACCCTTAACGTGAAACTCGCGAAGCGGACCTCGTCCCTCTCTCCCGCCGGGAGAGGGGGAAACGGGCATGGCGAATCGCTGTTTCATCGTCAGGGGCGGCGGTTCGCCATGACCGCCAGGTTTGAGGTTGAATGCGGTCCCGGCCCTGGTTTCCATCCCTGCCTGCATGCCCGTGCACCCGCTTTCAACCAATATACTCCCCGAGAAACCGATTGTAGTTCCCCGCATTCAATGCTGCCTGCTGCGGATTGCTTCTGGCGTTTTCCAGGCACACATCGACTTGGCAGGCATTATCCTGCCCCCCCATTTTATGGGTCAACTCGTGATACATCGTCTCTGCCAAGTCGTTGATATTGCCGTCATGCGTCTTGGGAACCATCAACACCCGCATGCAGCTCCCTGCGTGAAAGGCACCCGAAAAAGCATCACCCGTTCCACGGTTGCGAATCAGCCAGACACACACCCGCACAACCCACCCGCTTCCTTGTCCACCGAATTCCCGGTGGCATTGGCAAAAGTGATGGGGCGATTGTGCAGTGCCCCACCCACCTCCTTTACGATGGTGGCCACTTTCATCAAATGCGCATTGCCTCCGGTGCCGTCGAACCATTTTTGGAAATGCGCCAGATTCCCCGAAAGCAACGCGGTCTTTGCCTTTGTTGAGGCGTTTTTCAACACACTGAAGCCGCTAGCAGTCTCTGCCGCTCGGGAACCGGGAATCCGTCAAAACGAATAGTCATAGAACTTGCCCACGGTTTTTTTGCGATGGATGCGGGATGACTCCCGGATTCCATTTGATTGGCCTTTTATAGCATACTAAAAACCGATTGTGTTACCCACCCAAATTTCGAAAGAGCCATACGCGCTGGTATGCGGCCGATACGATTGGAGCCCGGGCAGCAGTTGCCAGGCGGCAAAATGAATCCTTCGCAAAGGCGTTTTCTGGAAAAGCTTTGGTGGCCCATGATCAAGACCGAACCTGGTCGCCGCAGGCTTCAGATCCATCGCGAATATCGAGTAGCCTGCCCTACCGTCTGCCATCCGAATCCCATCGTCCGTGCCGCCATCACACTCGTGGGCGTGGCCGTTGACAATGGGAATTTTTGGGTGCAGTCTGCTAATCTCACAACATGAAGTCATGTACGCTTGGTAGCTGCTGCGAAGCAGGTTCCAAGGGTGTTTGCAGATTGCGCACAACCCCGGGCGGGTGGCTCGCTGGGTCAAGGGTACGCCGCGAAGCCGGTTTACCCCATAAGAATAAAGCAAAGAGGGGCTCCGAATCTGATGGACATGGAATCACTGCTGGCCGAAGTTTCGCAAGATTCGCCTTGCGGGCCAGACCTCGAATACGACCCGGATTTCATGGCGCTGGAACAGGCCGCCCGCAGCAAGCCCGAGCAGCAGTTCGGCGACACCGTGGTTCCCGCCGAAGAGCCTGACTGGGTTCAAATCAGGAAGCAGGCGGAAGCACTGCTGTCCCGCACCAAAGACGTGCGGGTGGCGATGCTTTTGATACGCGCGCTCACCTGCCTGGAGGGTGCGCCCGGGCTCGCCTTTGGCTTGCAACTGACGGAACGGCTGCTCGACCGCTACTGGAGCCGGGTTCATCCGCAGCTTGATCCCGACGACGGCGACGACCCCACCATGCGGCTCAATGCGCTTGCGCCGCTGGCCGACCCCGAAACGCTGTTGCGCGATGTGCGCAACATGAGCGTGATCGGCGCGGGCAAGTTTGGCCGCCTGTCGCTGCGCAGCATCCTGGTTGCGCTGGAAAAACTGCCCGCGGCCGCGGGCGAGTCCGTTTCCAGCCGGGCCGAAATCGAAAGCATCATGCGCGCCGCGGCGGCGGACAATCCCGCATCCGTTACAGCGGTGCGGGATGCCTTGCAGACGGTAGGCACACTCTATGCGTTTCTCGGGGAAAAAGTGGGGTTTGACCGTGCCCCGGACGTTAAGCCGCTCACCGATCTCCTAAAGCCGGTTGCACAACTGTGCGACTCGGTTCTCGGAAAGGGGGCACAGCCGGCAGCCACAGCCGGCGGGGAGGAGCCAGTGGAAGATACAGGAAAAACCGGAGAGCCTTCGCCCGCAAGAGTGGCGGGAGAAATACGCAGTCGCGACGATGCGGTTCGCATGCTGGAGAAAGTTTGCGAATTCATGGAACGAACCGAACCGGCCAGCCCGGCACCCCTCTTCATCCGCCGGGCGCAGCGCCTGATGACGAAAAGCTTCGTGGAGATCATCCAGGAACTGGTGCCCGACAGCCTCGACCAGATTCAACGGCTCACGGGTCTCAACCGATAACTTGGAACTCTTAGAAACCGGCATCAGTTAGATAGAACATGCGAATTTGTGGTGCTATGAGTGTCATGGATCCGTCATAGCATTTGTGGGTAACCGGTAGTACAATTGCGTCATCCAGTCCTGGTAAGGAGGTGTACTGTGGCACAAAGCAGTCAGAAGTTCATTGCGCGCAACCGCGCGCCACGCGTTCAGATCGAGTACGACGTCGAGCTGTACGGAGCCGAGAAAAAAGTTCAGCTGCCCTTTGTAATGGGCGTCCTGTCGGACCTGTCCGGAAAACCTTCGGAACCCTTGCCGCCGGTCGCCGATCGCAAGTTTCTGGAAATCGACGTGGACAACTTCGATAGCCGGATGAAAGCAACCAAACCGCGCGCCGCGTTCCAGGTACCAAATACGCTTACCGGCGAAGGCGCCATGAGCGTCGACATCACTTTCGAAAGCATGGACGACTTTTCTCCGGCGGCTGTGGCACGCAAAGTCGGCGCGCTGAACAAGTTGCTCGAAGCGCGCCAACAGCTTTCCAATCTGGTTACTTACATGGACGGCAAGACCGGTGCTGAAGAGCTGATTGCCAAGGTATTGCAGGATCCGGCGTTGCTTCAGTCTCTCGCCGCAAGCAAAAAGCCGACGGACGAAGGTAACGCCGCCTAATGGCACGGATTGAACAAGTTTGAGGAGACCATGATGGCGGAAACACAACAACAAGCAGCGCCCACAGAAGGTGTGGCGCTGGAGAGCGACGAGTTTTCCTCGCTGCTGCGGAAAGAGTTCAAGCCGAAGAGTGACGAAGCGAAAAATGCGGTCGAGCAGGCCGTACGCACGCTCGCCGAACAGGCCCTGTCCCAGACACAGCTTATCGGCAGCGATGTAGTCGCCTCCATTGAGGCGATCATCGCCCAACTGGACAAGAAACTTTCGGAGCAGATCAATCTGATCATGCACCATGAGGACTTCCAGAAACTGGAAGGCGCCTGGCGCGGCTTGAACTACCTTGTCAACAACACCGAAACCGACGAGATGCTGAAAATTCGCTTCATCAACATCTCAAAAAACGATCTCGGCAAGACCCTCAAACGCTACAAGGGAACGAACTGGGATCAAAGCCCCTTGTTCAAGCGCCTGTACGAAGAAGAGTATGGCCAGTTTGGCGGCGAGCCGTTCGGCTGCCTGGTCGGCGACTATCACTTCGATCACAGCCCACCCGATGTCGAGCTGTTGGGTGAAATGGCGAAAATCTCCTCTGCCGCGCATACGCCATTCATCGCCGGCACCTCGCCCACCGTCATGCAGATGGACTCGTGGCAGGAGTTGGCCAACCCGCGCGACCTCACCAAGATTTTCACGACACCCGAATACGCCGCGTGGCGTTCCCTGCGCGAGTCGGATGACGCCCGCTACATCGGGCTGGCGATGCCGCGCTTTCTTGCTCGCCTGCCTTACGGCGCCAAGACCAGCCCGGTGGAAGCATTCGATTTCGAAGAGGACACGGGAGCGGCCGACCACAACAAATACACCTGGTCCAACGCCGCCTACGCCATGGCCGTCAACATCAACCGCTCCTTCAAGGAATACGGCTGGTGCTCGCGCATCCGCGGCGTGGAGTCCGGTGGGGCGGTCGAAGGCCTGCCGGCGCACACGTTCCCCACGGATGACGGCGGCGTCGACATGAAGTGCCCGACGGAGATTGCGATTAGCGACCGCCGCGAGGCGGAACTCGCCAAGAACGGCTTCATGCCGCTCATCCACCGCAAGAACTCGGATTTTGCCGCGTTCATCGGTGCCCAGTCGCTGCAGAAACCCGCCGAGTACGACGACCCGGACGCGACTGCCAACGCCGCACTCGCTGCCCGCCTGCCGTATTTGTTCGCCACCTGCCGCTTCGCCCACTATCTGAAGTGCATCGTGCGCGACAAACTCGGATCGTTCAAAGAACGCGACGACATGCAGAAGTGGCTGCAGAAGTGGATCATGAACTATGTCGATGGCGATCCGGCCCATTCGTCGGAGCGGACCAAGGCGGAAAGGCCGCTCGCCGCCGCCGAAGTGGTGGTCGAGGAGGTAGAGGGCAATCCGGGCTACTACACCTCCAAGTTCTTCCTGCGGCCGCACTACCAGCTCGAAGGCTTGACGGTTTCGCTGCGCCTGGTGTCCAAGCTGCCGTCCGCGAAGGGTGCTTGAGGAAGGCTTGTTTCAAGAAAGAGAGTTGTATTTCAGCGCATCACGCCGGGAGGCGACGCGCCCCCTAACCAGCAGTATCGCAAGTTAACTCAACAAAGGAGATAGTCATGGCTGTTGATATGTTTATCAAGATCGACGATATCAAAGGTGAATCCAAGGACAAGACGCACAAGGACGAAATTGACGTGCTGGCATGGAGCTGGGGCATGTCCCAAAGCGGCACCACCCACATGGGCAGCGGCGGCGGCGCGGGCAAGGTGGCTGTGCAGGATATCTCGCTGACCAAATATGTAGACAAATCTTCTCCCAACCTGATGCAGAATTGCTGTTCCGGCAAGCACTTCGATGAAGCCGTGCTGGTGGTCCGCAAGGCCGGCGGGTCTCCGCTTGAATACATCAAGATCACCATGACCCATGGGCTGGTCTCGGCTGTATCGACCGGCGGCAGTGGCGGCGAAGACCGTCTGACCGAAAACGTCACGCTCAACTTTCAGTCATTCAAGTACGAATACATGATTCAGAAAGATGACGGCAGCGGCGAAGCCGGGCCTAAAGCCGGGTGGAACATGTCCGAGAATGTGTCGACGGTTTAACGTAAGAGCACCGACGCTTGCCGCAGGGGGCGCAATTGCGCCTCCTGCGGTACGTTGATTATCGGCTTGATGAGGGGCAGCAGTGCGGTTAGGACGGTTGCCCGCCCTTCATTGAATCCAAAAAGGCGCCCGAAGGGCCATGATCGTTCGGTTACGCCTCATTCCCCAGTCTGAGAGAAGGAACAATGGCAAAAGTCGACATGTTTCTGAAAATCGAAGGCGCCAGTTCAGGGCCTATCAAGGGCGAAGCGTCCGACGCGAACCATAGGGACGAGATCGAGGTGCTGGCGTGGTCGTGGGGCATGGAGGGCAACAACATCCATGGCCAGGCGAGGGCCAGGATGAATATGCACGAACTCAAGATCACCAAGCTCGTAGACAGTGCGACGACTGCGCTGATGAGTTCCCTGCGCAACAATGAGGTGCTCAAAAAGACCGTGCTCACCGTACGCAAAGCGGGCGGGCAGGATCCGGTGGAGTATTTCAGGATTACTGTGGAAAAAGGCCGGGTCACGTCGCTTGTCGCTCAATCCGGGGAGGATGACGACCCTGCCCGGCTCACCGAGCATCTGAGCATCGCCTTCAGCAAGGTCGAGGTCGAATACGTGCCACAAGGCGCAGATGGAGTGCGCCGGGGCGCAATGAGCTTCTTGGCGGACATAGTCGAGGGTAGCTAGCGGTGAACACACAATGACAATCACTTCATCACCAGAACAAAGCCTGCGCGACGGAGACCTGCTTGCGGCGCTGAAATCCCTGCAGGATGCGGTCAAGGCCAAACCGGCCGATGCCAAGCTGCGAATTTTCCTGTTTCAGTTATTGTCGGTGCTCGGCCAATGGGAGCGGGCGCTGAACCAACTCAATATCGCGGCGGAACTGGACCCATTGGCGCTCGCCATGGCACAGACGTATCGCGAGGCGATACGCTGCGAATTGCTGCGCGGCCAGGTGTTCGAAGGCAGGAAATCGCCCATGGTGTTCGGGCAGCCGGAGCAGTGGTTGGCGCTCCTCATCGAGGCCCTGTTGCTTGGCGGCCAGGGACGGAACCCACAAGCCGCGGCATTGCGTGCGCAGGCTTTCGACCAGGCCGAAGGATCGAGCGGCACCATGGACGACCAGCCGTTTGCCTGGATTGCGGACGCGGACACCCGCCTCGGGCCTGTGCTCGAGGCGATCATCAACGGCCGTTACTACTGGGTGCCATTCTCGCGCCTGACCAGAGTTTCCATCGAAGCGCCCGCGGACCTGCGCGACGTAGTCTGGATGCCGGCACACTTTCAATTCGACAATGGTGGCGAGACGGTTGCCCTGATCCCCACCCGTTACCCCGGTTCGGAGCAAAGCGGCGACGGACTGATCCAACTGGCGCGCAAGACCGTTTGGGAAGAAGCAGCCCCCGAGGTATTTCACGGACTGGGGCAGCGCCTGCTGGCCACGGATGCGGGGGAAATACCGCTAATGGACATACGCGAAATCGTCTTCGATAGCACGCAGGAGCCGGGAGAGGCTGCCGCAGACTGATAAACCATGGCCGAATTGACGCCTCAGGAGCGACTTCAACCCGCGCTGCTCGACCGCCTCACCGATGAGGAGCCGACCAACAGAAAGCCGGAGCCGCGCGAACAGCGCGTGATCACCAAGAGAAAACTGCGCGAAGCGGTGTTGCGCGATCTGGTGTGGCTGTTCAACACCACGCGCCTTGCCAGCGGCGACGAATTGAGCGGCTTTCCCTATGCCGAGCGTTCCGTCATCAATTTCGGCTTGCCTGCGCTTTCCGGCGAAACCGCCTCGACGCTCGACGTCATCGATCTGGAGGCCGGGATACGCCAAGCCATCATCGATTTCGAACCGCGCATCGATCCGTCCACCCTGGAAGTCGAAACGATCGTGTCGGGTGAGAGAATGGATAACCACAACCTCGTCGGCTTGCAGATTCGGGGGCAGCTCTGGGCGGAGCCGGTGCGCCTGGACTTGCTACTGCGCACCGAAGTGGACCTGGAAACCGGCAATGTACTGATTCGCGATCTTGCCAAGTCAGGGATGTAAGGACTCGTCGATGGTTGATATTTGCCATACGCTGTGGCCGCTTTGGGCGCATGCCAGGACGTGCGGTTGCGTCATTCACAACAAGCGCCTTGCATCCATCCAGACTGCGCAGCAACGCGTGCTCAAATTGACCACTAACGAGCCCTAAATGGATCCACGGCTGCTGCGTTACTACAACCAGGAATTACAGTATCTGCGCGAAATGGGCGCGGAATTCGCGCAGCAGTTCCCGAAGATCGCAGCGCGCCTGGGCATGGATGGGATCGAGGTCAGCGACCCCTATGTCGAGCGTCTGCTGGAAGGCGCGGGGTTTCTCGCCGCGCGCGTCCAACTCAAGCTGGATGCGGAATTCCCGCGCTTCACCCAACGTCTGCTGGAGATCGTCTACCCCAATTATCTGGCGCCCACGCCGGCGATGCTGATCGCCCAGTTCCAGCCCTTGCTCACCGAAACCAATCTGGCAAGCGGCTTCACCTTGCCGCGCGGCACCGGCATGCACAGCCAACTCGGGAAGGACGACCTGACCGCATGCGAATTTCGCACCGCGCATGACGTGACGTTATGGCCGCTGGAACTGAAGCAAGCGGAATATTTTTCCTTTGCGCCGGATCTGCCGCTCACCAGCCTGCCAATCGCCAGGAGCATCAAGGGCGGCGTGCGGCTCAAGTTCCAAATCACCGGCGGCTTGACGGCCGACAAGCTGGATCTCGACCGCCTGACCCTGTTCTTGTCCGGCAGCGACGAAATCGCCCACAAGCTGCACGAGTTGTGCCTGGGCGCCCCGCTCGGGGCACTGGTCGCGCCCGCACAGCGCCCGTGGCCGTGGCATCGATTCCTGCCGGCGCACAACATCCAACCGCTGGGCTACCGCGACAGCGAGGCGCTGCTACCGGTGACGGCGCGCGGATTTCAGGGCTATCGGCTGATGCAGGAGTATTTTGCCTTTCCGCAACGATTTCTGTTCATCGACGTGGCCGGTCTCGGCCCGGCCCTGCGCCGCCACAGCGGCGACCAGTTTGAAGTCGTGTTGCTGTTCTCGCGCGGCGATGCGGCCCTGGAAAGCGTGGTGGACGCGACCAACTTCTCCCTGTTTTGCGCGCCCGCAATCAACCTTTTCCCGAAGCGTACCGACCGCATTCATCTCAGCGACCGCACCTACGATTACCACGTCGTCCCGGACCGCACCCGCCCTCTCGACTTCGAGGTCCACAGCGTGACCGATGTCGTCGGCTACGGCGTGGGCAGCGACAGCGAACGCACCTTTCTGCCGTTCTACGAGGCCCATCACACAGAGCATCCGGATCACGACGCCTACTTCACCATGCAGCGCGAGCCGCGGCTGCCCTCCGCCTCGCAGAAACGCACCGGCAACCGTTCCAGCTACGCCGGCAGCGAAACATTCCTGTCGCTGGTGGACCCCGCGGAAGCGCCCTATTCCAGCGATTTGCGCCAACTCGCGGTCACGGCGCTATGCACCAACCGGGATTTGCCGCTGATGATGCCGCTCGGGCTCTCCAAAACCGACTTTACCCTGGAAAGCGCTGCCCCAATCGAGGGTATCCGCTCCGTCAAAGGCCCTTCCAAGCCCCGTTCTCCGGCCTGGGAGGGAGCCGTGGCCTGGCGATTCATCAGCCACCTGTCGCTCAATTACCTGTCGCTGCAGGATACAGACAAACACGAAGGTGCCGGCGCGCTGCGCCAGATGCTCGAACTCTATGCCAGCAGCACCGAAGCCGGGTTGAGGAAGCAGATCGAGGGGGTGCGCTCGGTGCGGGTGCAGCCGCTTACCCGCCGCCTGCCCCTGCCCGGTCCGATCACCTTCGGACGCGGGCTGGAGATCGAACTGGAGCTGGACGAGCTCGCATTCCAGGGCGGGAGTGCGTTCCTGTTCGGCTGCGTGATGGAGCAGTTCTTCGCCCGTTACGTCTCCATCAACTCCTTCACGGAGACCGTCCTGCGCACCGCGGGACGCGGCGAAATCATGCGCTGGGTGCCGCGCTGCGGGGAGCGGCCCATCCTATGAAAACCCCGCACCCGATGCCGGACGCGACGGATTTCTTCCGTGCCCTGGCAGCGAAGCCGTATGACTTCGACTTCTTCCAGGCGCTGCGCCGCATTGAGTGTCTGTTTCCCGCAAACCCCCGCATCGGGCAGGCGCTGCGTCCTGCCGACGAGCCGGTGCGTCTCGGTCAGGAGCCGTCGCTGACTTTTGCCCCCGCCAGCTTGTCCGGATTCAAGCTGCCACAGGACGCAATCCCCGCGCGCATGGAGGTGCGCTTCATGGGCATGCTGGGACCCAACGGCCCGCTGCCGCTGCACCTGACCGAATATGCGCACGAGCGGCTGATCCACGCCGGCGATGCCACATTGGCGCGCTTCCTCGATATCTTCAACCATCGCTTCCTCACCCTGTTTTACCGCGCTTGGGCGCAAGCGCAGCCCACCGCCAGTCTCGACCGCCCCCAAGACGACCGGTTCGCGCTGTACGTCGGCGCCACCTTCGGGCTGGGCCAGTCCGCGGTACGCAACCGCGACCCGGTGGCGGACGCG
>Ga0315281_10005187_pt1 | contig 18691 bp, 5 predicted proteins | sample YL17G07_0_MG_FD_204540 | JGI IMG/M metagenome (GOLD analysis project Ga0315281, IMG submission 204540) | Sediment microbial communities from Yellowstone Lake, YNP, Wyoming, USA - YL17G07_0 | ecosystem: Environmental > Aquatic > Freshwater > Lake > Sediment | place: USA: Wyoming | collected...
TTGACAACGGTACCGCCTATTTTATCGGCAACCTGGGGGTGGGCACGACTTCTCCCTACGCCATGTTATCAGTCGCCGGCCAGACAGTGGCCGCTTACTTTACCGCCACGACCACGGCCACTTCCACTTATGCTGGCGGCATCCAGACTAATCTTTTGAGAATCACTTCCACCACTGCTACTTCGTCAGCCGCCAACGGCATTGACCTGGCTTCCGGCTGCTTTTCGATTAACGGCGTCTGTGTTTCAGGCGGCGGGGGAGGAACAGGCACGGTCAGCGGCGGAACAATTAATCGTCTTGCATACTACACTGCCGGTACAACAGTCGGTTCTGCCAACTTCTTGGCAGTTGATACCACATATTCAAGGCTCGGCATCGGCACCACTTCTCCAAATTGGAATTTCCAAATCGCCGGCACCCAGCCAATGATGGCTTTGTCTGATATGAGTGCAGGGAATAACATGAAGCATTGGTTCTTGTCATCAAGCCAAGGCAACCTATATATAGGAACCTCATCAGACGCTCTCAATGCCTCAACCACATATCTGACAATAAATAGTTTGGGATATGTCGGCATTGGCACCACCACCCCAACCCAAAAACTCCATCTTTCCAACGGCAATTTCTTAATTGATTATTCTTCCTCCACTTCCGCTTTCCCAACCAGATTAGGCGGGGTGAATGTGGGTAGCAGCGATGTCTCCTCAGTCTACGTCTCCGGCAAATACGCTTATATCGGCACAAAAAATGCCTCCTTCAACAATGAAGATTTCCAGATATATGACATTTCAAGTTCCAGCCCTTCAAGAGCAGGAGGTGTGGATTTGGGCAACAACTGGGTTACCTCCATCTACGTCTCCGGCAAATACGCGTATATCGGGACAACAGACGCCATCCTCGGCGGCAACAACGAAGACTTCCAGATCTATGACATTTCCAATCCTTCTAACCCGCAAAGAGTCGGTGGTGTAAATGTGGGTACCCTTTCTGTCGACTCCATCTACGTCTCCGGCAAATACGCATATATCGGCACATTGGATGCCTACTTCAACGCCGAAGACTTTCAAATCTATGACATTTCTAATCCTTCAAGCCCGCGAAGAGTCGGCGGGGTAAATATAACTAACCTCTCAAGCGCCCGCATCTACGTCTCCGGCAAATACGCGTATATCGGCACATGGAATGCCTACACCAACGCCGAAGACTTTCAAATCTACGACATTTCCAATCCTACAAATCCTTCAAGAGTGGGGGGCGTGGATTTTGGTACCAACTATGGTGTTTACTCCCTCTACGTCTCGGGCAAATACGCGTATATCGGCACAAAAGACGCCATCCTCGGCGGCAACAACGAAGACTTCCAGATCTATGACATTTCCAATCCTTCTAACCCGCAAAGAGTGGGCGGTGTGGATTTGGGCACCTATGTTTATTCCGTCTACGTTTCTGGCAAATACGCCTACATTGGCACAAATAACGCCACCCTCGGCGGCAACAACGAAGACTTCCAGATCTATGACATTTCAAATCCTTCCAATCCGCAAAGAGTAGGCGGGGTGAATGTGGGCAGTAACAATGTCCTCTCCGTCTACGTCTCCGGCAAATACGCCTATATCACCACAAAAAACGCCTCCTTCAACTCCGAAGACTTCCAGGTCTATGACATCTTTGGCATAGACGCTCCTTCAGCCACCATAGGGGATTTAGCTGTAGGCAGTCTGAATGTCTGGGAGAATGCCAGTATCAATAACAACCTCTATGTTAATGGAGGACTCAACATCGGCCCGGGCGGTCTTCTTTCAGACGGTTCAGCCAGTTTCAACTTAGCTACCACCACATCCCTTTCAGGCCTCTTTGCCATCTCGGGCAATATCTCTGACTCCAACAATTCCTCAATCGTCAATGTCTTAAACCTCTCCCACGGCACAGCGACCAGTTCCCTGGCCGCGGCTTCTGGCATCGGCACAGGGCTTCTGTTCTCAACCCAAGACGCTTCAGGCTTTGCCACCTCAACCGGCCAGATCGCTTCTATATTAACCAATACCGCTACCACCAGTCCCACTTCTGTTCTCACTTTCTCCACCAAAAACACCTCCGGCTCTTTAACCGAATGGATGAGATTGAATCAAAATGGTTATCTGGGAATCGGGACAACTTCTCCTTATTCAATTCTTTCGATTTCAAACTCTGCTACCACAGCCGTCAATACACCATTGTTCACTATCGCCTCAACAACCGCCGGCGTATCAACTTCAACCTTATTAACGGTCTTGGCAAATGGTAATGTGGGGATTGGGACGGCGAATCCGGGGGACTATAAGCTTTATGTAAGCGCGAATTCGTATATTAATGGCATGCTTTATGTGTCAACAGGAAGCGGTCTTACTTTTGGAGGTAATTGGAACCAAGATATTATTACAAATGGAACTCAAGGCGCAGGTGGAGCTTATCCGCTAAGATATATTTCCGGTTCTTCAGGACAGACAGGCGGTTATCATGCATTTGAAGTTGATGGTACAGAACGGATGAGAATAACTAATTCCGGCCTTGTCGGCATCGGCACCACCTCTCCTTATGCCAAGCTCTCTGTCGCCGGCCAAGCGGTTGTAGAATATTTGACCGCCACCTCAACCACCGCCACTTCAACCTTTGCCTGGGGAATACAAGCTACTAACTTTAGGCTGACCAGCGCCACTGCTACCTCAACTGCTGCCAGTGGCATTGACCTTGCTTCCGGCTGTTTTGCGATTAATGGACAATGTGTCTCAGGAGGCGGGGGAGGAGGAACTGTAACTGGTTCAGGAGTAGACAACAGGGTGGCTATCTGGAGCGGCGGTTCTGCTATCACGTATTCTGATAACCTTACTTGGGACAGAAATAACTCTCGCCTCGGCATCGGAACAACTTCTCCCAATTGGGATCTACAAGTTGCAGGCACAAGGCCGTTCTTTGTTCTCTCTGATATGTCTGCTGGCGTAGACCAAAAGCACTGGTTCTTATCGGCTCAAGGAGGAAACTTTTACATCGGCACATCAAGCGATGCCCTGAATGCAACTTCAAGTTATTTTTCAATAAGTGACGGTGGTACTACCACCATAGGAAATGGGCCAGAGGTAATGCGAATTGATTCTACCGGCAACGTCGGAATTGGGACTTCTTCTCCTTACGCAAAATTATCCGTTGTTGGTCCGGTCGTGGCGGAATATTTTACCGCCACCTCCACCGCCGCGACCTCAACCTTCCCGCGGCTGACCGCTTCCACTCTCTTTGGCATCGGCACCGGCTCATACATTAGCGACAACTCAACTTCCACTTTCTCCAAAGGAATCGATTTAGCCTCCGGCTGTTTTGCCATTAACGGAGCCTGTATTTCTGGCGGAGCAGCTGGAGGAACTGTGACTTATGTCGCCATGACCACTCCAGTCGGCCTCAAACTTACTGGTTCTCCGATCACTACTTCGGGAACTCTGGGATTGAACTTTGATATTCTCACCAACTACATCCCATTTGGCGGAGCAGGCAATGCCCTGGCCACCTCAACCAGCTTCACCTTTAACAACACCACTGCCAACTTAACGGTTTCAAACGCCTCGACCACCGCATTATCAGTTTCAGGCACAGCTTATATAGGTAGCTATTTAGGCATCGGAACCTCTTCTCCTTACGCCATGCTGTCTGTGGCAGGACACACTGTTGTTGAATATTTGACCGCCACTTCAACCACTGCCACTTCCTCCTTTGCCTGGGGGATTCAAGCCACCAACTTCAGGTTGACCAGCGCCACTGCCACCTCAACTGCTGCCAACGGCATTGACCTTTCTTCAGGGTGTTTTTCAATTAATGGCGTCTGTGTTTCGGGCGGCGGGGGAGGAGGGACGGGCACAGTCAGCAACGGAACTATCAATCGCCTCGCATACTACACCGCCGGCACCACTGTCGGTTCTGCCAACTTCTTAGCAGTTGATACAACATATTCAAGATTAGGCATCGGCACCACTACTCCCAATTGGGATTTGCAGATTGCGTCAACATCAAGAGCGATACTGGCTTTGTCTGATATGTCTGCGTCTGCTAATCAAAAGCACTGGTTTATCTCATCAGACGCAGGGAATTTGAGAATCGGGACATCAAGTGATGCGCTGAATGCGACGAGCACTTATTTGACGATAAATAATTTAGGTTATGTTGGCATTGCTTCAACTAGCCCTATATCGCCTCTGTCATTGGTTAATAATCTTAGTATAAATAGCCCTACTAACCGCACCGGTTTTTATCAAAATGTTACGGTTAACGCCAACGGAAGTGGTGAAAGTTATTATGGATACAAATTAAACGTAAATACTAATTTTTCATATGGAGGCGAATCAATCTATGGAATCTATGTGAAAAACAACGAAGGTTATCCATCTGGCGTACAATACGGTGTTTATGCCAACGCTGAAAACTACGGTTTTTACGGAGTTGGTTATAGTTCGGCAGGCGTTTACGGCACCAATGTCGATGCTGGTAGTTCTGGTGCTGGAATTTATGCTAATACAAATGCAACTTATGGATTAGGTGAGGCTCTAAAAGCCGATTCTACCACTATCACCTCTGGCAATCTAGCCTACTTCACTCAAAATACTTCCGCTTTTACCGGCAATGGACTTTTGATGAACTTTGCCGCCAGCTCCGGTTCTTTCACCGGCAACTTCTTAAATCTTCAAAACAACAGCGTTACTAAATTTATCGTCAAATCCGACGGCACAACAGGCATAGGCACCACTTCTCCCAATTGGCAGCTTCAAATAGCCACCTCCACTGGCGGAGCAAGTTTAGCGCTCACAGATTATTCAGCTGCCGCCAACGCCAAACACTGGTGGCTTAAATCAAGCAACGGTGATTTCTCCATCGGGACAACATCCGATTCACTCGTAACCAATACAACCTATTTTACCATCGCCAGCTCAACGGGCAATGTGGGAATTGGGACGGCGGTGCCGAGTCAAAAACTTGATGTTTCAGGTAGCATAAATACAAGTGGTACATATAGAAAAGGTGGGACTATAATTCTTACGGCTGATGATTCGCTCGGCAATATTGCTGTCGGTCAAAGTGCTGGGGTTGCCGGTGACTTTAACAGCACTTTGGGTTATCAAGCTGGCCTCTCTCTTGACAGTGGCGCAAAGGATAACACCATTATAGGATATCAAGCCGGTTATCTTACTGCCGGCACTACTGGCGACGAAAACACTTTTGTGGGATATACCGCTGGTTACAATACCGTCCAGCGCTACAACACGTTTATAGGTTCTACAGCCGGTAATCCTAATACCTCGGGTACACACAACACGGCATTGGGCTACTTGGCTCTTGGCACCGGCAATCAGACTGGTGGGTATAATACTGTCGTTGGTTCTTATGCAGGATCAGGTACTAGTAATTTTTCTAACAATTCTCTTTTTGGTTATGCGACTGGAAATGTTCTCACCACCGGTTCCAATAACATTCTCATCGGCTATGCGGCCGGCGATGCTATCACCAGCGGCTCAAACAATATTATTATTGGCTATGATATTGACGCTCCTTCTGCCATTGGTAATTATCAGATGAGCATCGGTAACCTTATTTTCGGAACAAGCATAGACGCTGCAGGGACTTCATTAAGCTCTGGCAACATTGGGATTGGAACTTCTTCTCCCTACGCTAAACTCTCGGTCGCCGGTCCGGTCGTGGCTGAATACTTCACTGCCACCTCAACCACTGCCACTTCCACCTTTGCCTGGGGTATCCAAGCCACTAACTTCAGGCTGACTTCAGCCACTGCGACCTCAACCGCTGCCAACGGCATTGACCTTTCTTCAGGGTGTTTTTCAATTAACGGCGTCTGCGTTTCAGGAGGCGGGGGAGGAACAGGTACGGTCAGCAACGGAACCATCAACCGCCTGGCATACTACACAGCCGGCACCACAGTTGGTTCTGCCAACTTTTTAACAGTTGATACAGCATATTCAAGATTAGGCATCGGCACGACTTCTCCCAATTGGGACCTACAGATTGCGTCAACGAGCCGTCCGTTCTTAACTCTCTCTGATATGTCAGCGGGAGTTAATCAGAAGCACTGGTTCTTTTCCTCCCAAGGCGGGAATCTATATATAGGTACTTCAAGCGATGCTCTGAATGCCACCACTACTTTTTTGACCATTCAAAAAGATACCGGTTATGTGGGAATTGGAACGGTGAGTCCGACACATAAACTTGATATTAATGGCGACGCAAGAATTGGTAACTATACAGATACAAGTTCAAAACTTTTAGTTAATTCCAGTCAAGATCAGGTTGTCCTGGAGGTTTTTGGATATGGAAATATTACCAGTGGCAAAGATATTCTTAAGATCACCCAAAGAGACATTAGCAATGTTTCCACTGCAGCTAATCTCATTGCTGGAGATTTTTCAGAGACTTTTTATGACACATCCGCTGAGGTATCAGGCAGATTACTTTATCTTACCCGCAGTTTAATAGGGAATACAAGCGGCACATTGACTGTTTCCGGTCCATTAGCTTATCTGAGTGATAATTGTATTGGTAGCGGTGGCGGCACCTGTGTTTCCAGCGCTGAAGTTTTGAAAATATATCAGGGGGCAAGTGTCAACACCGGCGCGGCTCTCAATATCACCACTGCTTCTACCCAGTCAACCGCTTATGCTTTAAGAGTTAACGACGACGGCACTTTCACTGATTCTTCTCCTTTTGTAATTGATATTGACGGTAACGTCGGTATCGGGACGACTTCGCCTTACGCAAAACTTTCTGTTGCTGGCCAAGCGGTTGTCCAGTATCTAACCTCAACCTCCACCACCGCCACTTCCACCTTTGCCTGGGGAATACAAGCCACTAATTTCAGGCTGACCAGCGTCACTGCCACCTCAACCGCTGCCAGCGGCATTGATTTATCAAGCGGTTGTTTCGCGATTAATGGAACTTGTGTTTCAGGAGGCGGGGGAGGAGGAACTGTGACCGGTTCAGGAGTAGACAGCAGGGTTGCTATCTGGAGCGGCGGTTCTGCTATCACGTATTCTGATAACCTTACTTGGGACAGAAATAACAATCGCCTCGGCATCGGCACTACCTCTCCCAATTGGCAGCTTCAAATCGCCACTTCCACCGGCGGAGCAAGTCTCGCCCTCACCGATTATTCGGCTGCTGCCAACGCCAAACACTGGTGGCTTAAATCATCAAACGGCGATTTCTCAATCGGGACAACATCTGATTCGCTGGCAACCAATACAACTTATTTAACTATTGCCAGCTCAACTGGCTACGTCGGCATCGGCACCCAAGCCCCAACCCAAAAACTAACTCTGGCCCAAGGCGGATTCCTGCAGACAATGGGCACTCCGACTTTAGCCACCAGCACTGGCACCGGCGGCGAGACCTACTCTGTCTACGTCTCCGGCAAATACGCTTATGTTGGCACAAACGCCGCCAATGAATTCCAGATTTACAATATCGCCGCTCCTTATTCTACTTCTACATTATTGGTAGGCAGTATTGATACCGGCAGCACCGTCTACTCTGTCTACGTCTCCGGCAAATACGCTTATCTTGGTACAGCCGCCGAATTTAGAATCTACGACATCTCAAACCCCGCTGCTCCCACTTTGGTTTCCAGTCTTGCCGCCGGCGGCACCGTCTACTCTGTCTACGTCTCCGGCAAATACGCTTATCTTGGTACAGCCGCCACTAATGAATTTCAGATTTATGATATCTCTAATCCGTCCTCTCCAGTTTTGGTTAGTAGTGTTGATATCGGCAGTAACAAAATCGTCTACTCTGTCTATGTCTCTGGCAGATATGCTTATCTTGGCACATACGCCACCAATCAATTTAGAATCTATGACATCTCCAATCCCGCTTCTCCTTCTTTAGTTTCCAGTGTTAATGCCGGCAACGATGTCCACTCCGTCTATGTCTCCGGCAAATACGCTTATCTTGGCATAGGCAACGTCGAATTTAGAATCTACGACATCTCCAATCCCGCTTCTCCCTCTTTGGTTTCCAGCCTTGATTCCAACGGCATCCCTTACTCCGTCTACATCTCCGGCAAATACGCTTATCTTGGCACAAACGCCGCTGAATTCCGAATCTACGACATCTCCAATCCCGCTTCTCCCTCTTTGGTTTCCAGCCTTGATACCGGCGGCGGCTACGCCTACTCTGTCTACGTCTCCGGCAAATACGCCTATATCGGTACAGACGCCGCCAATGATTTTCAAATCTACGACATCTCCGGTATAGACGCGCCTAGCGCCACCATCGGCGACTTGGCCGTCGGCACCTTAGATGTCTGGGAGAATGCTGGAATTAAAAATAACCTCTATGTTGACGGAGGATTGAATGTCGGTCCCGGAGGAATATATTCTGGCGGGCCATTAAGCGTCTATCTATCCAGCTCCACTAACCCGACTCAGGTTTCTGGCTATTTTGCCGGCAGAGTCGGAATAGGTACCACCTCTCCTTACGCCAAATTAAGCGTCTGGTCTTCTGGCACAGGAGCGGGCCAAGCCTTTGAAATCGCCAACAACGCCTCAACGAGCTTAATGAGGATTTTGGATAATGGAACTATTAGTATGCTGGGCAATGTCGGCATCGGCACCACTTCTCCCTACGCCAAACTTTCTGTCGCCGGCCAAGCTGTTGTTGATTATTTAACAGCCACCAGCACCATTGCCACCAGTACTTTTGCTAATCATATTTCCATTGGTCAGGATAAAGAATATCGCATCAATGGAGTCGGTGTATTAACTCGGATTACCTCAACCGGCGCAGTGATTGCCGGTAATCTTTCGGGTAATGCCAGAGGCTCATATGCGCTGGATATCCAATCCTATCGCAGTGCGGCTGACCAAGTTGCGGCAGGAAGCAACAATATTGCGATTGGGATAAATAATAAAACTTCAGGGGATTACAATTGGGCTTTTGGTTATGGCAATACTGTAACTGCAAGCGGGGGTTATAATAATACAGTTGGTTATTCCAATTCAATTACTGGTTCAGGAAATAGCAACTATGCATTTGGATATTCAAATACCATATCATCAGGCAGTAGTTTAAATGTTGCTTTTGGTTATGCCAATGCAATAAACGTAGATGGGCAAAATAGTATGGCTTTTGGGCTATCTAATTCTGTAACAAATACTTACGCTAGCGCTTTTGGGAATGGAAATGCGGCGCAAGGCACTGAATCGTCTGCTTTTGGGACTTGGGGCTTTGCGCGTGGCACTGATTCCTCGGCTTTTGGTTACGCAAACGAAGCAAACACTACTGGTTCTTCTGCCTTTGGTGACAATAATATAGCTACTACGAGCAGTTATACTTCAGCGTTCGGCTTTTTGAACTACGCCTCTGGCCTAAAATCTTCTGCTTTTGGTTATAAAAATATTTCTTCAGGTGATTATTCCTCCGCCTTCGGCGTAACCAGCACTGTCACAGCTTTAATGAGCTCTGCTTTTGGCTATAACAATTACGTCACTGCCCAGGGCGCTTCTGCTTTTGGTTCAAATATCATCAACAATATCGCTTCTTCAACCCAAATCGGCCCAAGCGATTTTGCCAAGCTGACTATTTTGAATTCAGGCAACGTCGGCATCGGCACCACCTCACCCTATGCGATGCTTTCTGTCGCCGGCCAAGCAGTTGTCCAGTATCTGACTTCAACTTCCACCACCGCTACCTCAACCCTTGCCTGGGGAATCCAAGCTACTAACTTCAGGCTCACCAGCGCCACTGCTACTTCAACCGCGGCTAACGGCATTGACTTATCTTCCGGCTGTTTTGCCATTAACGGACAATGTGTTTCAGGCGGCGGGGGAGGAGGCACTGTAACTGGTTCAGGAGTAGACAATAGGGTGGCTATCTGGAGCGGCGGTTCTGCTATCACGTATTCTGATAACCTTACTTGGGACAGAAATAACAATCGCCTTGGCATCGGAACAACCTCTCCCAACTGGCAACTTCAAATCGCCACTTCCACCGGCGGAGCAAGTCTCGCCCTCACCGATTATTCGGCTGCTGCCAACGCCCATCACTGGTGGCTTAAATCATCAAACGGCGATTTCTCAATTGGGACAACATCAGATTCGTTAGCATCTAATACAACTTATTTAACCATCGCCAGCTCAACCGGCAATGTGGGGATTGGGACGGCGGCGCCGAATAATCTTATTCAGGTTAAAGATTTAATTACTTTTGATAACAATGCAAGTACCACTTTCCTTGGCTATAAAGCAGGTGCCTATATTACAGGGCAGGGCAATACATTCATCGGCTATCAGACCGGCTATGGCAGCTCCACAGTTAGCAGTACAGGCTATGGAAACAACGCCTTAGGATATCAAGCCCTCTATTCCAACACCACTGGTTATTGGAACAATGCTGTTGGCAGAAAAGCCCTTTATTCCAACACCACTGGTTATTCCAATAATGTAATGGGCGATGGCGCTATGCTCTCTAATACTACTGGCTGGGCAAATATTGCCATAGGTGATGGCGCGCTTTCAGCTAATACCACTGGTTATGAAAACTCCGCCCTGGGAAGAAGTGCCCTCCTTGGAAATACTACAGGCAACAGTAACACAGCTGTAGGAAGAAATGCTCTTTTTAATAACACTACTGGCTACCAAAACTCAGCTATGGGATACTCTGCTCTTTTCAATAATTCTACCGGTGCTTCGTCTACCGCTGTAGGTGCATATGCTTTACTAAATACCACAGCTGACGGTAACACTGGCTTTGGTTATAGTGCTGGCCGAAGCAATACTACTGGTACTTATAATCTTTTCTTAGGTTACAATGCTGGTTACACAGGGACTTCAAATAATCTTACTAATGCCACCGCTATTGGTTACGAGGCCCAAATCACCCAAAGTAATTCAATAATATTAGGCGGTACTGGAGCCTATGCAGTTAACGTCGGGATAGGAACAACTTCTCCTTACGCGAAACTCAGTGTCGTTGGATCTGTTGTCGCGGAATACTTTAATGCCACAAGTACCACTGCCACCTCCACCTTTGCCTGGGGGATACAAGCTACTAATTTTAGGCTGACTTCAGCCACTGCCACCTCAACTGCTGCCAATGGCATTGACCTCTCTTCCGGCTGTTTTGCCATCAACGGCGTCTGTGTCTCAGGCGGCGGGGGAGGAACAGGTACGGTCAGCGGCGGCACAGTTAATCGTCTGGCTTATTACACAGCAGGAACCACAGTCTCTTCTGCCAACTTTTTAGCAGTTGATACGACTTACTCAAGATTAGGCATCGGAACAACCTCTCCCAATTGGGATTTGCAAGTCGCCAGTTCCGGCCCTGCTTTCTTAGCTCTATCTGATATGTCTGCCGGCGCCAACGCCAAACATTGGTTTATGTCATCAATGGGCGGCAATCTATATATAGGCACTTCATCTGATGCGCTCAATGCCACAACGACATATCTGACAATTCAAAAAGACACAGGCTATGTGGGGATTGGGACGGCGAATCCAGGAGCAAAATTAGAAGTCGCCGGTAATATATATTTATCCAAAGGGGCGGATCGAGTTATTCAAGTAACTCAGAACAGTACTGATACTACCGGAAATAAATTAACCATTAAGGCGGGTCAAGGCGGACCAGCGACTGCGGGAATAATAATTGGAGGTGATTTAGTGCTTTCTGCGGGAGATAAAAGTGGTGCCGAGGCACAAACGATTCAAGGAGCAAAAGTATATATATATGGCGGGAGCGGTAAGGCGTCGTCAGGGTCAGATTGGCCGGGAGATGTAATTCTTGCTCATAATGGAACTCAATCGTATGGCAACGTCGGCATTGGGACGACTTCGCCGTACTCTCTCCTTTCTATTTCCAATTCTGCTACTACCCCAATTAACACGCCTCTCTTTACCATCGCTTCCACCACCGCTGGAACTGCCACCTCAACTTTGTTTACGGTTCTGGCGAACGGGAATGTGGGGATTGGGACGGCGGCGCCGACTTATAAATTGGATGTTGTTGGTGACGTTAATTCAAGTAATGGTTATAGGGTAGGTGGTAATCAGGTTATCACTAACTCGAGATATTTTGTTGCTTTTAGTGGAAGCGTAAGCCAGCCAGGTTATGCTTTTGACGGTAATGGTTCAACGGGTATGTTTCGTGTTGATAATTCAACAATGGGTTTTTCTACTAATGGCGTAGAACGTATGCGATTTTCCTCCGGCAACGTCGGCATCGGAACTTCTTCTCCCTACGCCATGCTCTCGGTGGCCGGCCAAGCGGTTGTCCAATATCTGACTTCAACAAGTACTACCGCCACTTCCACTTTTTCTGGCGGAGTCAGTTTTGGCAAAGATTTAGGCTTTACCAATACTGCTACTTCTTCGGTTTCAATGCTCAACGGCCTCAATTTTGATAATAATTTGTTTGTCATTGACCCAAACAGCAACCAAATCGGCATCGGCACAAGCTCTCCTTCCAGCGGCGCTCTCTTGACTCTTGATAAAACCGGCGGCTTGGCCTCAACCTCTCCTTTAACCGTGGGTATGGACGAATTTTTCAAATTCAATCTTTCCGACGGCACCCAGATTGGAAATAATATGTATATTGTCAATTCTCCGCTTGGCGTCACCCAGAATGTTGCAGTCGGCCAGATGATAAAAATAGAAGATACTGCCAGCGCCACCACAACTGTCCGCGGCTTGGAAGTCCAGGCGCACCGGGGCACTAACACTCTTGGCGAAAATACGGCTATCTCTGCATTCGGCCGGACATTTGGCGTCAGAGCCGTCACAACAGGCGAAGCAGGGGCAGCCTATCTGCCGGCTGGCTTATATGCGGAAACAAGAGGTTCAACTCAAGGCAATGCCATAAGGGGTTATTCAGGCACTATCACTTCAGCTGACCTGACTTACTTGTATCAGGAAAGCACTGCTTTTTCCGGCGTCGGCCTGCATATGAATTTTGGCAATTCAGATGGCGGTTCGTTCTCGGGCAATTTCCTGCAGCTGCAAAATGCCGGCGTTGACAGATTTGCAGTTTCCGCTTTTGGCACAACAACCATTGGGAGAAATGACGGCACAAAAGACCAGGCAGCCGGCCTCCAAATTCCAAATGGCGGGCTCTGCGTGGACAATGACGGTTCATGCAACGCTACAACAACCGGCAGAATCAGCGCTGTTTCTTACACAACCGGCAATTCAGACCTGGCAGAAAATTATTTCTCGGATGAAAATCTTGAAGGAGGAGATATTGTTTATACTCAAGGCGGGACAACAATCGGCAAGGCCTCGCTTTCAAACAGCAATTCAATAATCGGCGTTGTCTCAACCAAGCCCGGCCTTATCCTTGGATTTGACGACAAGCCATCGGCCAAATACACATATCCGGTGGCGTTGACCGGCCGCGTGCCTGTCAAAGTTTCAACCGAGGCAGGGGATATTAAGATCGGCGACAAAATCGTGCTTTCTTCGCTTGACGGCGTTGGCATGACTGCTTCTTCAAGCGTGATGTCAGCCACTTCAAGCAGGCCGATTATTGGCGTAGCGCTTGAAAATTTTGACGGCAAAGAAAACTTTTTATCAGAAGAAGTAGTGCAGGTTTTAAAAGACAACGAACCTTCTCAAGCAACAGCAACAAGTTCGGTTGGGGTTCAGGAAGACGGCTGTTATCTTAGCGGCGGTTCGGAAATTGGCGGCAAAAAATGCCAGTCAACTCCAAAACCTGTGCCATCTCAATCTGGAACAACCCAATCGCCCGAATTGCAAATTTCAAATAATCCGGCCGAATCTCAAACAGTTGCCACAACTACTGTTAAAGTCGGCAAGATTTTAATGCTGGTCAATCTTGGCTGGTATAAATTAGACAGCGGCCTAAGCCTGATTGCCAGCGGCCTGTCAGATGCCTTAATGATTGACCCCTTAACCGGAAAAATCGCAGTTGATTATAACGACAGCATTAATATGAAAGGCAACAGCATCCTAAACATCGGCTCGCTTTCGGGCATGCTCAACAACTGGAGCCTGTCGCCTGACGGCATCTTGGTTGTCCAGGAAATCAGAGCCAAACGGGGAGTATTTGAAGAATCTTTAGAAGTCGGCACGCAGGCAAAGCCAACCGGCATAACAATTTATGATACGGCGACAGGCCAGCCGTATTGCCTGCAGGTAACTAACGGCCAGACAGTTTCAACGCCGGGCAAATGCGCAAACAGCGACCCGAATAACCCGAATTTAAACCCGAATGACCCGAATGTCTCATCCGGGAGCGCCGGAACAATTCCGTCTTCAGAGCCGACTGCGGCACAGCCGCCAGCCGAGCCTGCCCCGCCATCGAACGGGAGCGCAATTGAGGGGTCACCCGTCCTAAGCCCAGTCGAAGGGCCTGCGCCGGTAACGGAAACACCCCCAGCCACAACCGATTCTACCCAATCAGCCGCGCTTGCCCCGAGCGTAGTCGAGGGGCCGACAACCAGCCAGACAGAAACTTCTCCGACCACAGTCGTGCCGGCGATAGAATAAATAAAGGAATATATTAATGAAGAAAAAAAAGATTATATTTATTTATACTGTTTGCTTATTAGCGCTGGCCCTACTGGCTTGGATAATTTTCCATCCAAAAAATCAAAAAAATAACAGCGCTGCCAAAATTGAATCAATCCAAGAATTTTTCGCCCCGCAGAGAAATCTTGACAGCAACATCCAAAATTACGATTTAAGGAAAACAATTGACCCGCCGTTCAACCAGGTTCATGACGAGCTTTCTGACGCCTACTACAACAAAAAGCCGTTCAGAAATTATGGCGTTTTGACCAAAGAACAATTTAATAAGCTGCACGGCCTGATATTTTATTTAAGAGACGTAAAATTCAACGAAGAAAATCTAAGACTGTCCAAAGACAAGCAAATCCCCGAATCGCAATATGACGATATTCTTGACGATAAGGGAAAAGTGGTCGGGAAAAAATCAGAAGAGGCGGCAAAGAAAATTCAGGAATTAAACGCAGAAGGATTTAATTTAACGATATGAAAAAAATAATTATTATCACAATTTTTCTTCTGGGGCTATTCTTGGCGAAAGATGCCAAAGCAACGGTCACTTGGCTTACTCCGTCTGACGTCAGTCCGACTGGAAGCGGTTGGGTAGACGTGGATGTTTCTGCTTCCGTTCCCGCGGGAGCGACGGGGGTGATTGTTCATATCGTCAATTCTTCTGGATATGCTGCCACCACTGGTGTTCGCAAGAATGGTTCAACGGATAGTAGAACCTGGACTGGAACAGGAGGAGGGGCTTATCAATCGCACCAATGGGCAGTTATCGGGGTTGACGCCAACAGAATTTTTGAGGCAAATGTGGGGCCAGCATATTATCTTGTCGGTTACTTTGGAAGCGAATCGGCTTTTTTTACTAACGCTGTTGATAAAACACTCGGTTCCACTGATGCTTATGTTGACATAGATATTTCGGCGGACACGGGAGCGGATACGGCCATTGGCGTGTTTATTGAAATGTGGCCAGCCTGGGAAACGTTTATGGCAGCCAGGATGAATGGCAGCACAGACGATATCTATTATTATAGGTATTGTCCTTATTGGATGGCGGTCGGCGTTGACGGGTCAGAAATATTTGAGGGAAAAGTAAGCAATACGGGAAGTCATTTTTTCTTAAACGGCTATATGAAATCAGGGGCAACATTCCTGACCAACGCCACCAATATGTCACTGGGAGGCACAGCCGCCTGGACTGATTTGACGGCTTTGCCCGCGGGAGCGACTGGCGGATTTTTTCACGTCATTGATAACGGTTTCTCTTATGGAAATTATGGTTTAAGAAAAAATGGCAGTTCGGAGGATATTTATCAAAGACTTGTGTTAATTGCGGCAAGTGCTTTTGTTGAAGCCGATGCCTCGCAACTGATTGAAGGAGAAATAGCTGGCACGGGTACAGATTTTTATTTGACGGGGTATACGACAGGCGGCGGAGGAGTTGTCACTCCTGGCACCACTAACTCAACCGCTCCTATTATTTTTAAACCCAATGTTATTTTAAAACCGGGGGTAATATTTAAATAATCTCGCTTTTAAAGACAAAAATCAGCAGTTTATAAACTGTTAGATAAAAAAACGACTTGCCGATGCCATTGCTGACATCGTAAGTCCAAAAATTAATGCCAGAAATTTATCACGTTTTAAGCAGAGGAGTGGATAAGCGAAAAATTTTTATGGACGACCGCGACCGTTTTCGTTTTGTCCATGACTTATTTGAATTTAATGACGAAGCCCCCGCAGAAAATGTTTTATACCATTTGCGTAAGCCATCTATCGACGTCGGACATCGATATGATGTCCAACGTCAGAATATTAATCGGCCGCCACGCAGACGCTTGGTAGATATTTTTGTTTTCTGTTTAATGCCTAATCATTATCATTTACTATTGAGTCCTATAATTGAAAATGGCGTGTCTCTTTTTATGAAAAAACTAAACGGCGGTTATGTTAAATATTTTAATCTGAAATACAAAAGAGCGGGAACATTATTTGAGAGAAAATATAAATCAGTTTTAATAGATAACCAAGCCCATTTTATCCATTTGCCTTATTATATCCATTTAAATCCTTTGGATATGGTGGCCCCGGAATGGCGGGAAAGGAAAATAGGGAATTATGATGAAGTTATAAATTTTTTAGATTCTTATCGATGGAGTAGCCATTTGGATTATATGGGCGAACAAAATTTTCCGTCAGTTACCCAAAGGGATTTTTTATTGGATGTTTTTCAAGGCGAAATTGGCTACGCAAAAGAGCTAAAAAGTTGGTTAAAAAGCTTAGTGGTCAAAAGAATAAAAAATTTCGACTTAGAATAGTCTATCGACGTCGGACATCGATAGGTTTGGAGGATAATTTTATTAGACTTTATTAAGGTTTAAGCTATGTTTAAGAGGAAAATAACAATTAAAAGGGCTGGGCTGGCAAGGAGGTTGAGTTTCCAGACTTCCTTGGATTTTTGGGGCATAAGGAAGCCGGAAGAGGGGAAAAATGCGGCCGAAACCCGTCTGCGGCCAAAGGCCGGCCAGCTTAGCCTGGCACAGGGCAACAGGTGAACAAAATAAGATATCCACAATGGCAAAATTGTATGGCGAAAAACGATATATAATAATAGGTAGGAGACGCCGAGCCAAAAAAAGGCGACAAAGCGAGATTTTAAGTTTAGTAAAATTTCTAATTTTGTAATTTTGTAATTAAAATAACTAAACACCAATAACCAAGAAACAAACAATGACCAATAACCAAATTCAAAACAAAAAACCGAGCTGGGCTCGGTTGGGGAAAAAAGAATTTTTATCAAAAATCAAATCGCCTGAATTTCTATACCTAATTTCTGTTTTAAAACTTTCTTTACCTGCCGCATTTCTTCCTTCATAATGACAAACTCCTGCTTGAAATCTTCCTGCGCCTTAACATAGCCGTCAATTAGAATTTGAACATTATTAATGTCTTTTCGCAAATTATCTTCCAGCTTGTCCATCCTTTTTTCAACGCCATTGAATCTAAAATCAACTGCGTCAAACCTAGAGTTAACTGTATCGAAACGAGCATCAAATTTCTTTAACCGTTTATCCAAAACACCGTCAACAGCCGTAATAATAACTTTCGCTTGTTCATTCATTCTTTTGTCTAAGTATTTTTCTGTAATAAATTTCTCTTTTTTCATGATTTGATTTTAATTCCTTGATAACTTATTGTCAAGCTTCCGACACTCCCGATTCCGACTTAAGCGTTGTGGACCGAGCTCCGACTCCGAAGGAGTCGAGAGTCCTCGATAAAATCGGGAGATCCCCGATTCGTCAAACGAATCGGGAAAAATTGGAAAATCAAAAATTGATTCATAAAATTTATGATCATTGCGCAAAAAAATAACAAAATTTTCAGCCCAAAAAGACAGAAAGTTTTATTTTTGGCAATTTTTTGCTTGGCGCTAATTTTTTGTTTTTTGATTCTGCCAAAAATCCATCCGGCCCAGGCGGATAGTTATACAACTTCAACGCCTGGAACAGCGACTTGGACTGCTCCGACAGGCGTCTATTCTGTTGACGTGGAAGTATGGGGCGGCGGCGGTGCGGGTGGCGGTTCAAATGGTACAAGTTATGGCGGCGGCGGTGGCGGAGGCGGCGGATACACAAAAAAAGTAAATATTACTGTCGTGCCAAACACTGCTTATACATTTGTCGTGGGTGCTGGAGGTCTGCCGGATGCGTCTTATGGTAATGGTAATCCCGGCAACGAATCTTATTTTATAAACACCACTACTGCTCAGGCCAATGGCGGTTTCGGAGGAGCGCAGGATGCTGCCGGTGCCGCAGGCGGTGCAGGTGCAGCAACATCAACAACAACCGCCAGTCCTACTGCCGCATATGCGGGAGGCAAAGGAGGAAACAGTTATACCAGTACTGGCGGCGGCGGAGGCGGAGGCGGATCAAGTGCCGGAACTGCTACCTGGGGTGCCAATGGTGCCAACGGACTTTCAAACGATGGCGGAGCCGGCGGAACAGCACCTTCTGGAGGCGGCGATGGCGGAAAAGGAGGAATTCTTCATGGGGCAGGCTCTGATGGTTATTCGCCAGGAGGTGCCGGAGGAGGAGCAGGACATATCGCATCCGGGACTGGTAAAGAAAAGCTTGGCGGCG
>Ga0315281_10005188_pt1 | contig 18687 bp, 14 predicted proteins | sample YL17G07_0_MG_FD_204540 | JGI IMG/M metagenome (GOLD analysis project Ga0315281, IMG submission 204540) | Sediment microbial communities from Yellowstone Lake, YNP, Wyoming, USA - YL17G07_0 | ecosystem: Environmental > Aquatic > Freshwater > Lake > Sediment | place: USA: Wyoming | collected...
TCTCGACGGTGCGCACGCGCAGCCGCGATCCGGCGGGCGCGCCTGCAACGCCCCTGCCCTCCGCGGTGCTCTCGACCGCCTCGCGCGCGGCCCCGTCGCGCGTCGTGCTCACGTCGTGTCCCTCACCCACGCCGCTCTGCTCGCCTCATCCGCGCCGGCCTTCAGGTGCCCTGGTCCCACGAGGCCAGGTAGGCGGCCTGCTCCGCGGTCAGCGTGTCGCAGTCGACGTTCATCGTGGCGAGCTTGACGCGGGCGATCTCGTCGTCGATGTCCTTCGGCACCACGTAGACCTTCTTCTCGAGCTCGGCGTGATGCCGGACCATGTACTCGGCGGAGAGCGACTGGTTGGCGAAGCTCATGTCCATGACCGCGGCCGGGTGGCCCTCGGCCGCCGACAGGTTGACCAGCCGGCCTTCGGCCAGCAGGTAGATGCGGCGGCCGTCCGCCATCGTGTACTCGTCGACGAACTCGCGCACGGTGCGCTTCTTGACGGCGAGCTTCTCGAGGGCCGGGATGTCGATCTCGACGTTGAAGTGGCCCGTGTTGGCGACGATGGCGCCGTCCTTCATGACCTCGAAGTGCTCGCCGCGGATGACGTGGATGTCGCCCGTCGCGGTGACGAACAGGCTGGCGACCTTGGCCGCCTCGGCGATGGGCATGACGCGATAGCCGTCCATGACCGCCTCGAGAGCGCGCAGCGGGTCGACCTCGAGGACGATCACGTCGGCACCGTGACCCTTCATGCGCATCGCCAGCCCGCGGCCGCACCAGCCGTACCCGGCGATGCACACGGTGCTGCCGGCGATGAGGATGTTGGTCGCGCGGATCACGCCGTCGAGCGTGCTCTGTCCGGTACCGTAGCGGTTGTCGAACATGTGTTTGGTGTTGGCCTCGTTGACGGCGACGATGGGGAACATGAGGCGGCCTTCCGCCTCGAGCGCCTTGAGCCGGATGACGCCCGTCGTCGTCTCCTCGGTGCCGCCGATGATGTCGGCCGCCATGTCGGGGCGCTCGCCGTGGAGGACGCCGATGACGTCGGCGCCGTCGTCCATCGTGATGTTGGGCCGGTGGTCGACGCAGATGTTGATGTGGGCGTAGTAGGTCTTGTCGCCCTCGCCCTTGATCGCGTACACGCGCACGCCGTAGTCGTTGACGAGAGCGGCGGCCACGTCGTCCTGGGTACTCAGCGGATTGCTGGCGCAGAGGACGACGTCGGCGCCGCCGGCGACCAGAGTGCGCATGAGATTGGCCGTCTCGGTGGTGACGTGCAGGCAGGCGCCGACGCGCACGCCCTTGAGCGGCCGCTCCTTGGCGAAGCGTTCGCGGATGGCCTTTAGCACGGGCATGTGCATGTCGGCCCACTCGATGCGCAGGACGCCCTGCGGCGCCAGGCCGATGTCCTTGATGTCGTAGTCGGAACTCACGGAAGACACCCTCACTCTCGTTCGTGGGCCGTCTGCGGCGCGACGCAGGCGGCGACCTTGAGACCGTAGAACGCAGCCGCGATGACCGCAGGGACGAGGCAGTCGGCGTACGCCACCGCCCCTGCCTCGTCGAGGGCGCGACGCTCGAAGGGCGTGAGCTTCTCGCAGTTCCCGACGCCGGCCACGACGACGTCCTCGGAGTATACCGGAGCGTTGCCAGCGGCCCTAACCACCGCGGGTTGATATATGCCGGTCATGCAGGGAAAGCTGCGCGACACGCCGGCCGGCCAGCGGCCGGTGAGCGGGCCACGCAGGGCCAGGTTGACGTGGTCGCAGACGACGAGCGCGAAAGGGGCGGGAGCGTCCGTCGTGGTGTCGGTCGCGGCGGCGGCTGCGGCGGCCGGGCCGCGCCACACCCCGGGGATCACGAGCCCGACGACCTCGCCGGCCGTCGATCCGCCGAGCAGCGAGAAGAGCCGCCCGGCGAAGGGAGTCTCCGGCCTCAGGTCCGCACGCTCCACGAGCGCCGGTTCGTGGCTGGCGAAGAGTTGCCGGGCCGTCGTCGCGACACCCCTCTCGGCGATCACCAGGGGGAGCACGATGCCCCTCACGATGTCAGCTCGCGTCGGGCTCGCCGGCGAGCCGGCGCTTGAGCCGCTGGATGGCGTCGACGGGCGTGGGGTCGATGCCTTCGAGCACGGCCAGGTAGAGGGACGCGTGATCGCCGAGCGCGACCAGCGAGAAGACGCGCGCCAGCGGCGAGACCCCGCGCGTCTCGAGACGTTCCACCGAGAGGCCGCGGCCGGCGATCTCGTCCGCGGTCACGGCGAAGCGCCGGCGGATCCTCTCGCTCGCCTGCACGTCCTCGAGCAGGACGACGTGGCTGCTCTGGCTCAAGCGTCCGCCGGCGCCCCAGCTCTCGACCTCGTTGTGGTCGAGCTCGGGGAGCTCGGCGAAGAAGGCGGGCGCCTTGGCGTTCTCGTTGATCTGGGTCTTCCAGCGCCGTGCCACCGGCGCCGTCGGCCCGGCTCCGTACACCAGGGCCACCCGGCCCTGGAGGCGGCGCGCGACGGCCTTGGCCGGGTTGAGCTCGTCAGTCACGTCCGCCGCGTAGCCGGCAGCAGCTTCGTCGAGCACGCCCGAGACTTCCGCGACGTCCTCTTCGCAACCCGACACGAGACCGGTCCGCTCCAGCGCCGCCAACAGGGGCATCGCCAGGCGGCCGAGCGCGGCGCGCGGCTGGAGGCCGGGCGGGACGGCGATCGTCGGCAGACGGCGCTCCGCGGCGAGCGCGGCGAGACGTCCGCCGGAGGCGACGCACAGCGGTGCGCACCCGCGGCCGAGCGCCGCGCTGGTCGCGGCCAGCGTCTCCTCGGTCTCGCCCGAGTAGCTGACGGCGACGACCAGCCAGTCCGGCCCCACCCACGCCGGCAGGTCGTAGCCGCGGACGACGACGGAAGGGACCGACAGATGGGCCGATGCCGCGACGACGAGGTCGGCGCCGATCGCCGAGCCGCCCATGCCGAGGGCGGCCACGCCGGTCGGCCGTGCCGGCAGCGCCGGCGCGGCACCCCCGGCCCCGCCGTCCGCGAGCGCCGTCTTCGACAGTGTCCGGCGCGCCGCCGCGTAGCCATCGCGCACCTGCGCCGCGAGGCCGGCCATCGCGCCGAGCATGTCGCTCACGTCCAGCTCGGCGACCCGCGCCGGCCCGAGGTCCGTCACCGCTCCGTCCACGCTCTTCCTCTCCGGCACGACCCGCTCCACCAGCGGCCTCAGGCGCCGCGGATGACGTCGAGTACCAGGTCGCGCTTCTCCGCCATCAGCTCGGGGTCGTCGGCGCCCAGGTTCAGGCGCACGAGCGGCTCCGTGTTCGAGGGACGCACGTTGAAGTGCCAGCGCTCGTAGTCGACCGAGATCCCGTCGAGCTTCGTGACTTCACCGTCCGAGAACCGCGACTCGATCCGCCTCAGCACACGGTCGACGTCGTCCACCGTCGAGTTGATCTCGCCGGAGATGAAATACCGGCGGCGCAGCGGCTCCAGCAGCTCCGCCATCGTCGCTCCCTTGCGTGAGAGCAACTCGAGGATGAGCAGGGCGGGGATGAAGCCCGAGTCGGCGTTGTGGTTGTCGCGGAAGTAGTAGTGGCCCGAGACCTCCCCGCCGAACAGCACAGGTTCGCGGCGCATGCGTTGCTTGAAGAACGCGTGACCGACCCGGTTCATGAGCGGCACGCCGCCGTTGGCGCTGATCGTGTCCGGCACGGCGCGACTGGCGCGGAGGTCGTAGAGGATCGCCGCGCCCGGGTGCGTCACGAGCAGTGCCTCGGCGAGGAGCGCCGTGACGAAGTCGCCGGGCACGAACTCGCCGTCCTCGTCGATGAAGAAGCAGCGGTCGGCGTCGCCGTCCCAGGCGATGCCGAGGTCGGCGTGCTCGGTCACCACGCGCTCGCGGATCTCGCGGCTGTTCGCCTCGAGCAGCGGGTTCGGCTCGTGGTTCGGGAAGGTCCCGTCGACCTCGAAGTACATCGGCGCCGTCCGCAGCGGCGTGTCGTCGAAGACGAGCGGGGCGAGCTTGCCGGCGACACCGTTGGCGGCGTCCATGACGACCCTCAGCGGGAGGAACGCGCCGACGTCCACGAAGCCGCGCAGGTGCCGGACGTACGACGGGTACAGGTCGTCGGTCGAGCGCGTGGCGCCCTTCGGTGCCTGCGGCAGTCCGCCCAGGGCCAGCGTACGCCGCATGAGCTCCGGCATGCCCTGCTCGCCCGAGAGCGGCAGGGCGCCCTCCCCGACGAGCTTCATACCGTTGTACTGCGGCGGGTTGTGCGACGCGGTCACCATGGCGCCCCCGTCGAGGCGCCTGTCGGCGACCCCGAAGTACAGCATCTCGGTCGCCACCAGCCCGATGTCGAGGATCGACGCGCCGGCGGCCGCCGCCCCCGCGGCGAAGGCCTCGAGAAGCCCCCGTGAGGACGGCCGCGGATCCATGCCCACGCCGAGCGTGCGGGCGCCGAGCTGCTGCGCAAGAGCGCAGCCGATCCGCTCCGCCGTCGCTTCATCGAGCTCGGCGGGATACAGCCCGCGCACGTCGTAGGCCTTGAAGATCGCCTCGGGTATCGTCATGTCGCCTCCTCGACGCCGCCGCGTCGGCGCACGGGCCTCACGGCGACGGCCTCCGGCGCCCTCATCTGTCCCCGGCGTCGAACTGCTCGCGGAACCAGATGCAGTCGTCCGCGAGCACCGTCCGTGGCGAGAGACACACGCCGGCGGCGAGCTGGTTGCCGGCGCCGACGTCGCAAGCCTCACCGAGTACCGCGCCGTGCAGCTGAGCGCCAGCGCCCACGCGGCTGTCGCGCACCACGATGCTGCGCGCGACCTCGGCGAGGGCGCCGACCTCCACGCCGGCCTGCAGCACCGACTCCGTGACCGTGGCGCCCTCGGCCACGCTCGCCCCGGCGCCGAGCACGGCGAGCGGCCCGACGCGGGCGCCGGCCGCCACGCTGGCGTTGTCGGCGACGTAGCACGGCGGCACGATCCGTGCCGCCGGGTCGACGGTCGCCGACCGCGCCACGTACAGATAGGCGTCGCCGAGCAGATCGCCGGTCGCCGTCCGCACGGCGCGTTCCAGGATGTCGAAATGCGCCTGGAGGTAGCTCTCGGGCGTGCCGATGTCGCGCCAGTAACCGTGATCCACGTACCCGTAGAGCGACCCGGCGCGGGCGAGCTTGGGGAAGACCCCGCGCTCGATCGAGAACAGACGCCCCCGCGGGACCAGGTCGAGGACCTCGGGCTCGAGCACGTAGACACCGGCGTTGATCAGTGCCGTGCCCTCGTGCTCGCCGGGCTTCTCGATGAAGCTCGCCACGCCACCGTCATCGCGTAGCTCGACGAGCCCGTACCGGCGCGGGTCGGCGACCGGGGTGAGGAAGATCGTCCCCATCCCGCCCTTCGCCCCGTGGAGGGAGGCGAGAGCGCCCAAGTCGACGTCGCTGAGCACGTCCCCGTTGAACACGAAGAAGGGTGCGTCGTCGAGCCTGTCGGCGCAGTTGGCGATCGCCCCGGCCGTGCCCAGCGGCTCGTCCTCGACGGCGTAGTCGACGGCGATGCCGTACGCGGAGCCGTCGCCGATCTCCGCCTCGATGACGGCGGCGAGGAACCCGCTCGAGAAGACGGCCCGAGCGACGCCGTGGCGCGCAAGGTGATCGAGGATGTAGGCGACGAAGGGCCGCTCCACGACGGGCGCGACCGGCTTCGGGACGAGCGTGGTGACCGGTCGCAGCCGCGTTCCCTCGCCGCCGACGAGGATCACGGCCTGCGACGGTGTGGCGCGCGCGGCCATCCGGCCGGCCGTCAGGCCGTCTCCCCGGCGTCCGGACGATCGTCGCCGAGACCGATGCCGTCGTACTCCAGTCCCGCCTCGATGACGATCGCCGGGGCGAGGAAGTTGCGTCCGTCGATGAGAAGCGGCCGCCGCATCGCGACCGCGGCCGAACTCCAGTCGAGTCGTCCGAACTCGGGCCACTCGGTGACCAGCACCGCGGCGTCGGCGCCCGACAGGGCCTCCAACGGGTCACCGACGATGGTCACGCCCGGGAACAGCGGATGGTCGCCGGCGACGATCATCGGATCGTAGGCGCTCACCACGGCGCCCTCCCCCTGCAGACGCGCGGCGAGCACGATCGACGACGCCTCGCGCAGGTCGTCGGTGTGCGGCTTGAAGGTCAGGCCGAGAAGGGCGACCTTCTTGCCGCGCAGACCGCCGAGCCGCTGCTTGAGCTTGTTGACGACGCGCCTCTTCTGCAGGGCGTTCACCTCGAGGACGGCGTTGAGGAGCTGGAAGTGATAGCCGCTGTTGCCGGCGAGCTGCTTGAGCGCCTGGACGTCCTTGGGGAAGCACGAGCCGCCGTACCCGATGCCCGCCTGGAGGAAATGCGGTCCGATGCGGTGGTCGAGACCCATCCCGCGCGCCACCTCGCGAACGTCGGCGCCCACCTGCTCGCACACGTTGGCGATCTCGTTGATGAAGGAGATCTTCGTCGCCAGGAAGGCGTTGGAGGCGTACTTGATCATCTCGGCGGTCGGCACGGTGGCGCGCACCACCTCGGCGTCGATGCCGCGATAGAGCGCCTCGACCGCGTCGCCGTCCTTGGGGCGAAAGGCGCCGATCACGATGCGATCCGGCTCGAGGAAGTCCTGGATGGCGGCTCCCTCGCGCAGGAACTCGGGGTTCGAGGCGTAGGTGACCTCAGCGGCGCCGAGCCCGGCAAGCTCGGCCATGACGCGTTCGCCCGTCCCCACGGGGACGGTGCTCTTCATGACCACGAGCCGCTTGCCGCCGCGCCGCGCGATCTCGCGCGTCGCGCGTTGCACGCGCGAGAGGTCGGCGTCGCCCGACGCGGTGGGCGGCGTGTCGACGGCGATGTAGAGGATGTGGCAGGCGCCGAGCACCTCGTCGTACGACGTCGTGAACGACAGCCGCTCGCTGGTGTCGTCGATCAGCTTGTCGAGGCCGGGCTCGTAGATAGGGACGCGGCCCTTGCGCAGGCCGTCGATCTTGGCCTCGTCCACGTCCATGCACACCACGCGGTGCCCCAGATGGGCGAAACACACCGCCGAGACCAAGCCCACGTAGCCAGTTCCGACGACGCCGATCGGCGCTTCACCGTCCATTCCCTCCGGAGACCTCCATCCGCTTCCGCCCGAGCCGGCCGGCCCGGGCGGTAAGTCTACCATCGGGCCAGGCGGAGGAGGGCTCGATCGGCTGAGTTCCCGGCCGACCAGCTTGTGAGGGCGTCACAGGTGCCCCTATACTGGCAAGGCCATGACCGTGCCCAGACACTTTCGCGCGACCGGCCTGCTGGTGGTCTTCCTCTTCGCGTTCGTGGTCGGCCTCGCGGCCGCTCCGGCGGCCGAAGCCGCCGTGGCGCGCGCCATCGTCGACGTCGAGCTGCAGGACGCCGACGAGACGTCACAGGCCGAGTGGGTGCACGAGTTCGCGACGCAGCTCAGGGCGCGGTACTTGAGGCTCAGCGTCGAATGGAACCGCGCTGAGCCCGTGAGCGGCGTCTACGACGAAGCCCTGCTTGCCCGCGTTGGGCACGTGCTCGATCTTGTCGCCGCGGAGAACCTGGATCTTCCCGCCGAGGAGAACCTGCGCGTCGTCATCACCGTCGTGGGCACGCCGAGGTGGGCGTCAGACAGGAGTTACTGGAACCTGCCGCCTATCGGCAAAGGTGTCTACGAGCCCTACTTCGCGCCGTGTGCCGACGCGGTCGACGACTTCGGCACGTTCGCGGGCATGCTCGCCGCGCGGTTCAAAGGCCGCGTCTTCGCCTACGAGTGCTGGAACGAACCCAATCTCTGGACGTGGTTCTACCCGCAGGTGCTGGGCGATGACGAGATGTTCGCGGCGCGACGCTACACGCAACTCCTGAAGGCTTTCGCGGCTGCCGTCCACGACCCCCTCGCCGACCCGGACGCGCTCGTCATCGGCGGCGTCACGGCGCCCGTCGGGAGCGACAAAGCCGACGACTACCGCACCAGCCCGCAGCGCTTCGCCCGTTTCATCAAGTACTTCGGCGCGCTGTCCGCGATGGACGCCTATGCGCACCACCCCTACCAGGGGGGGCCGGGCGTGCGAGCGCCGGAGGCCGCACCCATCAAGCCTTCCACGACCGTCACCCTGGCGAACCTCGGGGAGCTGCGCAGAATCGTGGGGGACATGCCCTTCTACCTCACCGAGTACGGTTACAACACCGCACCGAGCGCGATGTTCGGGGTCGCGGGGGTGTCGGAAGTGACGCAGGCCGGCTACCTGAAACGAGCCTACAGGTACGCCGCACGCTACAGCTGGGTGAAAGCCTTGTTCTGGTACCTGCGCCGCGATGCGTCGCCGAGCGGCAGCGCCGGCGACCCGAACGGCGTCTACACCGGTCTCCGCACCATCACGAACGCTCGCAAGCGCTCGTGGTTCGTCTTCGCCGGTGGGATGCAGCTGAAGCTGAGCGCGCAGTCGCCCATCAGGTCGGGCAGCAGCACCAAGCTGACCGGCAATCTTATCTGCAGCCGCCTGGCGACTGAGACGAGCGTTGGCGGATTGTCAGGCAAGCCGCTCGAGGTCCAGCGCCGGGTGAACGGGGGCTGGCAAAAGGTCAAAGTGGCCCAGACCCGCACCGGCGGCGGCTTCACCACGTGGATCCGCCTCTCGCGCGACACGAAGCTCCGGGTCTCCTGGCGCGGCGTCATCGCCAGCCGGGCGCGCTTCGTCGACGTGCGCTGACGCGCGGCCGCCCTCAACCCCCGGCGCCGAGCGCGTCGAGTTCGTAGGCGCTGCTCGCGTCGTGGGGGTTCAACTCGAGGGCCCGGCGGAAGGCGGCGGCGGCCCGCTCCCGTCGCCCAAAGGCTCGCTCGAGCAGCAGTCCGAGCTGATAGTGCACCTCGAAGTTCTGCGGCTGCAGGCTAGCGGCGGCGCGCAGCGTCTCCAGCGCAGCCCGATTCCTGCCTTGCTGCTGCTCGAGGAGCGCCAGCGTCATCAACGGGTCCGCGGCGAGCGGGTCCCAGCGCCGGGCGCTGCGCGCCGACGCCACCGCAAGAGCGACGTCACCCTTCGAGGCCTCGTCGACGGCGCGGTTCTGAGCGCGGTCGGCGAGGTAAGGCGGCCACCAGCTGACGGCGACGAGCAGAAGCAGGCCTGAGGCGAGGATGCGCGCCGGCGAGATGGCCGTACGCGGTCGCCTGACCGGCGCCTCCCGGTCCTCGCCAGCGAGTCCCCCATCGCCCTGATCGGAACCGTCCGACACCGTGAGGGGAGTGCCTGCGTCGTTCCCCTCAGCGTCCCTCCAGGTGATGAACGACGACGACGCGGCCGCGACCAGGAAGAGGGCCGTTCCCGCAGCCGCCATGTCCCAGTCCCAGTCCCACGACATGTGCGCCACGAAGGCGACCGTCGCGGCTTGCAGGGCAGCCAGAAGCGCACGCTCGCGATCGCTGCGGCCGCGGCGCAGGCCGCGAAGGGCCGACGCGAGCAGCAGCGCCATCGCGGCGACGAAGGTCGCGAGTCCGGGCACGCCCAGCTCGCTCAGGGCGTTGAGCCATTGGCTGTGCGCATGCTTCGTCACACCACCGCCGCTGCGGAACCTGTAGTACGTGAACCTGTAGGTCCCGGCCCCGGTCCCTAGTTTGGGTCCCGCCTCATACTGCTCGAGCGCGTGGCGCCACAGGGGCGGGCGACCGGTGTTGAGCGAGAGGAGCCGCCCTGGGCTGTCCGCCGCGCCGCGTGCGTCACTGTCGCTGGCAAGGGCGTCGTAGCGGTCGCGCAGCCACGAGGTCCCTCCCTGTCGGTCGACGTAGACCAAAGCTCCGCCGCCCGCGCCCAGAACGAGCCCCGCGAGGATCACCGCACCCGCCGCCGTCCGCAGGGCTCGCGGCCACCGGACCCCGCGCTCGAGAGCGGCCAGCCCAAGCTCAAGCACGAACGCGGCCGCGAGCGCCATGAGTGACCAGCGAAGCAGGGTGTGACCCTGCGCGGTGCGCAGTGGGCCGTCGGCCGTCGCGGTGAAGAGCGTGCCCAAGTCGCGGACGCGCCACAGGGCTGCCGCGACCGGAGCGGCGATGGCGGCGAGCGAGGCGATCGACGCGAGCCGCCGGTCGGTCAAGGAGAAATAGACGATGAGCGCCACCGCGAGCGCCAGCACGCCGCCACGGGAGAACGAGAACACGAACGTGAAGGCGAGCAGGCTCGCGGCGACGGCGGCGGCGCCTCTCAGGAGCAGCGGCGCGCCGCGGCGCGCCGCGAGGGAGAGAGCGACCGGCAGCGCCATGACCATGAGCAGGGCGAGGACGTTCCAGTAGCCGACCGGGCTGTCGAGACGGGCATACGTGTGCGCGTGCGTCACCAGATCGGGCAACACCTTCCCAGCGAAGGCGTAGCAGCCGGCGGCGACCGTCACGGCGAGGAAGCCGATGCCCGCGAGGCGCAGCTGGGCCCGCCCGGTCGGGGTGACTCCCAAGACGGCCGCGACGCCGAGGTAGAACGCGGCGTAGTTGAAGGCGGTCCACGAAAGCTCTGGCCCAAACGACCAGAGGATGGAGAGCCCGGCCCACAGCGCATAGCACGCGAGGGCTGCCAGGGCGGCGACGTAGAGTCGCGACGGCCGACGTTGGACCGGCATGACCCACACCCACGCCGCCGCCGCGACCAGCCAGACGATGGCGATCGGAGCGGCCCGGGTCACTACGTACCCTCCCGAAAGGAACGAGAAGGCGCCAAAGGCGGCCAGCGTGGCGAGATAGGACAGCATGTCGCGCCAGGCGGGCCCCCTCGACCTCACGGCAGGGTCGCTGTGTGCCTGGGCGCGCATGTGCCGCAGTATACTCGCCGCCGGACGCTCGCGCCCAGACGCGCCGACCGGGAGAAGGAGGTGCGTCGCGGCGGACGAACAATCACCTTGCTGTGGTCTTCCACTGGCCGTAGTGATATAAGGACTTGACCACGACACGTATCCGCACGGGCGGACGACGAAGCGGAGGGGGGTGAAGATATGAAAGCCAAGTTGCTTGCCGCGATCTTGCTTGCCGCAGTAGCCATGCTGGTCTTCGCGGCGGTGGCGCAGGCGGCCGTCTCGCAGGCGACCATCGAAGCGATTCTCGCCGACGCCGAGGACAACGGTACGATCGACGGGGACTGGACCGCCGCTCAGATCAACGCGGCGCTCGACTTCATTCGCAACGATCCCACGTACCAGCAGTACTCGGAGTACGAGGGAATCCTCGAGGACTACCTGGCGAGCCTCCAGGCGCCGGGTGAGCAGGGGGGCGAACTCGCCTTCACGGGGGGTGAGATCCTCATGCTCCTCGGAGCGGGGGCCGGCCTCGCCGGAAGCGGCGCTCTTCTGCGCCGTCGTCGCCCCTAGGCGATCGTCTGCGTTCGAGCTCTGTCACGGGGCGCCCGGCACGGGCGCCCCGTTTCCTTGTCGGCCTCAGTCGCGCCCCGTGACGAGGGTCAACTCCCGCGGTGCGTCGGGGTCGCGCGTGAGCGTCGCGGCGCCCCAACCGAGATCCCCGGCCAGCGTCTGAGCCGAACGCCGCGCACCGGGCAGATAGGCGATCGCCGGAGACGAGAGAGACGCGGGCTGCTCGGCGCCGACAGCGCCGGCCACCTGGTAGCCACAAGCCTCCAGCCAGTCGAGCAGCGAGGCGGACGGCGATCCGCTCACCGCGACCTCGGCGTGCCGACGCGCCGCGTAGGAGAACTCAAGGCGGGTCCCGATCAAGTCGGGCGCCAGGTAGTCCGGCCAGCAGGCGCGTGCCAGGGTCGCGGCGACAAGCCGCGGCGCGGGAGCGCGCGCCGCGCCGGCGGGGAGCGAGCCGGGAGTGCCCTCGTCCGAAGAGGCCGTGGGACCAACATCGCCGGCGCCGGCGCCGGCCAGAGGCAACCCTGTCGCCGCGACAGCGTCCGTCAGCTCCGGTGACGTCTCGGCCGGCGGCGCGAGAAGGATCGCCGGCTGCGAAGCGCGACGTAACGCGTCCGCCTGAGCCAGCAGCTCACTCGCCGAGGTCCCCGGCCACGGCGCCAGCACGACGGCGAGCGGCCGCCGTCTCGCGAGGAGCGCGGCGAGTCGCTCGCCGGAGCCCTCGCCGCCGACGGACCTGACCACGACGCTCAGCGGCCCGGCCGCGTCCCCACGCAGCGCCGCTTGAAGCGATCGCGCCAAGCCATCATCGGGCCCCGGGGGCGCGACGACGAGCACCTCGGCCGCACGCTCCTGCAGCGCGATCCGCGGCGCGCCGGCCGGCGCCTTCAGGCCCAGGGACAGCGAGCGGCGAAGCGGCTCGAGACGGCTCTCGTCAAGGCGCCATGACCTCGCCGTGCCGCAGGTCTCGACGATAGCCGCCGCCGTGCGCACGGCCACATCGCGCGCGCGTAGCGCGCCGAACGTCCGCACCAGAGCGGTCGCCGCGCGCAGGTCGAGGTCGGTGCCGACGTTGTCCGACCCGAGCATGAAGTTGACGACGGCGTTCGCGTTGAGTCGGTCATAGGGAAGGGCGCGCAGACATCGGGCGAGCGCATCATGCTGGTGGGCCAGGCTCTCGAGAGCGAGCGGGACCCGAGAGAGCGCTGCTGTCACGGTCCGGAAGTCGAGCAGGTCCCTGCGTCCCTCCCCCGGCGCATGCGCCGCCGAAAGCAATCGCCCCAGGGCCACGCGGTCGAGCGTCATCCAGCCGTCGAACGAGACGCTCAGGGCATCGCCGAGGGCCTCGCCCGCCCTCCGCGGGCCCAGGTCGGTGACGAGACGTCGAAGCGGGGCGTAGCCGCCGCCTTCTACGGCGCACCGCGACTCCGGCGGCACCACGACCACGGTGAGTCCCGCCGATCTGTACTCGACGTGCAGCCAGAGGGTCGCCGTGCAGCGCGCCGCATCCGGGCCCGCCAGGATGAACACGGCGATGTCGGAGGGAGGCGACGGGACGAGGCTCACCGGCGCCTGAGGTCCGCCGACGACTCGCCAGGGAGCCGGAGTCGCGAGCAGGATCACCACGCCGAGCACGACCAGGGCGGCGACGAGCAGCCCCGCCCAGGGGTCGAGGAGGCGCCGCGCGAACCGCCACCGGGTCACGGCTGCCGCGTAGGCTGTACCTTGGCGGAGTCGAGCGGCGCGAACGATGTCGCCAACGCCATCATGAGATCGTCGGTGAGCTCATCGTCCATCGTGTTCAGGACCCAGTACAGGACGTTGCCCTGCCGCCAGGCCACCATGTGGAGATGGGCGCCGTTGTAGAAGAGCAGGTACTCCGTACCGTCGATCTTCTTCTTCGCCGTGGGGTCGGCGATCGCCGGCGGGTTGACCCAACGCATCATCTGGAAGCTGAAGTAGCCTTCCTTGGGCGTGCGGCCGACGGCCACGGCGGCCGCCGCCTTGCGGTCCGTCGGCGTCTGGACCCGGTACGCGAAGTACTCGTCGTACACCAGGCCCGACGCCCACACCCCCGGCATCTGCAGCCTCATCGGGGTCTGCGCGTCCAGATCCCGCCAGCCGGCTTCGTCGTAGCGCCCGTCCGTCACCGTATACGCCGAGGTCTCCACCTGCGGCTTGGGCACATCGATGGCGCCGTCGAAGCTCGAGCCGACGACGAGGGTGATCCCGTCCACCCCGCCCGGAGTGCGCGGGAGCAGCCGCAGCTCGGCCGGCGACAGCAGCCGCACGAACTGCTCGGCCGTGTTCTGCATGCCCTCGGAGGCGTACACGACCGACGTTCCGTACGTGAACTTGTCGGCGTTACCGACCACCTTGGCGCGATAGCCCAGCTCGGTGAGCTGCCCCGCCACCGTGGTCGCGACGCCAGCCGCGCCGCTCCCGTTGAACACGCGGACGTCGTACGCCTTCTTCCGCATGACGACGCCGGTGTTGGCGACCGGCGCCTGCGTCGGGTCGGAGAACTCGGCCACCGCGGCCTGGATCTCCTCGCTCGACGCGACCACATACGAGAGACCGCCCATCATCTGCGTCGACCCTTCGATCTTCACCATATGCACGTTGCTGGTGTCGAGCGTGAGCGCCAGGGTGGCGAGAGGCAGAAGCGACTGGAGCGAATCGAGATCGGACGTCGTCTTCTTGGTGACCGCGGTGAGGAGCTTGGTGACCGTCTTCCAGTCCTTGTTCCAGCGCCCTGACTGGCGCTGCACTTCCTTGAGGAAGGTCTGCTGACGGTCGATGCGCGAGAAGTCGCCGCGCATGTCGTGCCGGTAGCGGACGAAGTCGAGCGCGTCGTGACCGTCCATCAGTTGGTAGCCGGGGTCGAGGTCGATCGACTTCCAGGAGCTGCTCTCCGGGTTGTAATAGCGGCGGTCGACCGGGTAGTAGACCCCGCCCAGGATGTTGACGACGTCCCAGAAGCCGCTGAAGTCGACTTCGATGAAGTGATTGACGGGAAGCCCGGTGAGCTGGCCGACGGCCTCGACGCACAACGCCGGCCCCCCGTACGGATACGCGGCGTTGATCTTGTCGTAGCCATACCCGGGCAGCTCGACGTAGAGGTCGCGCGGGAAGGAGAGCATCGTGATGCTCTTGGTCGCCGGGTCGAGACGCACGAGAAGCATCGTGTCGGAGCGTCCCGGGTCGTCTGGGCGCACGTCGGCGCCGAGGAGCAGGATGTTGACCGCCTTGCCGGGCAGGGGTGGCTGCAGCTTCTGACGCGCGTGCTTCACCCTGGCGACGACATCGGCGTTGCGGCTGCCCATCTCCCCCAGGGTCCCGTTCGTCCAGCCCAGCGCGAATCCCGGCGCCGCGAGCGCGACCGTGACGACGACGAGACCGATCACTTTGAGCGAGAGGTGGCGACCGAAGGCGAGGTAGGCGGTCACGACGCCGGCGACGACCACGGTGACCACCGGTACACCGACCAGCAGCCAGGAGGGCACGTTGCCGGTCGCCTTGGCGAGATCGAGAACGGCCCAGAGATCCTGCAGCGGCTGACGCCCGTAAAGCCAGAGCAGGACGGCCGCAGCTCCCAGCGCGCCCAGCGCGAGGAGCCACAGGGCGACGGTCCGGACGCGATGGGGCCGTTCGCCGGCGCGGCGGCGCGAGAGCGCGGCGAGCGGCTCGGCGTGAGCCGGCGCCGTGTCCGCCGCCACGACGGGCGGGACGGTCTCGGAGGCCGTCGCTGCCCGCGGCGCGACGGGCGCGCCCGTGGGAGTCGCTTCGCGCCCGCGGCTGCGCGGCAGGCGCCGGATCGGCTCGTCCCCGCCGGCGCGATACACAGGGTATGTCGTGTCGTCGCCGTTCAAGACCGAGTCAGCCACCTGCCTCGCTCGACATCCGCTGGACGTGAGAATCGGCGGGCGTATCGAGGCGCTCGACATCGGCGCCGAGCGCCACCAGCTTGGCGGTGATGTCCTCGTAGCCACGATCAACGTGATGCATGCCGCGCACTTCGGTCATGTCGTCCGCCACGAGCCCCGCGGTCACGAGGGCGGCTCCCCCGCGCAGGTCCGGAGCCTCGACGACGGTGCCCGTAAGGCTTCGAGGGCCGGCGACGACGGCGTGATGCCCGCTGGTGGTGATGCCGGCGCCGAGGCGGTTGAGCTCGTCCACGACGACGAAGCGGTTCTCGAACACGTTCTCGGTGACGATCGAGGTACCCTCGGCGAGAGAAAGGAGCACCATCATCTGGGCCTGGAGGTCCGTGGCGAACCCAGGGTGTGGCAGAGTCGAGACGTCGATCGCAGTCAGCCGGCCCTCGCGTCGCACGCGGATGGTGAGGTCCCCGGTGTCGACGGAGACGCCCATCTTGGCGAGCTTGGTGAGGAACAGCTCCAGATGGACCGGGTCGAGCCCACGTACGGTCGTATCGCCGCCGCTGGCCGCCGCCATGATCAAGTAGGTGCCGCCCTCGATGCGGTCGGCGACGACCGTGTGATCGACCCCATGAAGGGCGTGCCCGCCGTCGACTCTCACGGTACTGCTTCCGGCGCCTTCGATCACCGCGCCCATGCCCCGGAGGAACTCACAGAGGTCGACGATCTCGGGTTCGCGGGCGGCGTTCTCGATCACCGTCTCGCCCTCGGCGGCGGTGGCGGCCATGAGGAGGTTCTCGGTGGCCCCCACGCTCGGATAGTCCAGGGGGACGACGGCGCCGCGAAGGCGCCGGCAGGCGACCTTGATGAACCCGTGCTCGATCTCGATCGAGGCGCCGAGCTTTTCGAGGCCGCGGAGGTGGAAGTCGATGCGCCGGGGTCCGATGTTGCAGCCGCCGGGCATGGCGATCGTCGCCTCGCCCAGGCGGGCGACGAGCGGCCCCATCACGATGATGCTGGCGCGCATGGTGCGCACGAGCTCATACGGGGCGCAGCCGTTGAGCCCCGAGCCGGCGGTCACGCGCAACTCGTCGCCCTCGCGCGCCACGTCGGCGCCGAGCGCGTGCAGCATGTCGCACATCGTGTCGACATCGCTGATGCGCGGGACGCGGCGCATCGCGCACGGCTCCGCCGTGAGCAGGCTGGCCGCCATGAGTTTGAGCGCCGAGTTCTTGGCCCCGGAAAGGACGACGTCGCCACAAAGCCGGCGACCGCCGCGGACCAAGAGGCGCCCCGTGTGTTCGGGGTACCCGTCCATCAGACAGTCCGCAAGTATACCGTTCGTGTCTGTGCGGCGCGGAGCAGGTCGATCCGGCGGGTGAAGCCCGCGGCGAAGACGGCCGGGGCGGGGGCCGCCACGCGGCCCCGGCCCCGGCCTCAGACGCCCCGCCGCGCGACGCGCAGCCGGTTCTCGGCGCGCTTGAGAGCGACCTCGGCGCGGTAGAGGTCGACTTCCGCCCTGGCCGCTGGGTCGCCGCGGCGCTCGAGTTGCTCGCGAGCGCGGCGAGCCGCCTCCTGGGCACGGGCCACGTCGATCGCCCCGGCGAACTCCGCATGATCCACGACCACGATCACCTTGTCGAAGAGCACCTCGGCGTACCCGACACCCGTGGCGATGTAGTCGTAGACGCCGTCCAGTCGCTTGACCCGGGTCTCGCCGATGGCGAGCAGGGTGACCAGGGGCTGGTGCCGGACGAGGATGCCCAGCTCGCCCTCGACGCCGGGCAGCACGACCATGGCGACGTCGTCGTGGTAGACCTCGCCGTCGGGCGTGACGACCTCCAGATGCAGCGGGCGATCCGTCATGGGCAGGGGCTCACGTCTCGGCGGACAGGCGCTTCGCCTGCTCCGCCGCCTCCTCGATGCCGCCGACCATGAAGAACGCCTGCTCGGGCAGCTCGTCGCACTTGCCGTCGACCAGGTCGGTGAAACCGCGGATCGTGTCCGCCAGCGGCACGTACTTGCCGGTGATGCCCGTGAACTGCTCGGCGACGTGGAACGGCTGCGAGAGGAAGCGCTCGATCTTGCGCGCGCGCTGGACGATGACCTTGTCCTCGTCCGAGAGTTCGTCCATGCCCAATATCGCGATGATGTCCTGGAGCTCACGGTATCGCTGCAGGACCTCCTGCACGCGCGTCGCGACCTCGTAGTGGGAATCGCCCACGGCGTCACGCGTGAGGATGCGCGAGTTCGAGTCGAGCGGGTCGACGGCCGGGTAGATGCCCTTCTCGACGATCGCCCGCGACAGGACCGTGGTGGCATCGAGGTGCGCGAACGTCGCGGCCGGCGCCGGGTCGGTGAGGTCGTCGGCGGGCACGTAGATCGCCTGTACCGAGGTCACCGAACCGCGCTTGGTGGAGGTGATGCGCTCCTGCAGCTCACCCATCTCGTTGGCCAGGGTGGGCTGATACCCCACGGCGCTCGGCATGCGCCCGAGGAGAGCGGAGACCTCGGAACCTGCCTGCACGAAACGGAAGATGTTGTCGATGAAGAGCAGCACGTCCTGCCCGCCTTCCTCCCGGAAGTACTCGGCGACCGTAACACCGGCGAGGCCGACGCGCAGGCGCGCCCCGGGCGGCTCGTTCATCTGCCCGAAGATGAGAGCGGTCTTGTCGATAACGCCCGACTGCTTCATGTCGAGCCACAGGTCGTTGCCCTCGCGCGTGCGCTCGCCCACGCCGCAGAACACCGACAGGCCGCCGTGCTCGGCGGCGATGTTGCGGATGAGCTCCTGCACGATGACCGTCTTGCCCACGCCGGCGCCGCCGAAGAGGCCGATCTTGCCGCCCTTCACGTACGGGGCGATAAGGTCGACCACCTTGATCCCCGTCTCGAACACCTCGTCGGTCGGATCGAGGGTCTCGAAATCAGGCGCGGCGCGATGGATCGGCCAGCGTTCGGCGCCGGTCAGCTGTTCGCCGTGATCGATGGTCTGGCCGTTGACGTCGATCAGCCGTCCAAGCGTCTGCTCACCGACGGGCACCGTCATCGGCATCCCCGTGTCGACCACCTCGACGCCGCGAGCGAGCCCGTCGGTGGAGTCCATGGCGACAGCCCTGACCTTGTCGTCCCCGAGGTGCTGCTGCACCTCGCAGACGACCTCCCGGGCCCGTCCCTCGCCGCTCCCGATACTGACGGTCAGCGCGTTGTAGATGGCCGGGACCTCGTCGGCGAACCGGACGTCGATCACCGGGCCGATGACCTGGACGACTGTGCCTTTGTTCATGGCATCAACTCCGCTCTACGATAAGGACGTGCCTGGCGTCGGGTCGCGCTCATCCCAATGCCTCCGCACCGGCCACGACTTCGAGGATCTCCTGCGTGATCGCCGCCTGGCGGGCACGGTTGAGGGCCAGCGTGAGCGAGCCGAGCATGTCCTCGGCGCTGTCGCTGGCGTTGCGCATCGCCGTCA